>Ga0326511_10001065_pt1 | contig 23261 bp, 21 predicted proteins | sample 0_2496_0518_D_FD_203701 | JGI IMG/M metagenome (GOLD analysis project Ga0326511, IMG submission 203701) | Bovine rumen microbial communities from UC Davis, California, United States - 0_2496_0518 | ecosystem: Host-associated > Mammals > Digestive system > Stomach > Rumen | place: USA...
AAGCTGCTGCCGGTGATCCTCAACTACTCCAACGTCTATCCATTTGAAGCCGTGGTCCCGGTATCCGCTTTGACCGGAGAAGGACTGGACGAACTGATGGATGAGCTGGAAAAACACGCTGAGGAGGGTCCCCAGCTGTTCCCGGATGATATGATCACAGATCAGCCGGAGCGGCAGATCTGTGCAGAACTGGTACGGGAAAAACTGCTTAACTGTCTGGACAAGGAAGTTCCTCACGGCACTGCGGTGGAGATCACTCGGTTCCATGAACGGGAAGACGGAGTCATCGAGATCGATGCGACGATCTACTGCGAAAAAGACAGCCACAAAGGCATCATTATCGGAAAGCACGGCGCCATGCTGAAGAAAGTCGGAGAGCAGGCCCGCGTGGATATGGAGGAGTTTCTCGGAACGAAGGTCTTCCTTCAGACCTGGGTCAAGGTCAAGGAGAACTGGAGAGATTCCGCAAATCTTCTCCGCAATTTCGGTTTTACGAGAGACTGATTCAACATGTATAAGAAAACGAATGCACTGATCCTCCGGGAGGTCCGATATAAGGAAGCAGACCGCATCCTTACCATGATGACCCAGACGGAGGGAAAAATGGGAGCCAAGGCACCCGGAGCACTGCGAAAGGGAAGCAAGCTGGGAGCCGGTACGCAGTTCCTGTGTTATTCGGAAGTGACACTGTACGAATACAAGGGGAAATGGAGCGTCAAAGAAGCCGTGACACTGGAGGAGTTCCAGGGACTGCGGCTGGATCTGGCGCGCCTTTCTCTTGCCGTCTACTTTGCGGAATGCGTGGAGACACTGGCGCAGGAAGGAGTGCCGGACGGGGAAATGCTTCAGCTGATTCTCAATTCGCTGTATGCACTCAGCCGGGATCTCTGTGATCCTATTAAGATCAAATGTGCATTTGAGATCCGGCTGATGACCATTGCGGGATTCCGTCCGGTGCTGGAATACTGCTCCGGTTGCGGCGAGGACGATCGCGGAACGATGCTTTTTGCACCGGCACGGGGTTCGGTTTATCATTCCGACTGCCGACCGGCGGATACGGAACTGATCGACCTTCCCGGAAACGGATTGGAAGCCATGCGATACTTTGTGGAATCCGATCCTAAAAAACTGTTCAGTATCGATATCGAGGGGATCCCGCTGAAAAAACTGGCACATGCCTCCGAACGATACCTGATCCATCAGACGGAAAAGAACTATTCATCATTAGAATACTGGAAAAAAGTGAGATAAGGGATATGCAGTCCATTTCATTAGAAGAAAAATCAATACAGACACTGGAGCTTCCGGCGGTACTGGATCGGCTTTCCAAACAGTGTGTGACCGCCACGGCGAGGGAGAGCGCGGAAGCTCTGCGCCCTGCGAAGAGTTCCGTGGAAATCCGCAAACTGCTGGAAGAGACTACTGCTGCAAAGGCGATGATGGTTGTACGGGGAAGTCCGTCCTTTTCCGGAGTCAAGGATGTGCGGTCAAGCCTCTCCAGAGCAGATCTGGGTGGAGCACTCAATACCAGAGAGCTGACGGATATTGCCGGCGTCCTCCAGTGCGCACGTCTGGTACGCCGCTATGTCTCCGATGATTCTGTCGGGCATACCTGCATTGATTACCTGTTTTCAGCACTCCGGGCGAACCGTCCGCTGGAGGAAAAAATCACTTCCTCCATTGTAGGGGAAGATGAGATCGCGGACGGTGCATCCTCCGAACTTGCAGATATCCGAAGGAAGATGCGTGCGGCAGCGAGTCGGGCAAGAGAGGCACTGAATAAGATCATTTCCTCCTCCAGTTATGCAAAAGCGCTGCAGGAGCCCATCATCACGATGCGATCCGACCGCTATGTCGTACCGGTAAAGGCGGAACACAAAAATGCGGTGCCCGGCCTGGTACATGATATTTCTTCCAGCGGTGCGACTTTGTTTATCGAACCGATGGGAGCGGTGAAAGCCAACAACGAGCTTCGGGAACTGGCAGCCCGGGAGAAACTGGAGATCGAGCGGATCCTTATGGAGCTGTCTGCGGAATGTGCTGCAAACCGAGAAGAGATCAGTTCGGATTTCGAGATCCTGACAAGACTGGATCTGATCTTCGCGAAGGCAAAGCTCTCCTATGATTTCAACGGCATGGAGCCTGAGATCACGGAATCGAATATCATCCTGAATCATGCCCGGCATCCACTTCTGCCGAAGGATACGGCGGTGCCCATCGATGTCTCGCTGGGAGAGGATTTCGACACTCTGGTGATCACCGGACCTAATACCGGCGGCAAGACAGTCACACTTAAGACCATCGGACTTCTCTGCCTGATGACGAAATGCGGACTTCATATTCCAGTGGATGACGGAAGTAAGATCTGCGTGTTCGACCATGTCTTCGCGGATATCGGCGATGAACAGAGCATTGAGCAGAATCTGTCCACGTTTTCTGCCCATATGACGAACATCGTTCGGATTCTGGAGGAATGCAGTGACCATTCTCTGATCCTGTTTGACGAACTGGGTGCCGGTACGGATCCGACGGAAGGCGCAGCTCTTGCCATCTCTGTCATTGAGCATTGCCGGAAAAAAGGCGCCATGATAGCGGCAACAACACACTATGCGGAACTGAAAGTGTACGCCACGGAGCAGAAGAGAGTGCAGAATGCATCCTGCGAATTTGATGTGGAAACGCTGCGGCCGACGTATAAGCTGCTGGTCGGAATACCAGGCAAATCCAATGCCTTTGCCATCTCTACACGGCTCGGACTGCCTTCGGAAATCATCGATGATGCCAAATCCCGAATCGGTACTGACAGTGCAAGTTTCGAAGCGACCATTGAAAAACTGGAACAGACCCGACTTTCCCTGGAGAAGGAGCGGGAAGATGCCAGAAGGATCCGCAAACAGGCGGAAGAAGATGCCAAGACGGCCAAACATCTGAAGGCAGAACTGTCTGTACGGCTGGAAAAAGCAGATGAGCGTTCCCGCCGCGAGGCGGAACGCATTATTGAAGATGCACGCAGGACAGCGGAAAAGACGTTTGAGGAACTGGATGAGATGCGCCGCCAGAGCAATAAGGATCAGGATGCGCAAAGGATCAACGAGGCACGAAATCTCATGCGCCGCAGTCTGAATGAGAAACAGGCACAGTTTCAGACGAAGGCGGAGCCGGAAGAAGACCGGAAGTCTTCCCGCAAGCTTCGTCCTGGTGATGTTGTGGAAGTGAAATCCATGGGCGGAGTCAAAGCGGTGGTCCAGTCCGTTACGGATGACGGGACTGTTTTGATGCGCGCCGGAATCATGAATATTCAGGCAAAAGAAGATGAGGTTTTCCTGCTGGAAGGCGCGAAAATCGAGGAAAAAACACCGACTAAGGCCGGCAACCGCAGCATCCGTGCTGCAGCGGTTCCTTCTGAGGTGGACCTTCGCGGAATGGACAGTGTGGAAGCTGTGATGGCTGCGGAGCGTTATCTGGATAATGCGGTGATGGGCAAGATGAATCAGGTTACCATTATCCATGGAAAGGGGACCGGAGCACTCCGGAAAGCCATCCACGCAATGCTGAAAAAGAACAAGGCGGTCAAGTCTTTCCGCCTCGGAACATTCGGTGAAGGAGAGGCCGGCGTAACAATCGTAGAACTGAAGTAGAGTCCTGTTTCTTTTCTGCAATCTTCATTCTTACATTACTCCTAAAAACTGAGAGTTCGCCAGTGCCAAATCATGTATAAACCTACGAATTCACCAAAACCGCATTGACGTTTTTATAATTATTTGCTAGATTATGTTTGCAAAAATAAATTGAAACGTTCGAGATAAAGAAGGAGCGGCAAGTATGAAAGAAATAGATGTAGTCATTAATAACCAGGTTGGTCTCCACGCAAGACCGGCAACTTTCTTCATTCAGAAAGCAAACGAGTTCAAGAGCAGCATCTGGATTGAGAAAGATGAGCGCCGCGTAAATGCAAAGAGCCTTCTGGGTGTTCTTTCCCTTGGTATCGTCAAGGGCGCTACCATTAAAATCATTGCTGATGGAGCAGATGAAGCAGAAGCAATCACCACTCTTTCCGAACTCATTGAGTCCGACTTTTCCGAGTAATTAATAAAGACTGATAAAGAAGGACGTCCACTTTGGTATGGACGTCCTTCTTTTTCTTTGCGTATCCCTGAAGGAAATGGTATAGTATCAGAAATCAAAGCACAAAGAAGAAAGGGACCTCTATGCTTGCCACGTTAGCGGAAAAAGCGAATAATCTGCCACAGCTTCCGGGCGTTTATCTGATGCTGGATGAGCATGGGGAAGTAATCTATGTGGGGAAGGCAAAAAAGCTGAAGAACAGAGTCAGCAGCTATTTCCACGGGGATCATCTGCCCAAAGTGGAAGCCATGGTCCAGAAAGTCCATGATTTCAATGTGATCGTAGCCAACTCGGAATTCGAAGCTCTGATCCTGGAAAACTCTCTTATTAAACAGCATAAGCCTCATTACAATATCCTGCTGAAAGATGACAAGGGATATCCTTTTATAAAACTGGACCGTACCAGGCCATATCCGAGGTTTGAGATCGTCAGCCGGGCAGGTAAGGATAAAGCGCAGTATTTCGGACCCTATGGAGGGAGAAGCGTTACACGGGGGATCATTGAGACGGTATCGAAAACACTCCTTCTTCCAGACTGCACGCGCCGTTTTCCGGAGGAGATCGGCAAGGAGAGACCGTGCCTGAATTATCATATGAATACATGCGCCGGATGGTGCCGGCCGGATTCCGTTACAGAAAAAGAGTATGAAGAGGCTCTGGATCAGGCGGTCCTGATCCTGGAAGGCAGAACGGATGATCTGTTGGAGGATCTGACGGCACAAATGGAAAGTGCCGCGGAAGATCTGCATTTTGAACTGGCAGCCAGCCTGCGGGACCGCATCTATGCCATCCGCGATCTGTCCAATAAACAGCGAGTGATCTCTACGGTATTTGCCGATACGGATGTGCTTGGCTTTGCCCGTTCCGCACCGAGTTGTTTTGCGGTGCTGCACTACCGCAAAGGTAATCTGACTGGAAAAGACGTGGATCTGATCGAAGAACCGCTGGAAGAAGACGGGGAGGCAGTGTCCTCCTATCTGCGTCAGTACTACGGCTCGCGCAGTGCATGGCCCAAGACCATTCTTGTCCCCACCGACATGGAGGATCGGGAAGACCTGGAGGCGTTTCTTACTCAGCTGTCCGGGCATAAAGTCGCCCTGGAAGTTCCTCAGAGAGGGGAACGGGTCCGCCTGGTGGAAACGGCGAATATGAATGCCAAGGAGGAAGTCCTTCGGCGCACCACCGAGACCGTACGCCGGAGCAAGACACTGGAACTTCTTCAGAAGGCACTGGCAATGGATCATTTTCCCGAACGCATTGAAGCATACGACATCTCCAACCTCGGTTCCACCGGGATCGTGGCGGGGATGACGGTACACAAGAACGGAAAACCGAGCAAAAAGGATTACCGGAAGTTCCGCGTCCGTGATCTGGAAGGACCGGATGATTATGAGAGCATGCGCCAGGTCATTGCCCGGCGTGCCCGCCGTTACCTGGACGGAGATGAGAAATTCATGCCGCTTCCGGACCTGTTTCTGATCGACGGAGGCGACACTCATGCGGAGGCCGCGGAACACACGCTTCGTTCCATGGGGATCTCAGTGCCGGTGTGGGGCATGGTGAAAGACGACCGTCACCGGACCCGGGCACTGATCAACTCTTCCGGCGAGGAAATCAGCATCAGCTCCAATCAGGCGTTGTTTTCCCTGATCGGAAATATTCAGGAGGAGACGCACCGGTTTTCCATTGAATATCAGCGTTCTCTTCGTATGGAGAATTACACATCCCAGCTGGATAAGATCCCTGGGGTTGGTGAGAAACGACGCAATCAGCTGCTTCGTTATTTCAAAACACTGAAAGCGGTAAAGGAGGCAACACTGGAGGAACTGTCCGAGGCGGTTCCCGCCAATACCGCTAAAGCAGTATATGATTTTTACCACAGCAAAGAGGAGGGATCTCCGTGAGAGTGATCACCGGTTCTGCAAGAGGAAGAAAACTGAAGACCCCTCAGGGTATGGACGTCCGGCCCACAACGGATTCTGTCAAGGAAGCGATCTTCAATATCATTCAGTTTGATGTGGAAGGCCGCCGGGTGCTGGATCTGTTTGCCGGGACCGGCCAGATGGGGATCGAAGCTCTCAGCCGCGGCGCAAAAGAATGTGTCTTTGTGGACAGCAGCCGACAGGCATTGAATATCGTGAAGGAGAATCTGAAGATCTGCAACCTGCAGGGAACAGTGATTTCCGGCGATGCAGTAAGCTATCTGTCGAGAGGGGAAAACTTTGATCTTGTGTTCATGGATCCGCCCTATGACAGTGACCTTTACGAGCGTTGTCTGGAGGCACTCTGTCGGTTTGACATATTGTCGGATGGTGGTATAATTATCTGCGAAAGTCGTCAGGATCGAACGATTCCTGGGACATTTTTGGATGATTATTCCATGAAACAATACCGTTACGGTAAGATAAAAATTACAGTGCTCCGAAAGCAGGAACAGGAATGAGTATTGCTATTTGCCCGGGAAGTTTTGATCCGATCACCCTAGGCCATCTGAACATCATCCGCCGGACATCCCGGATCTTTGATGAAGTCATTGTGCTTGTGATGGTCAATTCCAATAAGTCCACCCCCATGTTTTCCATTGAAGAACGTTTGTCGATGGTGTCGAGAGCGGTGGAACGCTATCCCAATGTTGCTGTCAATCATGTCGATGGACTGCTCGCTGAGTATGCCAAGAAGATCCCCGGTGCCGTTCTTGTGAAGGGGCTTCGCGCAGCATCCGATTTCGACTATGAATTTCAGATGAACCTGATCAATAAGAAGATCAATCCGGATCTGGAGACGATGTTCCTCACCAGCAGTGAGAAATATACGTTTCTCAGTTCTTCGGTGGTCCGTGAGATGGCCCGCTATGGCGGTGACCTCACCGGACTTGTCCCCAGTGAACTGATCGATGAGATCGAAGAAAAAGCGAAAGCGTGGAGGGAACAAAATGGATGAGAATGAAGTAATGAGCCTTGTTGACTCACTATATAATATGATCAGTGAGGCCTGGGGAGTTCCCCTTGGAAATGATAAATGCATCATTGAACGGGAGAAAGCGCTGGAGATACTGGATGAGATCAAGGGTGCTATGCCGGTGGAATTGGCAGAAGCAAAGCGCCTTGTATCCGCTCGCGATGAATTCATCTCCAACGCCAAAAGGGAAGCGGAATCGGTCCGCAAACTGGCAGAGGAAAAAGCCCGCACCATGGTGCAGTCTCAGGAAGTGTACCGCGTTGCTCAGCAGCAGAGTGCAGAGATGATCGCCAGTGCACAGGCTAAAAGTGAGCAGCTGAGACTTGCCGCAAGCAAGTATGCACAGGAGATCCTGAAGAACACGGCTGCCGCCGTACAGAATACGGCGGATCAGCTTCAGAAACAGTGCGAGGAATTCCAGGCGAAGTTCGGCGAGGAGCCGGCACATAAGGAACCTGCACCGGTGGATGCTCCGGCAGAAGACGAGCCGGTTTTTGAAGATCTGCCCGTGGAATAAGCGAAAAAAATAATAAACCACATGTTGTGCTTAATAGCGTCTTTCCGAAAGGAAAGGCGCTATTTTTTGTGTTTTGCTTAAGAATTCCTAATTATTGCAGTGGAAACATACCCGAAAAGAGTCTTGCTTTTTTCCTGAAATCCCGTATAATGAAACCAAAGTGGTGAGAAGTGGGGAAAAGTGTCTAAAAATACCACAGAAAGGGGCGGCTGGTATCCATGAATCCACTGACTGGAATCTACAATCATAATCTGGATGCAAAAGGCCGTCTTTTCATTCCTGCCAAACTGCGGGAAGAACTGGGGGATGTTTTTTATGTCACGGTTTCCCATGAAAAATGCCTTTGGGCATATCCGCCTGAGACATGGCAGGCACTGCAGGAGAGAGTGAATGCGCTGTCCATGCTGGAGCAGGGACGGATGCGGGCACTGTTTGCATATGCAGCCAAGTGTGAACCGGACAGTCAGGGACGGATTCTGCTTCCTCAGAATCTGCGTGACTTTGCCGGACTGACAAAGAGCGTGACTGTAGTAGGAAGCAACAACCATGTGGAGTTTTGGGACAGCGATTCCTGGACACCCATCATGGAACAGGAAATGACGCCTGAAAACATCTATGCGATTATGGGAGAGCTGGGATTGTAATGGCGAAACATATACCTGTTCTGTTAAATGAATGTATTGAAGGTTTAAATATACAGCCGGACGGCATCTATGTGGACGGAACCGTAGGTCTTGGCGGGCACTCTTCGGAGATCGTCAGGCATCTGACCACTGGCAGACTGATCTGCATTGACCGGGATGAGACCGCTATTGAACGTTCCCGGGAACGACTGAAGGAATGGAAGGATAAGATCACCTTCGTTCACGGAAACTTCTGTGACGTGGCGGCGATCCTGAAAGAGATGGAGATTCCGAAAGTCAATGGGATGCTGTTTGATCTGGGAGTATCCTCGCCACAGCTGGATGAGGGAGACCGCGGGTTCTCCTATATGACGGACGCTCCACTGGACATGCGGATGGATCGGAGCGATACGCTTTCCGCCTGGCTGATTGTCAACAAATGGCCTCAGGAGAAACTGGAATACATTATTAAGGTATACGGAGAGGAACGGTATGCAAGACTGATTGCTGCCGCTGTGATCCGTGCCAGATCAGAACAGACGATAAATACCACCGGGCAACTGGTGGAGATTATAAAGAAAGCGGTGCCGGCTGCGGCACTGAGGGAAAAACAGCATCCTGCGAAACGGACGTTCCAGGCGATCCGGATCGCGGTAAATGATGAACTGGGAGCCGTGGAGAAGATGATGGAGGAAGCTCCGGATCTTCTGGCACCTGGAGGAAGACTGGCTGTCATCAGTTTCCATTCTTTGGAGGACCGGATCGTAAAGAAAGGGATCCAAAGCAGAGAGAACGGATGCACCTGTCCCAGAGAGGCTCCGATCTGCACCTGCGGATTTGTTCAGACACTGAAAAGCGTGAGTCGCAAACCTATTACCGCATCAGAACAGGAGCTGGAGGAAAACCCGAGATCACGAAGCGCGAAACTGCGCGTTGCGGAGAGAGTCGGGTAACAGGAGTAGATTATGGCAAGGAACGACACATTGAAATACAGAGAGTATTATGTGCACGGTACTGCAGCATATAATCGACGGGTGGCACCATCGGAGATCGTAAAGGATGAACCCATTTACGTTCCGCCGAGAAAACGGATCGAGGAGACCGTAGCTGCCAATACGCAGGCGCTTACAAAGCAGAGCCTGTCGCCGATCGTCATGCTGGGGTTTGTGATCGCCGTGGCCATGCTGGTGTTCTGTCTCATTGCCAGAATCGAATTTACCACTGTTTCCGCAGAAGCTGCGGAACTGCAGTCTCAGCTCAATCAGTTGACGGAAGACAATTCTAGACTTACAATTAAGTATGAATCTGCCCTGAATCTTGCGGAAGTCGAGGACTACGCAGTCAATACTCTCGGTATGCAGAGGCCCAGTACCGATCAGATCATCTATGTGAACGGCTCTGCACAAAACCGGGCAGAAGTTGTGAATCCCAATACGGAGCAGATCCGCCAGCAGCTGGATCAGGCTGCTGCCAGTATCGCAGGGATGAACTGATAACGAATAACAGGAGCTGGACATGTCGAGTAAACAGAGCGGACGAAGATCCGTGAAGGGACCTACCGAACAAATGAAACGCCGCACACTTCTATTGATGGCAGTGTGCGGCATAGTTGCATTTATAGTGTTGGCATTTCAGCTGTTTAAAATACAGATTATCGAGCATGACAAGTATGAAGCGGATGCTCTTTCTCAGCAGATCGGCACTACCAGTTCCATCGCGGAACGGGGCACGATCTTTGATACCAACATGAAGGCGCTTGCCATGTCCTCTGAGGTATACACAGTATTTATCGATCCGAAGGCCATTGCGGAGAGAGGCGAGGATATTAATCTCATCGCCGATGAACTCAATGAACTTCTGGATGTTGATCGTGCGGAAGTCATCTCCAAAATGGAGAACAAGGATTCCCAGTATGCCGTGGTGGCCCGTAAAGTTGATCCGGACATCGTGGAGAAGATCAAGACCTTCAAGAACGTCAACAACATCACCACGGTTCATTTCGAAAAAGACTATAAACGGTATTATCCGTACGGTTCGCTTGCCTGCCATGTGGTGGGATTCACCGGTTCTGACGGAACGGGTCTGCAGGGAGTGGAATATGAGTATAATTCCGTGCTGTCCGGAGCTGAGGGAAGAAAAGTCCAGGCACAGACCGCAAACGGAAAACCTCTGATGTTCACCGAGTATGAAGACAACTACACCGTAAAGAACGGTCTGAATGTCGTTACTACCATCGATTCCACCATCCAGTATTATCTTGAGAAGAGACTGCAGGAAGCCGTCGAGAAATATGACATTCAGAACGGAGCCGGTGCCATCGTTATGAACGTGAAGAGCGGTGCGATTCTCGGTATGGCATCGTTGGGTAATTTTGATCTGAACGATTATCTGGCAGTGGATGAGGAAACTCAGAAAAAAGCCGATGAGGCTTCCGATAAGGAATCGGATGAGATCATGAGCGAAGCCAGATCTCTCATGTGGAGAAACAAGTGTATTTCCGACACGTATGAACCAGGGTCTACGTTCAAGATCCTGACTTTGGCCATGGCACTGCAGGAAGGGATCGCTCCCGATGAGAGCGATGACTATTTCTGCGAAGGCAGCGTCCAGGTGGAGGGTGATACCGTCGCCCGTCACTGCTGGGATGTGTCCGGTCATGGAGAGCAGACCCTGACTCAGGCGGTGCAGCATTCCTGCAACGTCGCATTCGTCAATATCGGCCAGAAGATCGGAGCGGAACGCTTCTATAAATACTGTGATGCATTTGGTCTGTTGAACCTCACACCGGACGAAGAAGAGTCTCTCACGGGACTGACCGGCGTGGATCTTCCCGGTGAAGCCAGAAGTATCTGGTGGAGTGAAAACGTGTTCTATAATCCGGAAGTGCGTTCCCAGCTTGCGGCCGCCTCCTTCGGACAGACCTTTAACGTTACACCGCTGCAGATGGTCACCGCGGTCAGTGCCTGCGTTAACGGCGGGTATCTGATGGAGCCGTATGTGGTAAGGGAACTGGTAGATGACAACGGAGACGCGGTGTATACTCACGATTCGACTCCGGTTCGTCAGGTCATCAGCGAAGAGACCAGTGACAAAATCTGTGAGATTCTTGAGAAGGTCGTCAATGATCCCGTAGACGGTACCGGCAAAAACGCCTATGTGGCCGGATACCGCATCGGCGGCAAGACCGGAACCTCGGAAAAAGTATCAAAACTTGCGGATACCGGAGAAAAGGAGTATATCGTTTCCTTCATGGGAATCGCACCGGCAGATGAACCGGAAATCGCGATCCTTGCATTCCTGGATACGCCAAATGATGACGGAGAGACTTATATTTCCGGCGGACAGATGGGCGCACCCACTGTAGGAGCCATGCTCTCGGATATCCTCCCGTATATCGGTGTAGAAGCGCAGTACTCCGAGGAAGAGATCCTCAATCGAGACCGCGGTGTGCCGGATGTTCTGGAAAAGAAGATCAGCGACGCCGCCAAGGCGCTCGAGGATTCCGGCATGCGATATCGAGTGATTGGAGAGGGCGACACGGTAACAAAACAGCTTCCTGCAGCACATTCTGTGATTGCAGCCGGCAGTGAAGTGATTCTTTATGCCGATGAGGAACCCTCCAAGAATAAAGAAAAAATGATCGATCTGATTGACTATGATTATGTGACAGCGAGAGAGAAACTGAGCCAGATCGGGGTCTTTATCTCAACGTCCAGCCCTGTATCCGATCCGGATTCACAGCTGATCACCAGTCAAAGCATCGCTGAAGGGGAAGAAGTGGAACACGGAACTATCATCAATGTAACACTTCGTTCCGGCGGAGGCGGCAGTATGATCGGAAGATACTAATATCCCCTGAAAGGACCATCTTATGCAACTCCAAGACATTTTACGCGACATTCAAGTACTGAAAAAAACAGCAGAGGACTCTCTGGAGATCCGGGAGATCTGCTATGATTCCCGTCAGGTAAAACCGGGTGATCTGTTTGTGGCGATCCGCGGTTTTGATACGGACGGACACAAATACATTCCTTCGGCAGCAGAACTCGGCGCGGCCGCAGTGATCTGCGAGGAAGTTCCCTCTGTGGATATTCCTTACGTTCTGGTGGAAGACTGCCGGAATGCCCTGGCCCTTGCGGGCAGGAATTTCTATCATGATCCTTCCTCGGAAATGACCGTGATCGCGGTCACCGGGACCAATGGAAAAACGACTTCCACTTATCTTCTTAAACATATGATTGAAGAGGTCGCAAAAGAGAAGGTCGGTCTGATTGGGACCAACGGCAACATGATCGGCGATGTCGCATACCACACGGAACGCACGACACCGGAAAGCCTGGAACTCCAGAAGCTGTTCCGGGAAATGGCCGATTCCGGCTGTAAATATGTGGTCATGGAAGTATCTTCGCACTCGCTGGTGCTCAGCCGCGTTGACGGTATTCATTTCCATACCGGTATTTTTACAAACCTGACGCAGGATCACCTGGATTTTCACAAGACCATGGAGGAGTATGCCCGTGCCAAGGCATTGCTGTTCCGCCGATGTGAGTACGGATGCTTTAACATCGATGATGCGTGGGCCGATAATATGATGAAGGATGCCACATGCAGTGTCATGACCTATTCTGCGGAATCCACGGATGCAGATCTCATTGCAAAAGATCCCCGCTTCGCGGCGGATGGAGTACGTTTCCATGTCATGTACAAAAATGACCTTCAGCGTGTGAATCTGAAGATCCCCGGAGTATTTTCCGTTTATAATGCACTGGGTGTCATAGCTGCGGGCCTGTCGGTGGGCTTTACGCTGGAGCAGTGCTGCGAGGCGATGAATACCGCTACCGGTGTCAAGGGACGAATGGAAGTCGTTCCAACGGATGGCGACTATACAATCCTGATAGATTACGCACATACTCCGGACGCATTGGAAAATGTCCTGAAATCGTTGCGCGCTGTAACAAAAGGGCGTATAGTAGCACTGTTTGGCTGTGGCGGTGACCGCGACCGGACAAAACGGCCCATCATGGGGCGTATCGGTGCGGAAAATGCCGATTTCTGCATCATCACTTCCGATAATCCGCGTACTGAAGATCCGGAAGCAATCATTCAGGATATTCTGGAAGGACTGAAGGAAGACAATCTGAAATATGTTCCCAAAGAGATCATTCCCGATCGTGTCAAGGCCATTCAATGGGCCATCGACAATCACAAGGATCACGATGTGATCGTTTTATGCGGCAAGGGACACGAAGACTACCAGATCGTTGGGCATGAAAAACATCATCTGGATGAACGGGAAGTAATTGCAGAACATTTGGAGAGAAGGAAGAAAGTATGACTATTCGTCTGATATTAGCACTGATCCTGGCATTTCTGGTGTCGACGGTTTTCGGTAAGTATTACATTCCCTGGCTGAGAAAACAAAAGGCCGGGCAGCAGATCCTGGAAATCGGGCCCAACTGGCATATGTCCAAACAGGGGACTCCCACCATGGGCGGCGCCATGTTCATCGCAGCGGTGGCGTTTGTCTGCCTGACGGTAGGGTTTGAAAGAATGCTCCGCGGAGACTGGGGACATATCGTTATGTTCCTGTTTGCCCTGATCTTCGGTGTTATCGGTTTTCTGGATGACTGGGAGAAACTGAAAAAGAAACAGAATCTGGGTCTGACGGCAAAACAGAAATTTGCACTGCAGCTGGTCGCTGCCGTGATCTTTATATTCTTCCTGCGCAGAATGGGATACTGCCAGCCGCATCTGTATATTCCGTTCTGGAATGTAACAGTAAATATGCCGGAATGGCTGTACTATATTTTCGCTGTCTTCGTGATCGTCGGCACGGTAAACTCTGTCAATCTTACCGACGGCATCGATGGTCTTGCCGCAAGCACTTCCATCCCGGTGTGTCTGTTCTTTGTGGCAGTGACCTTCCTGTCCCATCAGTATCTATCTCTTGGAATCTTTGCCTCTGCACTGCTGGGAGGACTGCTCGGTTTTCTGGTTTATAACTGGAATCCGGCGAAAGTGTTCATGGGGGATACCGGCTCCCTGTTCCTGGGCGGCGCGATCGCAGCGATGGCGTTTGCCTATGACATGCCGCTGGTCCTGATACTTATAGGAATCATGTTTATCATTGAGACCATGTCGGATATTCTTCAGGTCAGTTATTTCAAACTGACTCACGGAAAACGTATCTTCAAAATGGCACCTTTTCATCATCATCTGGAGATGGGCGGATTCGCCGGTCATAAATGGAAAGAAAAAGAGCTGGTTGCACTGTATGTCTGCATCACGGTGCTGATGTGTATCCTGGCCTTCGTTGGCGTATACGCCCGTTACGCAATCTGAGATCAAAGTAATCTGAAAGGGAAGGAGGAGCAGCAATGGACAATCCTTATCGGACGTCGGAACCGACGGATGAGATCGCGGACTATACCAGAGAACGACAGAGACGGAGATCCATGGACGCTCCTTTCCTGCTGCTGGTCCTGATCCTCATGACCATCGGATTGATCATGCTTCTGTCCGCAAGTTATGCCAGAGCATATTATGAGGGGAGCAGTCCCGTTTCCATCTTTATCCGTCAGCTGTTTTTTGCAGCTGTCGGGCTGGTACTGATGATGCTGCTTTCCCGTTTGCCGCTGAGCATCTATAAAAAATGGTCTATGCGTGTGCTGCTCATTGCAGTGGCACTGATGCTTCTGGTCCCCGTTGTCGGTACGCGGGCAAATGGAGCCAAGCGATGGATCAATCTGGGCCTGTTTACGATCCAGCCTTCTGAGTTTGCCAAGATCGGTGTTATCATGGCGTTCTCGGCGATGATCTGTAAATACCGGGATAAGATGAAAACCTGGCGGTATGGCGTACTGCCTTTTGCTGGGGTCCTGATTGCATTTGCAGGACTTCTTGCTCTGGAACCGCACCTTTCTGCCACCATTATCATTACGCTGCTCGGCGCGGCACTGATGTTTCTCGGCGGATCGCCGATGTCTGCTTTTCTCGCAGGCGGCGCAGGACTGGCCGGTCTGATCTTTTTATATACAAACTTCAGTTACGCATCGGATCGTATTGAAGCATGGAGAAATCCCATGACGCACGAGAGTGATACGGCATATCAGATCAAACAGTCTCTGTACTCCATCGGATCCGGGGGACTCAGCGGTGTTGGATTCGGGGAGAGCCGTCAGAAATATATGTTCCTCCCGGAGGAACACAATGACTTTATTTTTTCAATCGTATGTGAGGAACTGGGATATATCGGCGCAATGACGATTCTGATCCTGTTTGCACTTTTGATCGTGCGGGGCTTCTGGCTGGCGACAAAATGCCCGGACCGATATGCGTTTCTGCTGTGCTGCGGCGTATCCACACTGCTGTCTATCCAGGTGATCCTCAATGTCTCCGTCGTTACCAATCTGATCCCGTGTACCGGCGTGTCACTTCCTTTTTTCAGTTACGGAGGTACGGCACTGATGTTGCAACTGGCGGAAATGGGGATCGTTCTCAGCTGCTCCAGGACGATTCCGGATAAGAAGAAAGTAATGACAATACAAAACATGCAGATCTGATACAACGCGGATGACGATTCGGTCATCCGCGTTTTGCAAACAAATTGTAACTGTCCACGCCGTTCATAATATGGTATAACGTATTATAGGACATATTATGTAGACTTATTAGGAGCTTTTTCTATGAGATATCTGTTTACGTGCGGCGGTACCGCCGGCCATATCAACCCTGCTATTGCAGTAGCTGGAAAGCTTAGAGAACTGGATCCGGAATGTGAGGTCCTGTTTGTGGGCGCCAAGGGACACATGGAAGAAAACCTGGTCCCGAGGGAAGGATATGAGATCCGCACGGTCAACATCACGAACATTTCCAGAGGCCATACGATTGAGGCGGTCCGGCATAACATCGATACCGTCAAGAATGTGCTGACCGCTACCCGGGATGCGAAAAAGATTATTGACGAATTCCAGCCGGATGTGGCCATTGGGACCGGCGGTTATGTATGCTATCCGGTGCTGAAGGCTGCCAATGAAAGACATGTTCCCACAGCAGTGCATGAATCCAATGCCGTGCCCGGACTTACTACGAAGATGCTTGCCGGACAGGTGGATCGAATCATGCTCGGTTTCGAAGAGAGCCGACAGTATTATCGCAATCAGAAAGATACCATTGTGACAGGGACTCCGGTCCGCGGGGAATTTGATCAGTATACGAAAGAAGAAGCCAAACGGCAGCTGAACATTCCTGAGGATCAGCCGCTGGTCGTTTCCGTCTGGGGCTCGCTCGGTGCCAGTCATATGAACGGAATCATGAGTGAACTGATACGGGAGGAACACACAGAACCCGGATACCGTCTCATTCACGCCACTGGACGGAACGGATATAAAAAGGTTATTTCCTTCATGGAAGAGAATAACGTGGACTATCAGGATAAGGGCATTGATATCCGGGAATACATTTATGATATGCCAAGAGTCATGGCAGCAGCGGATCTGATCCTGTGCCGTGCCGGCGCTTCAACACTGGCCGAGCTTACCTACATGGGGAAACCGGTGATCCTGATCCCGTCGCCCAACGTGACCAACAATCATCAGGAAAAGAATGCCCGGGTAATCGAACACGCCGGCGGTGCCCGTGTGATGCTGGAGGGTGAATTCGATGCCAGAGATCTCCGCAATGCGATCCATGAACTTCTCGCTGATCCGGACGGACTGAAAGCCATGTCAGATGCGATGCTCTCCCTGGCGGTTCCGGATGCTGTGGATAAGATCACGGAGATCATAACCGAACTGACATCCTAAGTGTGGTGAATGGAATGGAAAATCAAGAAAGCAAAGTCAATACCGTCAAAAGGGCAAGATCCGGAGCACATGCACATTCCTCTCATGCCGTAAAACGAAGGAATCCGCTGAGACCAATCCTGACTTTTGTCATTATCGTACTGGGTGTGCTTCTGGCGCTGAGCGTGTTTTTCCGTGTTTCCAAGATTACTGTCGACGGCAATTCCTTTTATACTGAGGAACAGATCGTTCAGGCTTCCGGTATCGAACATGGCGACAATATGTTCTTTGTGAACCGCTTTTCCGCGGCAAGCAAGATCTTTGCCAAACTGCCGTATGTGCAAAAAGTCACGATCAACCGCAAACTTCCCAACCATGTGGTCATTGAGATCGCTGAGAGTCAGGAACTGGGATATGTGGTATCAGGCGACACCTACTGGGCCATTGACAGTAACGGAAAAGTTCTGGAAAAGGTAGACTCCAAGAAGGCAAAGGACCTGATCCGGATCGATGGGCTGTCCCTGAAGGGACCCAAAGTGGGACAGCAGATCGAAACCAAAAACGGAGATACGGAGAAGATCGAGTATCTTGCCACAATCCTGAACGGCATTCAGAGCCGTCAGATGATGAAGGATATCGGTTATATCGACATGTCTTCCGTAGCAAATCCGGTGTTTGATTATAAAGGTCATTTTACTGTAAAACTTGGTTCCAATGAGAATCTTGAATATAAACTGGGCCTTCTGGTTTCCGCCGTTGAGAAACTGAAGGAGAATGAATACGGTGTCATCGATCTTTCCATTGATCATCAGGCTCATTTCAGTCCGAATTAAGGAGAAAAAAGGGAAAGGGAGAACGATTATACACGTTTGGACGTTAACATAATATCTTAAAAAGATATTGACCAGTTTGAAAAAACGTTATAGAATATGCAGTATGAGTAAATCTGCCAGAAAAAAGCAAAAGTATAACCGCGGTTATGTGCAGCCGGCAGAATCGGTACGACCCTCTGAACCGGTGCAATCAGCGGTGCCAGCAGAAACGACAGTTCCCGAAGCAACTGCCGAAACGGCAGAAGCAATGGAAACTGTGGTGCCGTCTGGCATGATTGAAACGATGGAACCGGTCAAGCCGGTAGAACCATTAGTACCGCAGGATGAAACTAATATAGGAGGCACGAACATGGATGTAAGAGCCGAAAATGGGCCCGATAATGTTGTTGCTATTAAAGTCGTAGGCGTTGGCGGAGCCGGCAACAATGTGGTCAACAGAATGGTGAAATCCGGGACCCAGGGAGTGGAGTTTATCTCCATCAATACTGACAAACAGGCATTGGCAGTTTCGTCTGCCGATGAGAAAATACAGATCGGTGAGAAACTGACCCATGGTCAGGGCGCCGGCTCCAACCCGGAAGTCGGAAAACGGTCTGCAGAAGAAAACCGCAGCAACATCGCCAGAGCGGTGGAGAATGCTGACATGGTATTCATTACTGCCGGTATGGGCGGCGGCACCGGAACAGGTGCAGCTCCTACGGTTGCTGAGATCGCAAAAGAATCCGGTGTTCTTACGGTTGGCGTAGTCACTCGTCCTTTTAAATTTGAAGGCAAGCGTCGCGCAGATCAGGCAGAAATCGGCATTCAGGAAATGATGAGCAAAGTGGACTCTCTGCTCATTATCCCCAACGACCGTCTGAAATATGCTACGGATCAGAAGGTAACTCTGTCCAATGCATTTGAGATCGCTGATGATGTCCTGAAACAGGCAGTTACAAGCATTTCCGATCTGATCAAAAACACCGGTTTTATCAATCTGGACTTTGCTGATGTTACCACGATTATGAAGGATGCCGGCTTTGCTCATATGGGTGTTGGCCGTTCCTCCGGCAAGGGCAAGGCAGAAGATGCCGCCCGTATGGCAGTTGCAAGCCCGCTGATGGAGACTTCCATCAATGGAGCACGCGGCGTTCTGATCAACATCACCGGCTCTCAGGAAATGGGACTGGAAGATGTGGAAGCTGCTGCAACTCTGGTTCAGGAAGCAGCTCATCCCGATGCCAATATCATCTTTGGTGCAACGTTTGATGATTCCCTTCAGGATGAGATTCGTGTGACTGTTATTGCTACTGGCTTTGACAGTGCACCCACCGCTTCTTTTGAAGCAACAAAAGAGAAGGAAGCACCTCAGGTACATGTTTCTGCTCCGAAGGTAGAACCGGCTCCTGCTCCTGCTTATTCTGCTCCCGCTGCACAGAATCCGTCTCCCAGCGTAAAGCCTGCCGTTTCCGAGGAAATCCCGGTTGAGCCAGTCGTTGACGGCGGAGAATCCGGCGACGATGATCCGTTCGACAGCATTTTCAAGATCTTCAATTCCAAATAAGGAACAATTTTAAAAGACGGCTCGTTTAACTATGAGCCGTCTTTTTTGATAATGTGCTTATGAAAGTAATTGACCGCATCAAGCAATCCTATTCGGAAAGCTTGTTAAAAGAGTATATCGATATCTATGTAAAGTATCGGATCCCGAACATTGCGGCAGCGGAAACGTATTACCTCACATTGACGTTCTTTCCACTGATTATCGTATTGTATACACTGCTGGGTACACGGTACTCTTTCCTGATCCGGCTTCTCAACAATGCAAAGAACGTTATGACGGAAGACACTTACGAGGCGGTTGCAGCATTTCTTGGATACGTTGCCAGGAATACCAATGATACCATGTTCATTGCGGCGGTGGTGGTTCTGATCACATCCGCTGCTGCGGCATTCCGTTCAGTGCATGTAACGATCGGGAAGATGCAGGGCATGATCCGGTTTCGCGGAGTCTTTGGGTTTTTCCTGAGTTTTCCGCTGGCAGTGGTCTTTGTGGCGATGATCTATATTGCTGTGTTTCTGATCCTGTCCGGGCGCGGTGTGCTCAATCAGCTGCAGAAGTACCTGCCTTTTGTTTCCATGACTACATTCTGGAATTACGGGCGTATATTTCTGCTGATTGGAATTATTTTTCTGCTGATCTATTTTATTTATGATATCTCTATCCCAAAGAAGGCAAAATACGATATCAAACCCGGTACTCTGGTCACGACGATGCTGCTGTTTATCATCAGTTTTCTGTTCGGCACCTACATTGATCGTTTTTCCAGATATCCTCTGGTTTACGGCTCCCTTGCATCCATTATCCTTTTGATGCTCTGGCTGTATCTGTGTGCCTATTCCGTTCTGACCGGGGCGGTATTGAATATTGTACTTCATTTCCACAGTCAGAGGGAAGAGGTGCTGAAAGCGGAAGAAGCTCTCTTTGATGAGGAGTTTCCAATGACGGAATATCAGCGGATCGTAGAGGATGATATTTCCGATTCCGGTGGTGAATACTACGACGAATACTGAAAGCCCGCCTTTGAAAGGCGGGCTTCATTTTTAACCGATATAGCGGTCGATGGCTTCATTCAATGCTTCCAATTCTTCCATATTACCGCCGGCAATGGCATCAGACATACAGTGCTCCATGTGTTCCTTCAGGATCACTTTTGCGGTGCTGTTCAGGGCGGAACGGACGGCTGCGAGCTGTACAAGCACTTCCGTGCAGTCGCGGTTGTCTTCTACCATTCGTTTAACCGATTCCAGATGCCCGATGGCACGCGAAAGCCGGTTGACGATCTTCTTCGTCTCTTCGGGATCATGAGAATGCATGTGATGATGGTCATGATCGTGCTCCGAATCGGAATGATCATGGGTGTGGTGATGAGAATGCATCGGACCGTCACCGTGAGAATGCCAGTATTCATCGTGTTGATGTTCCATAATATCGCCCCCTTGAAAAAGAATTATACGGAAATCGAAGGGTTTTAGCAAGATGAAGAGCACAGAAGAAGAAAAAAGGCGCTTCTTGTGTGAAAAAAACCGTTATGTTACAATAAACGAAATCAATCCAAACAGAAGGATCTGAATTTATGTCTGCACAAAGAAAAAAATCACTCCTTATGCTGACGATCATCTTTCTCGTTGCATTGCTGATCTTCGTGATCGGCAACCGTAATCAGCAGCTGGGAAAGGTGGAGTATGACGGCGGAGAAAACACTCCTGTTGAAGAGGATATCGTTCTGACGTCACTCAGTCCGACGGATAAACCCATGACGACCGCAGTACCGGAGGATCTTCCGGATATCGATATCAAGAGTTGGGAATATGTGCTTGCCAACAAGGCAAACACCTATGATCTACTGCCGCAGGTTTCATCCATTCAGGGCGAGAGCGACCGTTATTTTGATTCCAGGGCAGTGGACTCTCTTAACCAGATGCTGTCGGATATGAGAGCTGCCGGGTATTCGTTCCATGTCAATCTGGCTTATGTACCATACAGTTATCAGGAACTGATGTATGAGAAGAAAGTGAAAGAACTGGCTGGAGACGAAGAAGTCTCGGAAAAATTCGAAAATCAGGCAGAACGGATCGTGCCCCGTGCCGGACAGAGTGATCACCAGACGGCGCTTTCTGTAGATATTACGGACGGTTACTTCACACCGTACACCAATGAGGAACTCAGTACGGAAAAATATGTATGGCTCCGTGATCACTGTGCACAGTACGGATTCATTCAGCGGTATCCGGATGGAAAACAGGGGATCACGGGATATCGCCAGAATTATACCTATCGATATGTCGGAAAGACTGCGGCCGAGTATATTCTGAAGAATAAACTGTGCCTGGAAGAGTTTATTCAGCTGTACAAGAACAAAGAAGCAGCTGAGAATGAGAAAAAATAGCAAAAACAGGGGGATTGCAGGGAAAAAAGCTTGCATTCCATGATGCGCAGTGATATTATAACAACGTTAAGATGTAAGTAATATGAGAGTGGGCTTCGGCCCACTCTTATTTGTTGAAAAACCATAAGTACAAAAAGGTGAAATATGAGTAAGATTACGGATAAGGTCACGGAACTGGCGCGTCCTATCGTAGAAGCCAATGGCTGTGATCTTTGGGATGTCGAGTATGTGAAAGAAGCCGGCACCTGGTATCTCCGGGTTTACATTGATAAGGAAGATGGTGTTGGCATCAATGACTGTGAAGCGGTGAGCAGAGCGCTGGATCCTGTCCTGGACGAAGAGGATCCCATTCCGGACAGCTATGTGTTCGAAGTAGGTTCTGCAGGCGCAGAGCGGGTTCTGTCCCGTCCGGAGCATTTTGAAAAATGCATCGGAGAAGAAGTGGAGATCCGGCTTTACCAGCCACGCAACGGTCAAAAAACACTGGTCGGAAAACTGGAAGAATACCGGGATGGGCTGGTTGTTGTCAGCACATTGAATGATACGGTGGAACTGACGAAAAAGGAATGCGCGCAGGTGAGATTGCACCTGTCAATATAATGAGAGGTAAATTGGAAAATGAACGAAGAATTTTTTGACGCAATCGAAGAAATTGAAAGAGAAAAAGGGATTCCCAGACAGTACATGTTTGACAAGATCAATCAGGCGATGCTCACGGCTTTCAAACGTGACAATCCGGAATGTGCTGAAAATGCTGAAGTGATCCTGGATGAAGAGAAAAAGACTATCGCCATGGTCGTACACAAGACCGTTGTGGAAGAAGTGGAAGATCCCAATTTGGAGATCGATCTTGCAGCAGCAAAGAAGATCACCCGACGCGCGGCGGTTGGCGATATCGTTAATGTACCGGTGGAAACAAAGAAATTCGGACGTATTGCCGCTCAGTCTGCAAAACAGGTCATTATTCAGGGAATCCGTGAGGCAGAACGCGGGATCATCTATGACGAGTTTAATTCCAAAGAGCATGAAATCCTCACCGGTGTCGTAACCCGTGTGGAACCGCGCAACGGTAATGTATATATCCGCATCAGTTCCAATTCCGAGTTTACCGAGGCCATGCTTACGACCAACGAGCAGGTCCCCACGGAAGAACTGTATGAGGGAGACCGTATCAAGGTCTATATTGTGGAAGTTCGCAACTCCACCAAAGGACCGCAGGTCCTTATCAGCCGTACTCATCCGGGACTTGTCAAACGCCTGTTTGAGCTGGAAGTTCCCGAAATCTACGATGGCACCGTGGAAATCCGTTCCATTGCCCGTGAGGCTGGAAACCGTACCAAGATGGCGGTTTATTCCAATGAACCGGATGTGGATCCCATTGGCGCATGCGTCGGCCCCAAAGGCGGCCGTGTGGCATCCATTGTGGATGAGCTTGGTGGAGAAAAGATCGACATCATCAAGTATTCCGAGGATCCGGAAGAATACATCGCAGC
>Ga0326511_10001066_pt1 | contig 23240 bp, 33 predicted proteins | sample 0_2496_0518_D_FD_203701 | JGI IMG/M metagenome (GOLD analysis project Ga0326511, IMG submission 203701) | Bovine rumen microbial communities from UC Davis, California, United States - 0_2496_0518 | ecosystem: Host-associated > Mammals > Digestive system > Stomach > Rumen | place: USA...
TGAATCTGCTGGGCATTGAAACGGATGGGTCTTTCCAGAACAACGCCGCCTACATCCAGAGCTGGATCAGGGCTTTGCGCAACGACAAGAAGCTGATTGTCACGGCTGCCGGAAAGGCCACGAAAGCTGTGGAGCTGATCATGCCTGGGGCGATGGGTTGACATCCCCATCGCTCCGTGCGATAATGTGAAGGGGTGAAAATGTGAGGAAGAATTATAATCTGAAAGTGGTATTGCAAACGGGCACGGAGTTTCTGGTGAAGGTCGGCGTGGACAACGTCGGCGAACTCTGCGCATGGCTGGCGGGGATGGAATCCGTGCGGGAATATAAGATTGTCGGCTCGATCACTCCAAAGGCTCCGCACTCCCGGCATGAGAATGGGATTGCGGCTGCGCGTCTGGAAAAGGGGTGGACACAGCAGGAACTCGCGGACGCGATCGGCGTAGCCCAGCAGCACATCCAGCGGTGGGAAGCCGGGGTCTACAAGCCCAAGACCGAAACTTTGAAGCGCATCGGTGAAGCCCTGGGCGTAGAATGGTCTACGCTGGTGGAGGATTGAATATGTGTAGTCAGAGCGATTGTAAGTATTGGCGGTGCGGAATCTGCACCCATCCATACGTGGAGTATTGCGTGAACTGCTCTTTGTGGTGGCCCAAAGCAAAACCCCAAAAATAAAAAAGCCCCGCCCAGGCGCGTAGCCCAGGCGGGTTGTCTATAGGTATCTGAACAGCTTGTCCTGCAGTTTGTAGATGATGCGCTTGATCTGGCTGTCGCTCATGTCGAATTCCTCCGCGAGGGCTTCGTACACGATGCCGTCACACAATCTGCGTTTCAGTATGCGTCGGTCGCGCTCCGAGTGAATATGTTCATCGATCAGGGCGCAAATCTGCGAGTTGGTGTAGTCTTTCATGGTGCCTCCAACGGAAAAACCCCGGCGTATTGCCGGGGCTACTTCTTCTTGCGGGTAGCTTTACCCTTCGCCGTTGATCGGTTCTTCTTGGTTCGGGTTCGCATTCGTTGTGACATTACAATCCCCTCCATTGCTGGTACCGAGAATGTTGATGCCCTCGCCGTCCTGTTCGTAAGAAGTGAAGTCGTACTGGTTGAGGTACCAGACGAAAATGCCGACCGTCAGCACCAGGGCTGTGATCGCCGCCAGAAGGGCTATCCAGAGCCGTCTGACGTGCCGTTCCTGTCGGGCCATTTCCCCCTCGAACACGATGTATGGGGCGTTATCGGGCTTGCTTTGTCTTTCCATCTTTCGTGCCTCCCTCTTTCTTTGGTACCCTGATTATACCGTTGCTCCATCAAGGTATCAATGGGTGCGTCATCATTTATCAATGGCGTTGGTCTTGGGCACGGGAGTGTTCCCCCGTGCCCATTGTCTTCATTCGTCCGGCACCTCCGGGATGCCAGCGACGCTGGTCAACAGCGACAGAATACCCGCCAGCACGGACGCACTCAGCACCATCTTCCAGTTGACATCACCCATCACGGCACTGGTGCCGATGGTCGCCACGGCGGTCTGCGCGATTGTCTTGACGGCGCGAACGCCAGCAGCTTTGAACCACTTACCCCAATCTCTCATTGTTCAACCCTCCTATTTCTCGATCAGATATCGTTGTATCTCGTCGTAGCTCTGTTTTAGTCCTTCCGTGGAATTGCCATCGATCTCATGGTGGAGCATCGCCATCAGTGCTCTCATCTGTATACGATTGGCTTCTTCCAGGTTGTTCAGTCGTTCGTGGTCACGATCCAGCCGTTCATCGTGTTTCTTCACTTGTTTTTCGAGATTGTTCACTGGCGCGTCCTTTCTTTTCTGCTCTTCGCGGTGGGTCTTGATTGCGCCCATGATGGTGTTGTACGCGCCGATCAATACCAGGGCTAAGGCCATCAGCCCCACCAACTGCTCAAAGGTTATGTTCTGCATCTCAGTTCACCAGCTTCGCATACTTGCTGCTTACCCATGCGTTCTGGTTCTCCCAGATGACGAGGTACCAAGGCTTACCCTCGGCTTCCTGCGTGACACCCTGATATGGCAGAATATTACCCTTGTGGGCGGTGCCGTAGACCTTGGAATCATAGCCCGGTGCAGAGCGGATGTTGACGCTGCCGCCTGTGATTTCGACGTGACCATATTCCTGCGGCTTGTCGCCGTCCAGTGCCTTGAACAGCGTGTCGTAGTCCGCGCCCACGTTCATCACGCCATCATCGGGCAGACCGTAGGCAAGCTGAAACTGTTTCACGGCCTTCTCAGTCTCCGCGCCGTAATCGCCGTCCGCGCCGTACTTGGGAAGGGCATAGCCCAGCTTCATCAGGTCGGCTTGCAGTTCCTTCACGTCATCGCCATCACAGCCCCGTTTGAGGTCGCGGTCGCCCAGCTTTGACGGTTCCGGCACAGGCTCCGGCGTGTCATCGTAGTTCAGCATCGGCAGCTTGCCCCATTTCTTCCACGGGCCATCCTTGACCTTGCGCTTGACACAGTCGTAGTCGAACCCGCGCATCTCGATGGTGTAGCCGCCGCCGATATAAACGCCGATGTGCCCATTCGTCCAGACCACCAGGCCGGGGATATCGGGAATCGTGGAGATGGGGCCTGTGACCTTGCACAGCTCGATCATGCCGTTGGCGCTCTTGTCGGGGCAGCCGTTGGAGCCGTACTTCGGGTCGGTGTCGTATTTGTTGCCCGTCCAGAAAAAGCTCTTGATCATGCCCACGCAATCCGCACACCGCCGCCCCTGTTCGATGTCCTTCATGTAGCCCTTGGTGCGGGAGGAACCGTAGTGGTTAGGGTACTGCTTTTTCTTGGATTCGTACTTCTTCTGGGTACACTGGTTGCCGTAGGTGCCGTACCAATAAGCCCAATGGTTCTTATTGGCGTACATCGTCTCGCAGTACGCAGCCAGTTCCTTGCCAGTAAACATCTGTGATTCACCTCCATCTGTCGGTTCGTCGGTCGTGTCGGTTTCGCCCACAAAAAAACTCATAGGCTTCGTGCCCATGAGTTTGTTCAAATCCACATTGCCGTTGATACCTGGCAGCGTCCCCTTGGACGTGTACTGCCACAAGTCGCAGGGATAGTCAGGCGGCGTCTGCGGCTTGCCGTCGTTGGAGCCGTAGCGGGGAATCCACACATACGCATATCGCCCGTAATCCAACGCCCAACTTTTGTACAGGTGATGGCCGATGTACACCGCCACCTGGATGCCGCTGCCGATGTAGTGGCGCAGTCCGTCCTCAAACGCCTCGCAGATGGCCCGCGCCCGGTCGGCCTTGATGCCGTCATACTCGGCGTCAATAACGTAGAACAGCGGCGACGTGCCCGCCGTTGCATCAGCCATAACCTTGGCCTCGTTCCGTGCCTCGGTTTCGTCGGTGGCCTTGATGTAGTGATAGGCATGGTACGGCACTTTATATCGGGTGCAGCCGGACACGTATTCGGCATATCGCTCGTCCTTCTTCATGCCCACGCTGGAACGCAGGATAGTGAAGTCAAGGCTGCTGAACGCCTGCCCCCAATCAATGTCGCCCTGATATTTACTCAAATCGGCAATCATGCCGCCCACCTCCATCATCTGATTCTCAAATCCCGCCAGCCAGTCGAACATGTCATACTTGTCGGACACCCACGTAAACTGGATTGGGTGCCCGACACCCGGCACAAGCGTCAGCTTCGCCTCGCCGCCCAGCTTGGTCAGCCGGCCATACATGCTCTGCGCGTACTTCTTGTAGTTGTGCTCCTTCTCCCCGGCAAGGAACCACATGGGAATGTGCTGAATCTCATTCATCTTGCTCCCGATGTCCTTACACGGCGACAGGACAGAGGCAGCGGAAAAGAAGTCCGGGTATGCCAGCAACATATCCAATGTGCCGTTTGCGCCAAGGCTGTGTCCCGTGATAGACACCCGCTTCATATCGCAGCCCTGCTCCCCGGCAACATGATCAATCAAATCTTTCAGACTGGACTTGTAATCTCCCCATGTCCCCTTCGGCAGTTGGGGCATGAGGATTACTGCGTTCGGCTTACATTTACCACTTTTCAGTGACAGGTAGGGTTCACGCTTTTTGAGTTTGCCAAAGTCAGAGCCGATCTCACCGCTGCCGTGGAGAATCACGATCAGCGGGAGATTGTCACCATTGCCAGGGCAATATAGGATGTACTTGAATTTACCGTAGGAACTATCAGCCAGCATAGTATCACGCTCCTTTTATTCACCACCATTCGGTGTATAGCCGGGAGCAACAAGAATTTCAAAGGTCGCTGTCAGCACTTTGCTGTCACCCGGGCGAGGCCATGAGACGGTGATGGTTTGAGGCGAACCAGCGGGGGTTATTTCGGTGTCGCCGTATACCATGACCCATGCCAGGATTGCAGTATCACTATCATTTTCAGAAGCATTGAAATTCAATGTATACGCGGGTGAAATTGGCGGCACCACCATAGACGTGTAATGTACTGTTTTCCCATCATATGTATATGCCTCTCCGCTCGTTGATCGCATATTATCAACATATTGTGCCTCTATTCCCTCTGGCGATTCATTATACTGATAATAAACATTTGCGTAGTCAAACGGTGCATTGGCTGACGCCGTTATACACCTAATATCTCCGTTTTGACGAACAGCCGCGTCTACTGTTGAGCCAACGCCGTGAACTCCCGCGAGAGTAGAAAAAGTTGTGCTTGCCCCGGTTGGCGTTACAACTCCCTGACCGTTATAAATGCCTATCGTACCGCCGATCAAATCTGAGGTCGCAGTGCCCGACCGTTTCCTGTCCTTGCTCTTGTCATATACCGCCTGTGTCGGGTTAATCGTGATTTCTCCAATGGGCACGGTCTGTAACTCAACCCCGTTGGCGCTATATGCCTTGACGACCATGCCGTCTTTTGTGATGGTCTGGCCGTCTATATATGTGCCATACGGATTCGTCGGCGGGGTAATTACCCTGATTTCTGATGGCAGCACCGTCTCCACAAGGTCGCCGGTTTCCGGGTCGACAGTGACCTGCTTTTCATCTCCTGTAGTTGGGTCTCTGCCTGTCGCTGTTCCTACGCCGCTGACAGTAAATTGCGAATACCCATAATAGCCGTCATCGCTGGCTACATATGTGCCGTTCTCGGATACGGATTTCGTGCCGAGATTTATTTCGACCTCTGGCACCCACAGACAGGAGCCGCCGCCGACAAGGTTCGTTTTGAGTTTATCAACGGCCAGCTGCTTACCGATGCCGCCCTCTTGAATGATAATGTTCTTGCTCATTCTGCAACCCACCCTCTAATAAGCAAATTCATAGCGTATTGTTGCTGCATCTCCGTTGGGGATTGTTACCGGAGCATCCAGAACCGTTCTATCAATCAAAAATGAATATCGGCGTGCCAATGACGAACTTGCACTATCTCCTTGAGTGGTCGCTGTATTAAACCTGACAAAAAGTCCGATTTCCGAAATAGTTATAGACGCCCCTGTATCATTTGAAATAACGTAATCAAGTCGTGCGACGTATTTCATATTTACGGAATCAAAAAATGTAACGATAGTTGGAGTTGTTCCTGTTATCCCTGTTACTTGATTTTCGAGCGTGTAATCATTTTCAGTCGCTGCCGTACTGCCTGAGCCAAAGGCAACGCCTACTGATGCATAACTCCCAGATTCAACAAGAGATGATACAATGGGTTCCCAGTTTGGTGAGACTTGGTACATTGGCGGGATGTACAACGTATCCCCAGAAATCGTCTTTGCGGGTATGTTCGCATTACCCGTGCTTGACACGGCAACAAATGGCACACCATAATTTATGATTTTTGCGGTTGCTATTACCCTTTTTCCCCATGTTGTAAGCATTACACGGTTACCTCCTTTGCTGTCACTTCTACGCTAAGCATAGAACTCGTTATATTTGATGTTGCGCGCGTAAACGATGTACTTCCACCGCCCCCCGACACGTTCACCACCACTTCGCTCAGCCCGTCATACCCCGCATCAGGCGTGACCGTTCCGTTCTCCGTGACGGTCTTACTCTGCAACACTGGTTCGCCACCTGTCGGAATATTCCCGATTGCAGTAACAAAACCTATTGGAAATTCCAACGGTGCCTGTGTGCCACCCTTTGTCCTTATGGCGTTAGCCACACTGGTCAACTCCGTGTTCGTTACCTTGTAATTAGCCATTAGAAATTCACCCCCTGCGCAGGATTGTCGATCAGTTGCCCGTTGATCACGATCTTCCCCTCGTCCCCGGCACTGTAGCTGTTCGCCACATTAACAACCACGGGCTTGTACGCCTTGCCGCTGCCGGGGTTGTATGTGCCGTTCTGGGTGACGCTGAGCGACTGTATAGTCACGTCACTGCCACTCCCACCGACGATCTTCGCCAGCGCCATTGCCTTGATGCTGCTCATGTTCAGCCTCCGATCTCGTTCCACGTGCCGCCGACTTCGTCGAAGGCGTACAGCTTGCCCGTGTCCACTTCGAGGAACAGGCTGCCAGTCACAAGGTCGTACGTGGGCTTGCTGTCCGTAGACAGCCCCGCCGCCTCGATGTAGTGCTTGTCCCCGTATCCCTGCCACTTATTCTCAATTACGCGAATCATGCTTATCGCTCCTTTCTAAAAACTTAGCCCACTCGCCGGGGGCAAAATTGGTTCACCATATATGCCCACGGTTTTCAGCATATATTCTATTTTTACGCCTTTGCCTGGTTCAATCATGAATGGGCTGTCAAGCACTGAACGCTCTAATAACACTACCGTACTTGTATTTTGCGAAGCGTCAGTTGTGCCTTGCACTCTACAGCAACCAATCAATACTGCATACCCGATTTCATTGATAGTAATGTTCGATTGGCTTGTATTAATAACGAAAACAACAAATGAAACAGTGCTATTTCCGTTATTATCCATGTAGTGTTTTTCAATGACTCTACTATCAAATCCACCGTTGATTTGATTCTCCAACCAATAGTCATCCACTGTTGCCTCAGTATTTCCAGAACCTATGACAACCCCGCCACGGAAGGTGCCTTTTGCTACCATACCGCGTGCATAATAAACATTGTCAATAACTGGAAAGCTACCATTTGTGTAAAGTGTAACATTGGTTGCACTTTTTATCGGATAGGCCCCAAACGGGAACATATGACTTCCACTTTGAAGCATATCTTTCAATATGTTTTTATAATTCTGAGTTACCATCTTTGAAGCACCACCCCGTATTTATTCACTCCATATACCGGATATGGTATACGTAACAAGACCTGTATCGCCTGCGGGAATCGTTACAGGCGTATCAAGCAATGTGCGGTCAAGCATAACAGTTGTTGTCGAGGCAGTACCAGCAATAGAAACCCCCGCCCATCCAAAAATACCTATCTCGCTAACCGTTACTGCATTTGCTGAGGTGTTGGTTATAGTGATAGAAAAAGTAATATACGGAGTATCGTTAGTATAGCCTCTTGTTATCACTACATCGCCCGATGTACGAAAGACAATGATATTGTCAACTATATCGGCCAAGAATGATTCTAGTTTATAATCATCCTCAGTTGGAGCTGTCGTGCCAGAACCAACCTTAATGCCATAGTTATATTCGTAATAGTTTACTGCTGGCCATACTCCATTACCCAACCTTGCATTATATCTACCGCCGTCCGCGTCCCTGATAGGAATTACGTAATCAGTCCTTTCTCCTGCAGGTGGATACAGGAACGCTGCCGCCATCAGTTTTTTCGCATTACTCGTCAACATATGTCTACCTCCCTTATGCTTCTGTCTCAATCGACACGATATTAAACGATGTGTTGGCGTAGCCGAGAATTGCATTGTCTATATCAGTTACTCCCGACTCAAAAGATAAATACTCGCTCGGCACATCCACCACTACACTGCTATACCCGTCCGCATTGTCTGATACCGCCTCATATGTGCCATTTGCAGAAATATTTTTTGTGGTTAGCACCCCGCCAGCTACATCAACTACCACTTCAGACAATCCGTCATACCCAGTGTCTGGCGTGACTGTCCCATTTTCCGTGACGGTCTTGCTCTGTAATGTTGGCTGAACATTTACGACAACCTCATTGTTTGTCGTGGTGTCATAGGTGCCATTAGCATTTTTGGTTGTACTGGTCTGTTCAACCAAACTACCGTTATTAATGACTTTACCTTCGTCACTTGCATCATAAGTATTTGGCACATTAACAATGACTTCGTTATTTTCTGTAGTATCATAAGTGCCATTAGCGGTTTTTGTGGTAGAAGACTGGGCAATTAGACCACCATTGCTTACAACTTTTCCTTCGTCACTCGTCCTATAGGTGTTGGGAACGTTGACCACTACTCCCGTATAGCCATCAGCGTTATCGTTGTTGGCATCATATGTGCCGTTTGCAGTTATATTTTTTGTTATCAGTGTCGGACTACTACCACTTTGCGGAACATTGACCACAACACTGTCATTATTTTTTGTTTGATATGTTCCATTGACAGTAATAGCCGCCTGTCTCGGAGTCTGACTTACCAGTGCTCCATTTGATACAACCTTTCCCTCATCGTCATGGTTGTAGCTATTTGGAACGTTAACAACAGCCTGATTATTTGTCGTGGTGTTGTACGTGCCGTTAGCATTTATGGTTCTGCTGGTCTGATTAGCCAACGTTCCACCAGACACAACCTTCCCCTCATCTGTATTCTTATAGGTATTCGGCACATCAACATTTGCATTGGCATACTGCGTAACATCAGTAACACCATTCTTCGTGATCTGCTTTGTTCCTGTTGGATGTATGCCGCTGGTATCAATACTACGAATCGCTGATGCCATATCACCGGGGCGGTAGGTCGTAGATGCGCCGTTTTTTGACCGTATCGCGGCAGCTATGCTATTCAAATAACTTTCAGTTACAAGCACTTTGCTCACTCAATCACCCCCGTGATTTCCAGTGTCGTTTCGTCCTGTGTCGTGGTTATGCCGTCCACGCTGACGATATGCAGCTTGTTATCGTACAAATCCAGCGCAATGTCATAGTTTTGGGTAACTGTACGTGCCCTTGCGGTCATCGTACCAGTAATGGATTCGTTCAGCGGTCGAAATACATACCTATGTCCATTCATCGCTTTGTCGATGTACGGATTCGTAATCGAGTACGTATACCCAACAGGCAGCGAGTATACTTTATTGCCGATTGTTGTGCCATTGTACTTATACACCACTTTTAGCTTGCTGGACGGAATGTCTGCTACGCCTGTCAAGTGCATTTTGGCTTTTGCCTGTAATCCAAATGTAAATGTAGCGGTGGTGATATACCCTGTCACCGTTTTCTCATCGTCTGTATGCACGGACACCTTGTCACCCGGCATATACGTACCATTATTAATTGCGTCAAAGTCTACCTCTGTACGGTTAAAGTACCACTGTGTCAGCCGTGTCAAAACGCTGGAAATATTGTCAGGATTGAGAGTGTACAGCCCCTTGATTTCTACCACATTCTCCGAGGCGGCTTCTGGGGCGTTCTGGTTCTGTATCGTGATTACCGTTTCTGTCACGATATAGGTATTACCTATCCAGTCCGTCACATATGTGTCCGTAGTGGATGGCGTTCCGAGCGTAAAAGTATAAGCGTAGCCCCTGATAGCTGTCACCCATGCGTTATAGGTTATTGACGGTTTCCAGTAGGTATTGCTCATCGGGATAGCCGTTACTGTATTGTCTACTGGCAGGATTTCTATGGTTTGATTAAAGAACGTCTTGACGTACCCACCAATCGTGAACGCTATCCACATCAGCCGTTCCCGCGCCGTCTGTTGCGGGAAAAATCCAGTAATGGTTTTGTTGCTGAATGAGCTATCCAGCGAGTACGACATTGGAATCACACTGCCTATCGTGCTCCACAGGATGGTATTATTCAGTACGGATGTGACGCTTGCATTCTCATAATACTCTGCAGACAAGGTAATCTTATCCAGTATGCCGATCTCGGATTGCGCCCTCACCCTCAACGTTGTCATGTCTATGTGTTCCGCATATACAATCCAGTATTGCGCCCACAAATTGTTGAGATCATCGTAGAGCTCGGCGTAGGTTCCTATGGCGATTGTATCGTCGGTATGTATGTCAATTTGAAATTCGTTTATCGGGATGGACGCGCCAGCTAGGTCAGCGGAAGGGGCGTATGACAGGTTTGTGACCTCGGTATACGTACCGATCAGCACTGGTAGCCCACTCGGTACTTCATAAACCTTGATGTACATAAGCCCCTCCTAATAGTAAATGCTATCTGCGTTCTCGTAGGTCGGTGACGGCACCCAGCCGCTATTAGTATAGATATACGAATCACCTATTTCAGGGTCTGATATATCTGGGGGCAATGCACGACCAGTTACCAGCATCTCGCCCAACGTCATAGCCTTTGTCGGGTAATTCGCCACACAGGTGAACTCGATACCCTTCCAGTAGACCTGTCCTCCCGCCAGTCGTACATACACATCCGATACGTTGGACACTCGTGCGGTGATCTCGATGGTGCTGTTGTTGTACGGCAAGACAAACAGGTGTCCATCTACCGGGTTCGTCAGGGCTTCGTATATCTGGATGTATTCATCCCGCATATCCAGCGGTACGGCGATTCTGACAGTGTAGCTCATGTACGTGCCCAGAACGTCATTGAAATATGACCTGTCGAGCATCAAACCACTGATGTCACTGGCGGTGATTGCTGCTTCGCGTTCAATGGAGCAAGGAATGTCCCATGTAATTCCGTCTACGGTAAACATCAGATATTCACCCCCGCCAGATTCACGCCGACCCGTCCGGCTTCCTCGTTGTATAGCTTAAAGATCAGTCTTGCGAACACAGCCCGGTCAACCTCCATGGTCGCTGCCTGTACGGAGGACGCGCCGCCACTCCTCGGGACGGTGAACTCATGTCCAGCCGCGCTATCGTTGACGTTCGCCGCAATCTGCGGCTGCAAGTCAAATGCTCCAGCTATCGCTTTCGTAATCAAGCCTTGATTATCACTGATGCCCTTAGCAAACAGAGCCATCATGTCGGGAGCATAGGTGTGGAAGTTTGCCAGCGGCCCTTCGTCCGGCTCACTAAATCCGAGGAACGCCTTGATTTTTGCAGCCAGTCCCTTAATGGCATCTATAGGCTTGGAAATAAACGCCTTGATACCCTCAGTAAAGCTCTCGATCAAATCCTTGCCCCAGTCCCACGCGCTCTTGATGAAGCCTGTGATGCTGTCTACGATGCTTTTCCACATCTGCCCGATGGCGTTTATCACCGCGAAGATATTTTGAACAATACCCTGCGCGAATGTCGCCATGAGCTGCACGGCAGCCCCCAGCAGCTTCGAGGCGTTGGTGATGATCGCCGTGACCAACTGTGCCACAATGACCGGGGCCTTTTCGATCAGCTTGGGCATAGCGCCTATCAGCCCTTCGGCAAGAGCGATAATGATGGCGATGGCTGCATCCACCAGTGAGCCAAGGGTCGAAGGTTCTGTCAGGATATCCACAATTTCCAGAACGACATCAACTATGGTCGGTATCAGTTCCGGCAAATTTTGGGCTATACTGTTTGCCAGCATCACAACAATTTCCAGTCCTGCTTTCACAAGCTGCGGCAGATTTTCGATGATGGCTTCGCCCAGTGTCCATACGAGTTGTGTTGCGCCATCAAGCAGCTTTGGAGCTGCCTTTATAATCGCATTTACAAGCCCAGGCACGATGCGCTCACCAATTGACACTATCTTGTTCAGCGCATTATTCATCCCACCAACGATGCTGTCTATGGCTTTGTCCAGCGCTTCGCCCGGGTCATTACCAGCCAGAACATCTGTGAACGCCGCCATGAGCTGCGACAAGCCGGGGATGAACTCTTGGACGATGCTCCGCTTCACTCCGCTGATCGCGGTCTGCATATCTTGTAGGTTGTCCTGATATGCAGCAGCGGCCTTGACCGCTTCATTGGACATCACGCCGCCTAGCTCATGCACCCGGTCTTTCATCGCTTGGGTGTCGGCTGCGCTGGTGTTGAGCAGCGGCCCCAGCTCCATGGCAGAACGACCGAACAGCTTCTGGGCAATGGCAGCGCGTTCGTTTTCATCGGTGACGTTTTGCAGCGCGGTGATGGTCTTGCTGAACAGTTCCTCGCGGCTCATGGATGCCGCTTCCTGCTGAGAAATACCCAACTTCTGGAATTCTTCGGCACCGCTGGCAGCTGCATTGGCGAGGGTCTTCATGCCGATGCCCATGCTGTCGATAGACGTACCGCTGTGCTGCAATACAGCGTCCCATTCCTGATAGGCTTCTGCGCTGATACCCAGCTTTTGACTGGCCTTGTCGATGTTGTCGCCATAGGCAGCAACTTCCCCGGCCTGTTGCACCAGCACCTTTGTGGCTGCGGCGGCTGCGGTGCCAACGGCGGCGATGGCAGCCGCTCCTACCTTGGCTGCCGTGCCCAGACCATTTTTCAGCTTGTCACCGAAACTCTGCGCACCCTTGGACGCATCGTCCAGCCCCTGGTCGTAGTTGGTCTTGTCGAGGGTGAGCCGCGCCACCAGAGCCATCAAATCCATTTACTCACCGCCTTGTATCAGTCCGGCGTTCTTTATTACGTCGGCTGCTATTTCTTCACCCGTTCGGTTGTCCACGGGCTTGAATTGGTCATACCAATGTTGTGTCAGGTGCTTGCCGCCAGCGAACTTGGCGGTATTCTCGGTCATTATCATCAGCGCGTCGGTCAGATAGGCTCTGTACTGGCGTTCCTCCATCATGCGGGTGTATGTTTCCACACAATGCTCTATGACGTAGGCTCTGCCGTACAAGTCCAGCAAATCCAGCCTTATGCTCTGGCAACAGGCGAAGTATTCACGCTCTCCAATCGCGCTAATGATGTAAAAAAATCCACGATCTCCGGGCAGGACAGCATCTCGGCGAACGCGCCGAAGAACTCCCGCATCTCGTGGTTGTCCAGCTCGTCAGGCTCGATGAAACACATTAAGCCCAGCAGCTCTGCGGTTTCGTCCGGGTGGTCTTCCAGAACCGCGTCCAGAATCGCCATGCCGTTTTTCTGAATCTGCGCCGCAGCCGCCTTGCGCTTGTCCTCCGGGGTCGCGTCCTCTGCGACCTTCGGGAGATTCTTTCGGATTTCCATGACCTTTGTGAGGGACAGCCACTTCGCTACCGCCTTGCGGATGCGGTTGGTCTGCTTCAAAAACTCACGCGGGGAGCAGTTTGCCAGTGTTTTCATTATTGCCTCCTAAAATGGGTATAAGGGGAGGTTGCCCTCCCCTTTAAGCCGTGCCAGCCTTGACGTAAATCTCGAACGGCACGGTGTCGATGTCGGTCAGGTCGTAGTGACCGTGGAAGTCAAAGGCGAACTGGCCCTTGCCATCCTTGGTCGTAGACCACTGGAATCCGGCGGTGTTCAGCGCGTCGATGATGTGGATCGCCACATACCCGGCGTTCGCTGCGCCCTCGTTCTTGTCGCTGTAGTCGCCGATGATCCACACATCCGCGAAGTCCGATGTCTGCAGCGATGCCCTGGGCGTGATCTTGGTGCCGGACACATCAGCCGCGCCAGCCAGCGACTTTGCGGAGGCTGCGGTGACGGTCACGAAGTTGCCACTCGCCGCCGGGTCATAGGCCATGACGCGCTTGAGCTGCTTGGTGTTCGCGGGTACGTTGTCCACGTCAGACCCGAAATCCTCAAAGGTCGGGTTGCTGTTGAAGGTGAAACCTCCCGTGGTCGCGCCCATGATGCCGTCCACCACACCCGTGCTGGGCACGAAGGACGTAGCGATGATACCCGCGTTCATCTGGATTGTCTCGAAGGTGTTAGCGGGTACTTTAGTGAACTCCATTGTCGTTTCACCTCTTTATATTGTCAGTGCGTGTAGGTTGAAGTTGATGTATGCCACCTTGAGCGTGTCGTCGCCCTCCATGGGCATATACTGAACGAAGGGTGTCCCCTTGCTCAGATACACTGCACCGCCGCTTGTGGGGATGCTTATCCCCTCGCCAATGGCGGCGCGTATCTCGTCCACCTTGGCATTGATGGCAGTGTATGAGGTCGAGCGGTACCACACTCGGGCATAAAAAGTGCCGCCATCGTCCCAGTCCGGCTCTATGAGCTGGTAGGTGATGTACGGCAGTTGTGCGTTGTCCGGGGGCGCGTATTCCACATAGGCGGGAATGCCGAACCCAGAGAAAAACTGGTACAGGGCCTTGGCTGTGTTCGTCATGACGGCAGCACCCACTTTTCTGCGGTCACCTGTCCGAACTGGAAGGTCGCCACCCTGGGCGTTCTGCTGTCCGTGATGTTGGAGGTCACCCGGAAGATCGCGCCATCGGATTCGCGCCGGAACACATCATGGAAGTCGAGCTGGACGTTCTTTCCCGTGGTGATGGTGTACACCTCGGTCACGCCCTGCTTTTCTGCCATCCGTGCTTGCATGGAGGAATCCTTGACGATTGCCGCATCGAATGTCGCGCCGTCCACCCATGCCGTGGTGGTTCCCCCCATGCCATCGGGCACAGTGCGCTTGTCGATCATCGTGCACGGCGTTTTCATAGTGTCGATCAGGCTCATGGTGACCTCCTATGCCAACTTTCGCCATTGGTTCAACTGTGACTTGAACACACCTTGCCAGCTCCCGGCGTTACTGTCCTGTCCTCCGCTGGCGTTGGTGCCCGTTTTAAGGCTGTAGCTGTACCCGCCGAAACTCTCTGACTGGTACGGCCCGGATATGGTATCGCCGTATCTGGCGACCCATTCCTCGATCTCATCCGCCAGTTTGACGAACGCCCTGGGCGGTCGCATATCCCAAACCTCGCCCTCGAAGGTTTCATCTGTCAGCTCGTCCACACCGTACTGGCATACACCATCATTGAAGCGGCTACCCTTGATGTAGATGTACTGGCCCTCGACCAGTCCAGCCACGGTAAGCGTACCACCGGAAATGGTGAACGTCCCGGTGTAGGTATGCGCCACAAAAAAGTTGTGAATGAACGCGCAAATCTGCTCGATCATGTCTATCACTCCTTCTTGCGGCTTCTGCGGCCCCTCTGGGCTGATTTGGGCGGTTCGGTGGGTGTTTCCTTAGGTTCACTGTTCCCCGGCTCTACGGGCGGTTCTACGGCTTCTATGAGTGCCTTGCCCGTTGCGTTGTCGCATGACGCAAGCTGGGCGATTCTCGCCGCGTCCACGGTCAAGCCCTGCCGGGGGAACGTGTCCCCCGGTTTATACAGGTGCTTGCCGTCCTGTAGGTCGGCGAACGTGGAGACTACCCGGAACATCAAGCGCCGGGCGTCTCGATCACGCTGGCGACGTACAGCGCATTCGGGTTGTAGAGGACGGGCATGAACAGGGCGCTGGCCTTCGTCCACAGCACGGCAGGGTCAGTCTCGCCCCACTGGGAGATGTACACGAAGGGAGATTCACCGCTGGCAGCCACGCCGCCGTCGAACGCACGGGCAGCGTCAACCTCGGGCGGGTCGCCCCACAGGCCAGTGCCGATGCGACCGCTGGCATTCGGGGCGAAGAAGGAGACCTTGTTCGCCGGGAAGTAACGGTGGGCGGTCAGCGCGGGGATGCCCGTGGTCTGGTTCAGAGCACCAGCGACGTTGTAGGTCAGGTCGTTGGTGATTACGCTCTGAATGCCGAACTCCTCATTGAGGTAAGCCCGGAGGTCAGAGTTGCGCACCAGCTGGCCCACCATCAGAGCGCCGTTGATGGACTTCTGAACCGCTTCGTTCTGGCGCAGCTTGGTCAGGATGGCGCGGGGGAGAACCATGCCAGTCAGGCTGATGCCCTTGGCGGTGGTTTCGTCCACCAGCTCCTGCAGCTGGTCAGGGATGGTCTTGGCAGCACCCGCACCGAAGTCCAGGGTCTTCTGGAGGTTCGCGGCAGGAACGCCGTAGTCCACGGTGATGTCGAGGTCGTTTTCCTTGATGGTCACCTTGCCCGTAGCCAGCAGCTCGTTCTTGGCGACCTTGGTGCGGGTCACGACCTGTTCAGCCAGCCGCAGACCGTCGTTCATCACGTACTCGTACAGATTCTCGTCGCCCTGGACACCAGCGCGGGTCAGCTCACGCAGCCGTTCGGACTGGTTCATCTTGACCTTGATCAGGCCCTTCTCGATGTTGTGGGTATCGATCGGGACACGGAAGGTCTTCTGGGCTTCCACATCGAAGCCGTGGAACTGGGCCATCACGGGAATCTGGTACTCATTGGCGATGCTCTGCCAGTACGCCACCAGGTTGTCGGTCTTTTCGTCGCCGAACAGACCATCAATGGGGTCATTCTGCCGGGTTACATCGAAACCGACGGAGAGCCAGTCCTTCTCGGGGATGAAGCCCAGCACGTTATCGCGAAAGATGCTCATGTTGTTTCACCTCTTTAGTCGTCCTCGCCGAAATCGGGGCGAGTGATGGTCGGGGAGGTCGCGGTGAAGCCGATGCCAGTCAGCGCGGACACAGCAGCAGCTGCAGGTGCAGCGGGCAGACGGTCGGTATACACCTGACCACGGGTCACGATGGAACCGGGCATAGCGCCAGTGGTCACATCGATGTTCTCGTACAGGATGCCCTTGGCGGTGCCGTCATTGGCGGGGATGATCGCGCCAGCGGGGACGTACTTGGTGCCGTCCGCACGGATCACGACCTGGGCGTGATTCGCGGCAATAGTGGCGGTCAGGCGGGTGCAATCCTCGTTATCCACGAGGAACCAGCCAGCTTCCCAACCCTTGCCCTGGAACTCAGGAGACTGAATGAAGCTCATGTCTTTTCACCTCGTTATTCGTTGTTGTTGGCTCCGTCTTTGGCAGGAGCCGTGCCATATCGACGCTCGTGGAACTTCTTCGCCAGCTCTGCGGCGCGGGGATTCGCGCCATTGCCGGGGTTGTCCCTGTTGGGGTTGTCCACGTCTGCGCCCTTAGTTCTGGTAGTGACCTTGAAGTCAGCCCAGTCCTTCTCGATGGCCTTTTTGAGGGCGTCGGCGTTTTCCAGCTTGCCCTCGGCATCCAGCTTCATGCCATCAAAAACGGTAGCACGGATGATGGTGTCCAGGCGCTTGCTGTCGATGTCTGCTTCTTCCAGCAGCTTGCGGTACGCGGCCTTGACGCTGGACAGCTTCTCCTTTGCGTCGGTGTCGGCCTTGAAGGTGTCGAACTGTTCCTTGAGAGAGTTGTACTTCTTCTCCCAGTTCCCGGCCTTGGTCGCGTTGTCCTCGGCGGCTTGCTTGTCGTTTTCCAGCTGGGTGATCTCATCCAGCTTGGCGTTGTAGCGGTCTTTCGCCACAAACTCACGGCCCACGGCAGACGCAATCGCGGAGGCAATCTTGGCGACGTTCCCGGCAGGGATGTTGCCGTCTTCACCAGCGTACTTGTTGATGGTTGCTTCAAAGTCAATAGCCATATTCTCATTCCTTTCGCTGTTTCGGGTGCTACCCTAAAATGAGTATAAAAACAGTGCCGGGATTGCTCCGGGCACTGGATTTATTATGCGTTTGTCAGTTCTTTGTCGATCACGTTTTTATACTCGTCCAGGTGGTTCTCCATCGCCTGTTGGAGCATATGGACGCCTTTTCTGGGGTAGCCCACATGCCAGTCGCCGTTCATATCCTGCCAGAACCATCTGTCACGACCGCTGCCCTGTTTGGCCTTGAACTCTATCCATTCGGGCGGGGGCTGGTATTCCTTGCCCGTCCCCAGCTCCACATCACTCTGTTATCGCAGTGGCTTTTTATCCTCTGCTTCTTATGGTTTCCCATAAGGTCGGCGTACATCACCATCCCGGAGGGATGTCGGACACTCTTGGAGGGGTTATTGCTCGCTTATCGCTCACCCTCTACGCTCTACGGTTCCGGGTGCTGTTCCCGGTTACCTCGGAATTGGCGGACTGGCTTGAACAGGTCGTCTATTCCCTTGAATCCGTTGCGGTGGTATCTGGCGCTTATCGCTTTGTAGTCCAGCTCGAATATCTCGCACCATTCCAGCAGCGTCTTTGTGGCGTTGCCTATGGTTATATTGACATTGGTTGACCTGTTCCTGCATTGCGTTTCTGCATCAGCCCATCGGCAGTTATCAGGGGAATACCCTTTTTCGTTGTCGATTCGGTCAATCGTCAGGTTGTCGGCATAACCATTGTCCAATGCCCACGAATAGAACGCGCTGAAATCTTCACGCCATTCATCGCAGACCGTTATTCCCCGCCCTCCGTATCGGTCGTATCTCACGTCATTCGGATTGTAACAGCGGCCTTTCATGCCCTGCCATATCTCGTAGGGACGCGTATGGCTCATTTTGTGCTTGTGGTTTGCGGTCAGGTTGTCCTTATCCTGCTCGCGCTTCATGCACCCGCACGACCGAACCGCCCCGGAGAGTAGTCCATCTGACCGAATTGATTTGACCGTCCCGCAGTCGCATCGGCAGAAGTAATAGGTTTTCCTTGTGTTCCTATCGTCCACTCCGACCACGGTCAATCTTCCGAATCTCTGACCTGTTAAGTCATGTTTGACTGCCTTCATTTGTTCCCACCTCCACTTGTTATTGTACCAAGTTCGGGTGAAAAAGTCAACGAACACAGTTTTAGCTTTTTCCGATTTTGCCCGATTATTCAATGCGCGTTGCCGCGCAAGGCCGCATGTATGTCTACGGTGCGTACTCGACGTTCGAGCCTACTTCAACGGTTCCCCCGTCAGTATCTACCCTGTGGGTGATGCTGTTTTTCAAAGTGCCGCCGATGTAGTGCTCTATGTGGGTCGATTCCACCGCGCCCACCGGGGTCAGGCCCTTGGCATAGGTTTCGGCTTTGCCGCCGATGATCTCCAATGCCCGAGCCATAGCCCGTTCCAGGGCTTCCTTGAACTCCCCGGTGTTATCGGTGATGTCTACGCTGCTCATGTTTTGACCTCATCGCCCATGGTCACCATCTCGCCGACCTTCTTGCCGTCCTTCCAGACCTCAACGATTCCCGTTTCCTTGTTTCGCTTGAACTCTATCATTACGACCTCCTAAAGATCACCTTGGTGCGGTTGAGGATAAGCGTTTGTTTTGCTTCCATCTGGCCATCCAATACGTCTATATCTATCGCATCATATCCTCGCGCCGCGCCGTAAACGCCAATATCAGTATAGTCCGTTCCTTCCATATCACGAACCAAATCTGAATATTTTGCCACTTTTGCCCCCCGTTGCAATGTCAGTGTTTCAGTTTTGCTCACTGCCCTTGGTGGGTCTATTTCTCTGGCATATCTTTCAGCATCACGGTAGGCAGTATCAAGATTATATTGGCTCTCCATTCTATCGATTATGCCTTTAACATCTCGGTATTGTTCCTTGTGCTCCCTTGCGTATTCCTTCACCCACTTGACATTATTTGTGGCATGCCAATCCTCGCTCTGGAAGCTCCCCGTTCTCGGATTGTATGCCTTTATAATATCGATTGCATTCGGGTCGGTTATTCCTTCTGCCTGGATTGCTTGTTCAAGTGTTTTATAGTATTCCTCGAACAGCTTTGAATCGACATAGTCCGTTTCTATTCTGTCTCTCGTAATCCTTCCATAGTTTTTCTGCTCTTCTATCGCACGTTCATCCATTTCAGTCCCATTACCGGGCGTACAATACATTCCTTGCCCGAATGAACTGTCACCGACGGAGCAGTCAACGTACCATTGCCCAGAATAAAGCTGGTCTTGGTATGCGTCGAGCGTTTCTTGGTCGGGGGCGCTGTATGTGCGTTGCGCTATGAATCCGCTCTCCTGTACGGCCCTGTCGAACTCATCAGCATCGACCACGCGAGGATTGCCGTCAAAGCCCTGTGCGTCTATGACATCGTTGATCTCGAAGTCGAACTGATTAGGGCGACGTTCCCATGTTTCGGATATGTCTTTCCCGTCTACTACGGTATTCCCTTGTTCCGGCTCCGCTTCTTCGCCGCGCTTCATTTCCTCCCATTCCCGGTAGGTCATGTCCCCCACGTTTTCGCCTGTTTCATTGTCCCGGCGCTCCATGGAGTTCGGGTACTCCGGGTACACATACACCAGGGTGCAGCGGCAATTCCATACGTTCGCCGGGTCTGCGTCCGGGTCGCCAGGGTACATGATCGGCCCCAGTTCGCTGTCGAACGGTTCATCTACGTCTGCAATCTGCCCGTCAAGGTCTGCGTGGGCATCGCGGGTGTGGGAATCCAGCGTGGCCATCCATTGCTTTTTGACCTTGATTCCCAATTCCTGCGCTTGGTGCAGCCCTTCAATCCGTCCGGCGTTCTGCGCTCCCGTCTGCATGGTTCGTGCATTGCGAAGCATGGCGGTCATGGACGTTTCCCCGGTCTGCTTGCCTATCCGATGAGCGATCTTGTCCAGGCTTTCCCCCTGGATTATCCCCTGGGTAATTGCGGTCTGGACTTGCCTGTTGTACCATTGGTAGCTCTTGTCCTTGCCGACCATCTTTTTAGGCGGCAGGAGGTCAGGCTCCTTCTTCACCAGACGGCGTACGCTGTCAGCGTCATACAGCCCGAAGTTGGTTTTTATCCCACGGTCGTGTTCCAGACTGTAGCCCATATAGTTGGCGTTCGCTGCAAACACATTGTACCGGGAATCGTTGACCATCTGCTGGGCCACCTGATCGGCGTGGTACAGGGTGTCGGCCATCTGCTGCTTTTTCTTTTGCCACTGTTCGCCCTGGAAGACCTGACCGCGCATCCATGCGTCGAAGTCTGCCTGGGTCATTTTCCCGTCAGCGACCATCTGGCGCATCTGGGCTTCCCTCCGGGCGTGTGCCTGGGCGAACTCCCGGCCCTTCTGCTCGATTTCCTTGTACGCCTGTTTGTAGACATCGTTTATCTTCGCTCTCAGGCGGCGAAATTCAGCATCTGTGGCCTTTTGACCGTAGTCAGGCATGGTTTACACCACCGTTTCCTCCGTGGGCTGTACGAGGCTATTCTGGCCCTCTGGCTCGTCCTCAAATCTCACCGAATCCTGCGCGTCCCTCCGCGCCAGAATCTCGGGTATCATGTCCGGCGTGATGTTGGGGAGCAGTTCGAGGATGGTCTGGTCATCCAGGTATGGGGCTTCCTGTATCACGTTGGTGACCTGCTCCGTCTGATTGGAAATGCGGTTGCGCTTGAACTGCGGCGTTCCCTCCAAGCCGTTCAGCCGGAGAATCTGCTGCACGAACTCTATCACCTGGTACTCGAAAGCGTCAGCTTCCTCGTCCATCGGCTGGTATGCGGCGTTGATCTGCGTGGCAGTAATCGCCCCGGCGGCTACATCTTCGGGATTGAACGCGCCGAAGTCGCGGTAGATGCTCGACGCTATCCTGTTGAGGTAGGCTTCACGGGCATTGTACGGCGGTTCCTGCGTGTATGGCGTGACGGACGAGTTGTCCGTGTCTGCCACAGCCACATGGGAAAGGCGCAATCTGTCCATGAACTTCTGAACGTCCGCGTCTTCCATGCCCAGGGCGTTGCCGATAATCCAGTAAACCTGGGCGCAGTCGGTCATGTCGTTGGCGAATCCCGACTGGATCAGGTCGAAGCTGTCAATGGCTGCCCTCATGCCCACAAGGGCGCTCTGGTGGGCTTTATTGCCCCACAGCGGCACGATGGGAAGGGAGCCGTAGTTTTCCTCTCCGATGACTTCATCCCCGCCAGCGTCCGTATGCGCGATCGTCTGGCGGTAGGCCCTCTTGGGTTCCATTTCCTCCATCGCCAGTCCGCTCTTGCCCTTGGAGCGATACTTGGTGTAGCCGTCTTCCTCGTACAGCACGGCGTACACAGGCTTCTGCTTCCAGTCCAGCGACCAGAACCGAATCCCGGCACGGAGCGTACCATCCGCTTCATCGAACAGGGGCACAAACTCCGTCAGGGGGAAATTGTGCAGCCTGTCCACGTTCCAGAATCCGAACGCCACGCCGTGTTTCAGGGCATTATAGCCAATCTGGAACAGGTCAGTATCGAACTTGTCACCCAGCTTGTCCGCGATGCCGTCCACATCGTATGTCAGACCGTTGCCCAGGGAGTATGTACACCGCTGCGTGACCAGCCGCCGGAAGAAGTTAGACGCGATGCGGTTATTGCTGGCGGTGAAGTCCTCCATGGCCTTGCCCGTCAGGCTGTATATCTTGCGCACCATGTCGTTGATGGTGGTGTTGCGTTGGGCATCGTACTCGTCTGCAATCTCGGCGATCTTGAACTGGTCGCTGTTGCGGTGGTTCTCTATCGCGTCCCGGATGAAGGTGAGCTGCTTGCCCTTCTCCACGGCGGTCTGGAAATCTTGAAACGTCAGTATCATACTCTACCCTCCAAACGGGGACACATAAGCCTGTCCCTTGCGCCTGTCGTACCATCGGCATACACAGGCTGCGGAATCCGGCGCATCGTCGTGTTCGGCGTCCTCGGTGTAGTCCATGATCTGGGCGATATAGTCGCGGTCGGTTCCTTCCAGCCAGACTATGTTGCCCCACCACTTGCGGAGGTATTCCGCAATCTTGAGGTATTTGTTTTCGTGCTCGGTGTATGGTCTGGCCTTGAACCCCTTCGCCATGATTTCCTTGGCGAGGAAGTTCTTGTCGGCGTTGCTCTCGCACATGATCGGCCCACACTTGAGCCGCTGGCAGTCGGCGATGATTCTGTCGAGCACCGTGTCAACGTGCCCATGCCACATCTGCCCGTAAAGGTACAGGGTGTCGCCCTGTCGCTTGCCACAGGTGAACGCGGTATAATCCTCGCCGCCGTATGCAGCGTCGATGTGAGCGATGCCGTCCCGCAGCAGCGCCTTGTCATCGGTGAACACTGGCGGGGTTATGAACAGGGCGTTCTCCTGGGCGATGTGACGCAGCTCGTAGTTCGCCGCGAACAGTGACGGCGACATGGACTGTCGCAAATCGTCAAGCTGCCCTTCATCCAGCATGCCGGTATGGTAACAGTCCCACATCTCCGGCTCCGGCATAAGCTCAAAGGCGTCCTCTTTATGCCAGGGCGTGCCTGTGTTGATAAATCGCCCGCCGGGATTGCAGATGTTTTGCAGCTCCATGTAGACCGCTTTCGTGCGCTCGCGCTCGGCGTGGCTCACGCGGTCTTTCAGATTGACAATATCATCTGTGATAATAATATCCGCGTGCTTGCCAGTCAGGGAGCCGCCGATGCCGATGCCCAAAAGCTGAGCAGCACCACGAGGCGCGGTATACGTGCTCGTGGTGATCTCGCTGGACGTCACGCGCCGTATTTCAAGCGCGTCGTCCGTCAG
>Ga0326511_10001067_pt1 | contig 23225 bp, 24 predicted proteins | sample 0_2496_0518_D_FD_203701 | JGI IMG/M metagenome (GOLD analysis project Ga0326511, IMG submission 203701) | Bovine rumen microbial communities from UC Davis, California, United States - 0_2496_0518 | ecosystem: Host-associated > Mammals > Digestive system > Stomach > Rumen | place: USA...
AGGCATATGCAATCTATAATCATGAATATTATCTTCTGCTTTTTGAGAAAGCAACCAAGCAGTTCGGTTTGTCTTATACCTATTATTTCGTTCCTACCGGAGAGGGCGTGGATGTCATGTTTGTGCTGGATGCTATTCGAGAACCAAAAGACGGCACTAACCTGCTTTTGGGTGATATAGTAGATGAACAGCCAGAAGATCATGAAAAGATATGGGAAGCATGGAATACCGGATATGCACCTTCTGAACCCGAAAGCTATGACAATGAATATGGAAAAACTTATGCATGGTATTATCCTCTTTATATCAACGGAGAAAAATTAGGACTCATCGGCACGGAAATAGAAATTGCAGACTATAACAAGGCAATTGCAATAAATACAGTCCATCAGCTTATCACAATCGCTGTGATTCTGTTTCTGACTTCTGCTGTCGCATTGATGATTATTCACCGCAGATATATCAGTAAAATATCACATCTGTCCCAGTCAGTAGAACGCTATACAGTGTATAAAGATTCAGGCATTGCCAGTGAAATCAGGCTGAAAGGCACTGATGAGCTTTGTATGCTGTCAAATCAGACTTCAGATATGATTCTGGAACTGGATCAGTATATGAAAAATCTTGTCCAAACTACTGATGAACTGTTCCACACAAAAAAACAAGTGGATATTGAATCAGAGCTTGCAAGAAAAGATGTTCTGACAGGCATCCGGAACAGAAATGCCTACGAAGAAGAACTTCAGAAACTGACATGGAAAATGCAAAAAGATGACATAAAATTCGGATTTGCTGTGATTGATGTCAATTTCCTGAAAATGGTAAATGATACGTATGGACATGAAATGGGTAATATCACTATTTGTAAATGCTGTGAAATCGTCTGCCGCATATTTGCACATTCTCCTGTTTTTCGTATAGGCGGAGATGAGTTCGTGGTTATCCTCGAAAATGAAGATTACAAACATATAGAAGAACTTATTCAAAAGTTTAATACAACAATTGAAACAGCTGAAGGTGAGCCTTGGGAAAAGGTTTCTGCCGCCATTGGATATGCTGTCTATCAGCCTGACATTGATGATTGTGTGGAGAATGTTTTCAATCGCGCAGATAAAGCGATGTATCTCAGAAAAAGTGAAATGAAAGCATTACGTTGAGCGATTGGAAATGATTTCTGTAATATTGCACATAAATAACAGAGAAAAATGACAAGAATCAGCTCTTCTCTGTTTTCCGGCTTGAATATACAAATTACACCGCATGGAAAGTCTTTTCCATGCGGCGCTTTTCATTCTATTTTTTTATGTTTCAGGTTTGCAACAACTCTTTAAATTTTTATTCTCCGGCAGAGATCAGACTTTCATGCAGATTCTGTAATAACACTCTTGTAATATCGGAAGTAGTAACTTCGCCTTGTTTCCTGTCATCAATTTCGATACAGAATGCAATCGGAAAATTCACATCATCTACGAATCCCACAAGAAGAGAATTTTCTTTCTCACCGTTTTCGACCTGAGCCGTACCGGATTTGACTCCCACATCCGTACCAGATAATAAATTAGAATAATGATTCCGACCGTTTTCGAGCATAATTTCACGCATGTGACCAGCAGAAATTTCTGAAAACATCTGATTGCTATAAGAAGTCTGAGCCTGTGAAACCGGATTGCCATTGACTGTCGTTGCATAGCTGATCAGATATGGATAAGTTGAAATTCCGGTCTGATTTGCAATGGCACTCTGCCATACCATCAGCTGTAAGGGACTGACAAGCGTTTCACCTTGTCCCATGCATCCCCATTGTGTATTGAAATCAGTCTTATCAGCGAGTGTTGTCGAAGCCGTAAAAGCAGAGATGCCGTTAATATCAAGATATTTCTGATTGCCTTCTTTATTGACAAGATAGCCCATTTTCTCATAAGTTTTCTGAATATCATACAGTGGCAGACTCACATCTTCGACAAGCTGGGCAAAGAACGGATTACAGCTGTTTGCAAAGGCTTCTGTAATATTCTGCGTTCCATGACCATCAGCAAGATGGCATTTGATATTTTTACCGCTCAGATTCGTATAGACTCCGGAACAATCATAGCTTTTAGAAATCAGATTATCATAGCCCATAGATTCCAGAGCGGCGAGCGTTGTCGAAATCTTCTGCGTTGACCCCGGAACAGTCGGATAAAATACTTTACATAATAGGCTCCCGCTTTCCAGTGTATCAAGATCGGAATAGTTATTTAAAATATTCACACTCGGCTTGCTGAGACAGATATAAATTTCTCCTGTCAGATAATTATAAGCTACTGCACAGCCGTTTTTAGTTCCGAATGCATCATAGACTTTTCTGTTGACTTTATGATCAAGAGTTGTATAGATCGCCGCTTTACCGTCCTCCTGTTCGCCGAGCATGAAGCTGAAATTGGCAAGCATCCCCATATTTTGAGCCACAAGTGTATTATTCATCTGACGGGAATCATCACCGATCAGATTGCCAATATCAATAAAATAATCACTGCCATAGATCTGAGCATCTGCATCCGGATCGAATAAGACATCATTATTGCGATCATAGACATTTCCTAATGAAATTTTAGAAGCATTGGAAATATAAAATCCTGCTTCTGACTGGAGCTTATAAATCAGAAAGGCAAGTGCCATCAGAAATATAAGAAGCATAAATGTAATTAATTTCTGTACACGCCGGATACTTTTCATGAATTCGCCCTCCTCTGCTTCTGAGCAGATTTTGCAGACTGCTGTTTCTGTTTTTTCCGTTTCATGACTTCATGCTGAAATAACGGCGATTGTCCGGCTTTTAACATGCCTACCAAGAATCCGCATGACATCATGGAGCTGCCTCCTGTCGATAAGAACGGAAGTGTCACACCTGTGAACGGAATCAGATTACATGAACCGAAAATATTCAATGACATCTGCATTAAAAATGCCGCTGTCACACCGGCAGTCATCATAGCATGATAGTAATTCTTAGGCGGATTCATCAGGACAGTCATGAGCATAATCAGAATCAGCAGAACCGTCAGAGAAGCATATAATAAACCCCATTCTTCGCAGATCGTAGCAAAGACAATATCAGAATCATGAGCAAAGATTTTATACAGTGAGCCGTTTCCTGCTCCGACACCGAGCCAGCCGCCTTTGGCAATACCGATCAGAGCTTCACATTGCTGATAACCGTCACCGTATCTGTCAGCCCAGATATCGACATGCAGACGCTTCTGTACATAATCGGGAGCGAGCATCCATGCGGCGATTAAAACACCGACTCCGGCGACACAGGCGATTGCAACAGCTCTTTTTGAAATTTTCGCTTTCGGATAGCAGAACCGGCAGAACAGAGCACATAAGAAAATCATTCCGAATGTTGGCAGACTGCCCAGATCATGACACCACCACTGCAATGCGAAGATAAATAAAGCTACTATGCACAGAATCAGCGAATCTTTCGAGATATAGAAAAAGCCGATTTTTAATTTTTCATGCAGTTCAACAATCGAAGCCGCACAGACCAGAATAAAACAGGGCTTAATAAATTCCGATGGCTGAATCGAAAAACTGCCGATCGTAATCCATTTTTTCTGATTATCTGTAAAAAATATAATAGAAATAAATAATAATAATATTAATAAATAAATATAGATTTTATTTTTCCGTATTTTTTCATGATTTCTGGTCAGTAAAAATCCGGCTTCACAGGCGATCAGACACATCACACAGGAAATCAGATGCTTGATTGATAAGCTGATCTCTCCGAAACAGGACTGAAAAATCAGACTGATATTTAAAATGCCTAATAACATGAAATCCAATGTATATGTCATCTGTTTATAAGCTAACGTGATTAATAAATAAATAATATCCAGTCCCAGTACTGCTCCGGTCAGCTTGAGAAAATCCAGAGGAGCTACGACACTCCCTCTGATAAATACCAATCCAAGCATAGATAAATGCGTCAGAAATAATAAAATAATCGCACCGGAATAGGATAATTTGTTTTTATACATAAAATACCCCCTTATGATTCTTCATTAGAAACAGGCCGTTTGACAAGATACAGCTTCGCCGAACCTAATCGGATACAATCACCCTCGGCAAGACGTTTCTGTTTGATATGCTGATCATTCACAAACGTTCCGCTTCGGGAATTTAAATCTGTGATTGTCCAGACTCCTCCCGTAACTGTCATCACAGCATGATACCTCGAAACAGATGCATCTTTCAGCTGAATATCTGCCGAACTGTGCCGTCCGAGCAGAATTTCATCCGCTTCCAGCGGATAATGATATTCTGTTTTATCGGCTCGTCTGCGAAGTTCCAGATTGGCACTGACTTTCTGCCATCGTTTCTGACAGATTCTGCTTTCTCTTCTGACCGCAAGAATCACAGCAATTGCAAACAGATCAAGAATCAGAACCGCCGCCGCACTCAGTACCAGATCAGGAATCTGAAATGATGACAGCATCTTCAAGAAATCAGATATAATTTCCTGCATATGATTTTCCCTTCTTTCTGAGAATAGATTTTATAGATATTATAATACTTTTTTCTGAAAACTGCAACTGTCTTTTTCCGGCTTTGATTTTTTTGATAAAATTTTAAAAAAGACTTGACTTTTTTTATAAATTATGCTATAATAAAATCAGACATAAAGCCACGGACTATTTTATAGACAGAGGCTTCCGTGTGAATTCAGATCCGTCAAAGGAGGAATTATTTTGAATATTACAGTTAACGCAAAAAAAATGCAGGTATCGCAGGCTTTCACTGAACACGCTCAGAAACGTCTTGATGCAAAACTTGACAAGTTCTTCGGTGATGAGGCAGATGCAAAAATTATGCTCACAGAACAGAAAAATCAGATCGTTCTGGAATTGACTGTCCGCTATAATCAGATGCTCTATCGTGCAGAACAGACTGCCGTAGATAAGAACGATGCGCTCGATGCGGCAATTGATAAAATTATCCGTCAAATTCGCCGTAATAAAACCAAGATCGAAAAGCGTCTGAAAGAAAGTGCATTCAAACAGGAATTTGAAGATGTCGTAGAAGAAGCGGATATCAGTGTCATCCGGTACAAAAAATTTGATATGCGTCCGATGACTCCGGAAGAAGCTATCCTCCAGATGAATATGCTCGGTCATAATTTCTTTATGTTCAAAAATGCCGCTGATGGTAATGTCAATGTAGTGTATCAGCGCGCTGATGAGGGTTATGCCGTTTTACAGCCTGAAGAATAATCAGAATGATTTTCTGAAAAAACAGCAGAGTTCTGCAAAGGACTCTGCTGTTGTTCGTGTTCAAATTCAGAATTCAGAAAGGAATGCTATATGATAAGAGAAATTATAAAAGATCCTGTTTTTCTTGCACAGAAGTCAGAACCTGCTACAAAAGAAGATAAGCAGGCGATTCAGGATTTATATGACACGCTCAAAGCGAATCGTGATCGCTGTGTTGGTATGGCGGCAAATATGATCGGCATCAGGAAAACAATTCTTGCGGCTGTTCTGAATCAAAAAATACAGATCATGATCAATCCGGAGATCGTCTCGCATTCAGTACAGGCCTATCAGACCGAAGAGGGCTGTCTTTCCCTGAACGGTACGAGAAAAACAGAACGCTATCAGAAAATTACAGTCAAGTGGCTCGATGAGAATTTTAAAACAAAAAAAGCTGTTTTTAAAGATTTTGAAGCTCAGATTATTCAGCATGAAATCAATCATTTCGAAGGAATTATTATTTAACAGGAGGAATTTTTATGAGATCTATAAAAAAACTGATTTCCGGAGCTGTTTCGGCTGTGATGCTGTTATCCGGAATTTATGCATTTCCAGCCGATGCCGTTCAGAATCAGGAAACAAAATTAATTGCTCTGACATTCGATGACGGCCCTAATACGACTACAACCAATCAGGTTCTTGATTTGCTCGAAGAATATGACGCAAAAGCCTCTTTCTTCCTGATTGGCGTGAATATCAACGAACAAAGTGCCGCTTCTGTCAAGAGGGCTTATGATATGGGCTGTGAGATTGATAATCACTCAAAAACACACTCTTATATGTCTGATATGTCGCGGGAAGAATTACAGGCTGAAATCAGCTATGTCGATGATTATGTCTATGAAATCACCGGAGAACATACCAGTTTTTTCCGTCCGCCGTATATCGCTGTCAGCGATTCTATGTATGATTCGATTGATCTGCCGTTTATCTGCGGTATCGGCTGTGATGATTTTATGGACAGCGTCACTGCCGAACAGCGGGCAGAAACTGTTCTTTCCAGTGCCAAGGATGGTATGATTATCCTGATGCATGATGCCGCCGGAAATTCCCAGACTGTCGAGGCTCTCAAAACAATTCTTCCGGAGCTTAAATCACAAGGCTATGAATTTGTCACTCTCACGGAATTATTTGAACGTCAGGGGGAAAGTCCGAAATCTCATCTGCTTTATAGTCAGGTTGCAAAATATCCCTGTGCTGATTATGAATTATTCCAGAGCCTTTCTGACGATACTGCTCAGGAAAATATCATGCTTGACAAATCAGTATTGCAATCTCTTGGAAATAATTATGCTATCGAAGTAGATTATTCTGAATCGGCTGTTCCTCCTGTCGTTGCTCTTCAGAAATGGTCAGGAGATCCGCCTGTCTGGAAAGCAGTTCAGCCTTTTTATTCCAATGGCGATAAGGCTTGTTTCTTAGCTTCTGATATTCTCTCGGCTCTCGAAGAACTTGATATGACTTATGATGATCTGGATGCAATCCGGCTTTCTCCCTATGGAAATACAATTGCTCTGACAAATGCAAAGATTTTAACAAAATCTTCCGGAGAAATGCTCTCAGGCGATGTGAATCTTGATGGTGAATTCAATACTGTCGATCTGATTGCATTGGTAAAATGGCTGCATCATGGCGAATCCCTTGCTAATTGGAAAGCTGCCGATCTGAATCAAGATCAGCAGCTGAATATCTATGATTTTATTTTAATGAAAAAACAATTGCTCTAAATATTCATTGCATCCATAGCGGCGATATAATCCAGAGTCGGAACATAAATGCCCTTATGCCTCTCCCCTCTCCAGATTTCAGAGCCGTTCCGGAATGCGATCACCTGAGCCATCGGAAACGGAATCCATTCGCCCTCGGAGAGCGGCTGAGTGGAAAATGCAAATCCGTTTTCCAGTTTCCGGTAACTCAGCGTATTTTTCAGATTTTTATGAACATACAGAATATCGCCGTCATAGATCATGAGATTTAATTTATTTCTCGGAGCAATGGCGGCGACAAATTTACTGACAGTTTCGCATCTGTCCTGATCAGAGAGTTTCCCTCGGCTGACACTGTCGTTGACGGCATCGAGCAGAGCTAAAAACAATCGTTCAGAATCCGTATCGCCGGATTGTTTCTTGAAATACTGAAAATTCAGCTTGCCTGACCAGATTGTTCCGTTATGAATCAGCGTCCAGACTCTGCCGGAATGATCTGTTCCCGAATACGGATGACAGTTTTCTGTGCGGACTTCTCCTACTGTAGCAAACCGGATATGTGCAAGCAGAGTTTTCTGTTCAGGCAGAGTTTTCAGCAATCGTCTGAGCTGTGAGCTGTCACAGGCTCTGACGGGTTCTTTGAAAATCTGTCTTTTGTTATTCTGTTCGTACATGATTCCCCATCCATGAGGATGACGTATGCTATGGGAATAGAAATCTTTCAGCCATTCCGCCGGATTTACAGGCACGGCGGAGGAGATGCCGAAAAGTTCGCACATGGAAAACAGCCCCCTTTATAATATAATCAATTTATAATTTAATAAAAATCTTCGCTCCGGATCTGTTCACAGTAGCGTTCATGAGTCAGCTTCTCTTTCTGATATTCTATGACATTTTGAGCTTCAGGGTTATCAGAAAAGCAGACCTGCATTTCTGAGAGAATCCGGAGTGTATTTTCAATCAGAATTTGATCTGGATGATACAGAGCGGCATTCTGATGATTTTTCACAGCCTGTTCCTGCTGTTCAGGAGTCAGATTGATTTCTTTCTGACGGACTAAATATAAAATCAGCAGATGGGCAAAGAACAGATCATTGCGATTCACTCCCAGCGGACAGAACGGATTTAAATCAAACATTCTTAATTCAATATGATCAACACCGTTTCTGATCAGAGCTTCAAGCGAATTTTCTCCCCTCGGCTTGAGCCGGATAGGAAGATATAATTCACTGACGGAGAATAACAGGCCTTTTCTGATATATTCCTGAATGCCCTCTCCGAATGTATGCAGATCTGTATAATCCAGTACCGGAATGAACTGATTCCAATAGCCTCTTTCACTGTTCCGGAGCGAGGCATATTTGCTTTTCACAGCACCGGAAAGGCCGTCACCATCCAGAGACTTATCATAGACCGGACTTGCGGCCGTCAGAAGCACAAGCATATAGCTATGTACAAATAACTGCTGATATAAATTCAGATAGATTCTGTTCCGGAAATCATTGAAATTTTCAGAACTCTTTTCTTCCTGATGCCATTGCCGGAGCAGTTCTTCCGGAAAGGAAAAATTGAAATGCACTCCGGAAAATAACATCAATCGCTTGCCATAGCGTTTTTCAAGAGCCTCGCGATAAAACTGCTTGGAAGACTGATCACCGCTGAATTTTGCAATCGGAATATCCTGTTCTGAATGAAAATATGGCGGATTGCTGTAAAGCAATATATGTTCATTCTGTTCAGCGAGAATTTTTTCAGCTCTCTCATGCAGATTTTTCAGAGAAAAAATTACTTCATCAATGCTGTGACAGACAGGCGTAATCAATTCGATCTGATTTTCACAGAAATCTCTTGTGATATTGCTGTCATCTCCGAACGGATGCGGAGTCTGTGCGAGATGGTTTTCTGCATCCACACGCAGAGTTTCCCGTTCCAAACCAAAACCGCCGCTGTACTGTAAAATTTTCATAAACTGTCACCTTCCGCAAAAAGATTTCTAATAATATAAATTGGATTTAACCTATATGAATGATCAGATATTTCTTTCTTATTTATTATAGCGTATTGTTCATGAAATGTCAATATGCTGAAAAGATATATTTCTTAGTATATGATATAGAAAAAAACTATAATTATAATATCAAACTGTGATAAAAATATATTCCTGATTTTGATTTTCTGTACAAAATTCATGAAAAATATTGCAAATTATAAAAAACTGTGCTATAATAATACTATATCGCCATGAGAGGAGAAAAATTTTTCATGAAAATATGTCTGTTGAATGATACTTTTCCACCGATTATTGATGGTGTCGCTACTGTTATGACAAACTATGCCGATATTATGACGGCTTCCGGTGCAAAAGTACTTGTCGGAACTCCGAAATATCCGGAAGCTGATTATTCCGGCTATCCGTATCAGGTCGTTCCCTACCGGAGTTTTAATATTTCAGAAATCGCTGAAGGCTATCGGGCCGGTTATCCGCTTTCAGTCACTTCGTTCAGTGAAATGAAGAAATTCAGTCCTGATGTGATTCATGTGCATTGTCCGGCAGTTTCGGCCGTAGTCGGCAGAATCATCCGGAATGAGACAAACGCTCCGATTGTTTTTACTTATCATACAAAATATGATGTCGATATTGCAAGAGCTGTCAAATCAGAACATCTTCAGAAAGAAGTCATCAAAGCTATGATTGCAAATATCTCAGCTAGTGATGAAGTCTGGACAGTCAGTCACGGAGCTGGTGAAAGTCTGAAAGCCCTCGGCTATGAGGGGGATATTCGTGTTGTTTCCAATGGTGTCGATTTCGAGAAAGGCCGTGCAGATGAAAAACTGATCGCCGAAGCCGTCAGGAATTTCGATCTTCCGGAATCTGTTCCGATGTTTTTATTTGTCGGCAGAATTATGAAATATAAAGGTCTGCCCTTGATTCTGGATGCGATGAAGAGACTCTCTGATCAGAATCTTGATTACAGAATGGTCTTTGTCGGTACGGGTGCGGATGCTCCGGAATTACAGCAGATTGTCCGTGAAGCTGACATTACTCTTGATATCCGTCAGGAAAACGGCGAAATTCTCACAGAATCCGGAACAAAATCCGGAAGAATTATTTTTACAGGGCCTGTTTATGACAGAAATCTGCTCCGTGCGTGGAATACCCGTGCTGATGCGTTTGTATTCCCGTCTGTCTATGATACAAACGGAATCGTTGTCAGAGAAGCCGCCGCCTGCGGACTCGCAAGCGTATTGATTTCCGGTTCCTGTGCGGCTGAGGGGATTACTCACGGTCGAAATGGATGGCTTGTTGAGGAATCCGGCGAGGCAATCGCTGAATTATTAAAAGAAATCTCAAAAAATCCCGAGCATATGCATCAGACTGGTCAGAATGCTATGGATGAAATTTATATCTCTTGGAATGAAAGTGTAAAAAAAGCTCTCGACAGGTATCAGGTCATTCTGGAAATGAAACACGCCGGAACGCTCAAACCCAGAAGAAACGGAAAATCTGATAAATTCCTGAATGCTACTACAGAAGTCATGGACGCTCTATGGCATATCTATCGAAGACCAAAAGAACATATACAGGAACATTTAGAGGGTATGCAGGAAAATTTTGCCGAAGTCAAAGAGTCGATTCATAATAATATTTCTGAAATTCATCAGAATATCAGAGAGAAAAAACAAGAATTCAAAGAGGAGCTGAAAGAAGAATGGAACAAACTGAATGGTTCAGGGAATTAAGTTTCTATCAGATCTGGACAAGAAGTTTCTGTGACGGCAATCATGACGGTATCGGCGATCTGTACGGCGTTTATGATAAATTAGAATATGTAAAATCTCTCGGCGTGGATGGCATTTGGTTTTCGCCTCTGTATCCGTCTCCGAATGCCGATTATGGCTATGATATTTCAGATTATAAAAATATTCATCCGGATTTCGGCGATCTGGAACAGTTCCGGAAAGTACTCGAAAAAGCTCACACTCTTGATCTGAAAGTGATTATGGATTTAGTTGTCAATCATACTTCGGATGAACATTTCTGGTTTCAGGAAAGCCGGAAAAGTAAAGATAATATTTATAGTGATTATTATATCTGGCGTGATCAGCCTAATAACTGGGATTCGCTCTTCGAGGGAAAGGCTTGGGAATATGAGCCTATGCGAAAACAGTATTATCTGCATCTGTTCTCGAAAAAACAGCCTGATCTGAATATGGATAACCCCAGAGTCCGTGAGGAAGTCAGGAATATTATGAAATTCTGGTTGGATATGGGGGTAGATGGATTCAGAGAAGATGTCATTAATTTTATTTCCAAACGTGAGGGCCTGCCGGATGGCTTACCGTTCGTGCCTATGGCAAATGGAATTATGCATTATAAAGACGGCCCTCATATTCATGAGTATATGACAGAATTCAGACAGGTCGCAAAAAAATATAATGCCGTTCAGATCGGCGAAGGCCCTATGACAACTGTGCAGTCTGCCATGCAGTATCTGACAGGTGAGAAAAAATCTCTTGATATGATGATTTCTTTTGATCATATGCTTGCAGATTGTTTCCTGACAGAATATCTGCAAAGTCCGTTTAAATTAACAAAATATAAATCAGCCCTGTCAAAATGGCAGAATACACTCGCCGGAAAAGCATGGAATGTACTATATCTTGAAAATCATGATCATCCAAGAATTATCAGTCGCTACGGAAATGAGAATTTCTGGAAAGAAAGCGGGAAAATGTTAGCTGTCAGCTATCTGTTCTTACAGGGAACGCCTTTTATCTATCAGGGGCAGGAACTCGGCATGACAAATATCAAACTTTCTTCAATCGAAAAATATAAAGATATTGCAAGTCAGAATAATTTTCATCGTCTGCTGACGTTCGAGCCGGAACTCAAAAGACTCCGGAGAGTTCATGCATCAAGCCGTGATTCCGCCCGTACCCCTGTACAATGGAATCATGAGAAATATGCAGGCTTTTCGGATGTGACTCCTTGGTTTTATATCAATCCGAATTATACTTTTATCAATGCCGAAGATGAAGAAAAAGATTCTGACAGTATTCTGAATTTCTATCGCAAATGCCTTGAAATCAGAAAACACAGCAAAACTCTGCTGTATGGCAGTTATCAGGAATTTTTTCCGCATAGTGAATCTATCTATATGTACGAGCGTGTTTATGAAAATATCGCTTATCTGATTATCTGTTCATTTTCTGAAAAATATATAGAAATCCGGCTTCCTGAAAAATATCAGAATAAAAATTTTCAGCCTGTTCTATGCAATTATCCAATGCGGGATTCTATGATTTTCCGTCCCTATGAAGCAAGAGTCTGCCGGACATTATTATAATTTTTAAACATTATTTCATAAATTAAAAAAATATTGAAAAAACACTTGCAAAATCAATCCAGATCGTGTATAATATAATCATGAGCTTGAAAGCTCAATACGCTCAAAAGAAAGAGGAAGATACCATGGCAGAACTGAAATATGAAATTACCGAGCATATCGGCGATATTGGCGATAACGGCAGAGGCTGGACAAAAGAACTCAATCTCGTCAGCTGGAATGATCGTGAACCTAAATACGATCTCCGTGACTGGTCTCCCGATCACAGCCGTATGGGAAAAGGTGTAACCCTTACTGCTGATGAACTTGCCAAACTCAAGGAAATTATCGAAAATCTGGATCTTGACAGCTTTGAAGAATAATTCTTAATTTTTTATATATACTAATAACAATTCCGAAAGCAGGGTGAAATCATGCATACCAAAGGCACAAAACTCATCACAGAAAACCGACAGGCAAGACATGAATATTTTATTCTGGAAAGTTTTGAGGCTGGTATCGAGCTCACTGGCACAGAAGTGAAATCCATCCGTCAGGGTAGCGTTAATCTCAAAGACAGTTGGTGCAGTATCGAAAACGGTGAACTTTTCATCAAACAAATGCACATCTCCCCTTATGAGAAAGGCAATATCTTTAATCGCGACCCGCTCCGTGTCCGTCGTCTGCTGATGCATAAATCTGAAATCAACAGATTATTTGGCAAAATCAGACAAGATGGACTGACTCTTGTGCCGCTTTCGCTGTATTTTAAAGACTCTCGTGTAAAAGTTCAGCTTGGATTGTGCAAAGGTAAAAAACTCTACGATAAGCGCGCAGACGCTGCCAAGCGTGATGCAAAACGTACCATCGACAGAGCTTTAAAATCTCACAATCAATAAAAATTAAATTCAAACTTATTATGGGGGCGTACCGGTTTCGACGGGGATTTTGCACCATGATAAGCGGGCAGAGGCGCTGCATCCTCTTTAAAAGCGGCACGTTTAAATATAAACGCTAAAAACAATATTTCTGTTTCCTACAACAAGAACGCAGTAGCTCTGGCTGCTTAAGTTCTGCTGTTTTAAACAGCCTGCGGCTGAGTCCGTAGGTGTCCTCTGCAAGAGTACCACGGCTTACAGTTGGGCATCGATCAGTGGTGAACGTTCCGGCGGCCTGTTCACACCGCAGGAATGTATCTGAACTACTTTTACAGACAGCTTGTTTGTCGGCGGTTTGTAAAAGGAATTTCAAAAGATAAACTACGCCCGTAGAAAGTTGTGGGAATAGGTTTTCGGACAGGGGTTCAATTCCCCTCGCCTCCACCATGTCTGCACTTAACCTTTCATACAAAGGTTAAGTGCTTTTTATTATTTAAAGCCGTTGTTACGATGTTTTATCGTAACAACGGCTTTTTTGTTTGGAGGTGAACAAGAATGACAGTAAAAGAATTTTTCGACCTGTGTGCATTGAAAGGCTGTGACGGTGTCGTGATTGTAAACGAAATTGCAGATGATTTCACACAAGGAAATGTGATTGACATCATCAACCATGAATCGTCCATTCCGAATTTCAGACACACATTCCACGACTTTCAGAAACTCTACGGCTTTGACCGTGAAATTCTGGGATTCGGAGTTTCAAACTGGAACGGCTGCGAAGGTGCTTATATCAGAATGAAACTGAAAGGTGTTTCAAGCGACTACGATGTAGACCTCGGACACCATATCGTGAAGGTGGACAAGAAGAAATATGTTTCCTATCTTCACGAAGAATCCAGTAAGCGTGATTACTTCAAGTTGCTTGAAAGCGAGGTGAAATGAAATGCGAACCATGAAACTGGTAGAAAACCTGAATCATGACGGCAAATGCTATCAGGTACTCTACAAAGGCAGACCTGTTGCCGACATTCAGCTTGAACAGGGAGATGTCCTCACCAGAGCGAAAGCCTATGAAGTTGTTGAGGAAATCCTCTGTAAGCAAAGACCCAGCATGATGATTGAATACGCTCTGGTGTCTTACATTGAAATGGAGTGAGCCGGAATGATAAGACAAATACTGCTCAGTCAGCTTGTAGCTATGATTAAAGTCGGATATGATGCCAATAGAATCACAGCAAGCGGAGCGGCAATTTGGAGAGGTGAAGATTCACCTGATGAACCCTATAATTTAATACTTTACTGGAAAAATAAGATACACTGCGGACAGAAAGACATGAAATTTTGTATGACATTAGACGGAAAATACAAAGACTATCCTGTACTTCACGCTTATTATTTTGCTGGTGATAATTGTAACGACCATACGAGATTCCTTTATGAAATCATGGCAAATGAGATTCAGGTTCTTGATGATTTAGGCATTGTCGGAGGACAAATAAGCAACAGAAAAAGCCTGACAACCATCAAGCCACATGAGGTATACATTGCAAAGCTGAAAGCCAAAAGACCAGACCTGTTCGGAGGAAAATGAGATGTACACATTTTACTGTTATCTGCCGGAGAGCAATGCAGAACGCAGATACGACATTGAGGCAGACACGCTGGAAACTGCCAAGCAGAAACTGAAAGACCTCATCGGTGATGAGCCTTTCGAGATAATCACAATTGAATAGGCAGTCCTGTACTGCCTTATGCGGACAACAGTATCACAAGCAGGTGCAACTCCTGCTGTCTGCACCCATAAAAAACGGAGGTGTATTGAATGGCTGTTTACAGAGCAAATAAGCATTCAGGCTATACCCAGATAAGCAACGAACTGATAAACAATACTTACTCTCCAAATCAGCTACACCAATTTAATGGAATGGCTGTACACAATATGCAAGAAAATCAGCGGAACTGTGAATATCAGGCTTGTAAAAGCATCTGGTGAGCAGTATCGAATGGTATTTGACCTTTCGGAAGGCACTGACCGCAGTATCATGCAGGAAGAAAATCCGCACATTGTCTTTTCGGACGGATACAGTAATCTGCTGTCGTTCAGCTATGCAGAGGACACTTCTGTGCAGTTGAACTTTGCTTACATCTACGGACAAGGAAAAGGTGAAGAACGGAAACGCACCACTTATTTTGATGGTGATGAGCCTTCCTACCTTGACAGATATGAGGTGTATGTCGATGCAGATGATATATCAGAAGAACAGCAGGTGGACGGTGAAACAGTGCCGATACCAGAGGAAGAATACATCGAACTGCTGAAAACTCGTGGCTCGGAAAAACTGGTACAGCCAAAAATAGCATCTGAATCCGCAATTGCTACGAACTCTACGCAGTACCAGTATCAGAGAGATTACGCTGTTGGTGATTATGTCACAGTACAGCATATCAGATTCGGCATGATTCAGCCAAGAATACAGCTTGTCGGCATGATAGAAAGTTTCGACCAGAACGGCAGAAGTCTGACACCAACATTTAAGGAGGATTGAGAGTATGGCATTTTCAGACGGTTTTTTCAACTCAAAAGGAACAGACAGACAATATACAGCAGAAAATTTCAATGATTACCTTTCAAGCATTATCTGCAACGGTATTCTTGATACCTACGGAGATAATTTTGAACTCACTGCACCTACAACAGGGCTTAGAGTAGTCCTCGGCAGAGGCAAGGCGTGGATTAACGGACACTACTTCGTGAATGATGCCAGATACAGCATTGACCTGTCAGATTATCAGGACGAGTCACTTCCGAGGTATGTGTCAATCGGCATTGTCTGCGACACCTCGGAATCAGTCAGAAAGGTACAGCTTGAAATCATTCCCGGCACTCCTGCGGAAAACCCATCAGTGCCGCCGATTCCCACAGACGAGAACAGAACACGGCTCTTGCTGTATGCGGTGCGATTGAATGTCGGTGCAACTTCGCTGTCTGACTTCGACTGGTTTGATTATCGAAATGATAACAACGTATGTGGCTATTGCAAGTGCATTCTTGGCAAATGCAAGGTTACGGAAATGTTGGCTCAAATGGCACAGATTGAGGCAGATATGCAGGAATACAATGACACTATTGCAGAACTCACTAACAAGGTCGAGGAACTTGAAACAGAGGTCGAGGACATTGGTGATGTGGTTGAGGCAGGACAATGCGGTGAAAGCGTTTATTATGTCCGTTACTCCAATGGCAGAGTGCTTCTGAAAGGCACAGGGGCAATGTATGATTATGGTACAGCAATTCCTGTTTCTGACTGTCGTTATCCAGATGTTGACGGTAGCGGAAAAGTAAATGCTTCGGATGCATCAGCAATTTTGGAGGCGGCTGCCAATATTGGTGCTGGGAGACCATCAGGGCTGACTCCGGAACAAGAATTGCTTGCTGATGCTGATTGCGATGGATACATTACAGCTTCGGACGCTTCACTTGTTCTTTCGTTTGCGGCTTCTGCTGGTGTGGGACTTTACGACAATGATTTAACAGACCATTCACGCAGTGAAAGCTGGACTGACGAAATGAAAGAACGAGCCAGAGAAAGGAGCAAGAAGAAATGAAAAGAAAAGTTGTTGTAATCCCTTCCAGTATTGACCCTGCCACCTTGCAGCCGAAAGAAGAAAAGAGAAAAAAGCGTGTGGCTGCTTATGCGAGAGTTTCTACGGATTCAGATGAACAATTCACTTCATATGAGGCACAAGTCGATTATTACACCCAATACATCAAGAACAATGAGGAATGGGAGTTTGCAGGTGTGTACGCTGACGGAGGCATTTCTGGTACATCGACACGGCACAGGGAACAGTTCAATAAAATGATTCAGGATGCACTGGACGGAAAAATCGATATTTTCACTGCGTATTGAATACAAACAAACGAAAGAGTAATCTCTGAAATCACCCTATTTTCAGGCTTTTTGAGAGATTACTCTTTTGCTGTGTTAGTATTCTGATAATAAGGATTGAATGGGAGCCAAAAAGTGTAATGTATGAAAATTACACTCACAAACGATAGGTTGAGCTTTCGTTTGTTTATGCCCCCCCTTTGCATTCTTGGAAAGTTATGATTTTCTCGTTGAAATTATATAGTGAAGATGTGTAGCTTTCTCATTCACGAATGACATTCAAACTCAGAACACACACAGAGTGTCAGCTTTGCATCGAACGATGTACTTTCAATCACAGAGTTTATACTTGTCTCGGCACAGGATACTTATACTCCATCTCCACTATATTCATTATAGCATGGAAATTAAATGCTGTCAATATTTTAGCGGATATTCTTTTTTAAAGGCGAAAAATCATACTCTTCCATACACATTCTAAAATATTTAGGCAAACTCATATAGGTGACTCTGCCATCATCCCACAAATGAGTTGACTCGAAAATTTTGCTCAAAGGGTATCTATATGCAGAATCAGGTAAAATCTCGGAAATATATTTGACAGGAATCTTTACTTCCCTTTCAAGCTGGATATCTACTGCACTTGAACTTCCTACATATGATGAATAAAAGCCCGTTGTTGTTTCTTTATTCAGCATAATATAACCGCCCCATTTCCCTGTTTTACGATGCCATTGTAATAATGAGTTAAGAAGCAATAGCTCGTAAATGCTCATTTTGACAAAGAAGAACAATTGTGTGAAAATGGAAAGAGTACTCCTGACCTCGTCAGCGATACTTTTCATCAATTCTGTATGGATAAGTTCAGGGTTGTGCTTGATATGATTAAGTGCAAAGTACAGCTCACCCTTTTTATGTCCCTGCTGTTTTGTCAGCCAGACTATAGATGCACACCACTCAGTTTCTTTTAAAGAATGATCAGCACCATATGCTGGAGGCACAGTGTTTGCAGTATAGTCATTACAGCTGTCGCCTGTATCGATACCAATATTAACCATTATTTTCTCTGTAAGAATGTCATACAAATTCGTTGATAATTCAGAATTATCTATCAAGTATTTAATAACCTCATCTGAAAGTAATGATTCCGGTTGTATATATGCAGACTGTTGTTGTAATCGTGTATAAATGCTGTTTGCCCAAGATATGTGATTGAAAGAAGAATTTTGTATCATTGCTTCTTGAAAAGACAAATAGGGTGCCTTAGAACCTGATAATATAGATTTCCAATCCAATTCTATAAAATCTAACGAGAGAGGGATCAGATACTTGCCGACTTCATTTTTGCTATAGGTTATATCTGAAAAGAAATCTTCAAGATATTTTTCAATGATTTTTTTCATTAAGATGCTCCTACTCATTTGCTATATGAATTTGCTCCATTATATACTTTGGTTGAATATGCAGAGAGAATAGGTATCGCTTGAATACATATTAGAAGATTCTATTTCAATGTAGTATGTTCCAGCACACAATGTCATTGTTTCCATTGTATCTCCACAAACATATTTCTGCCAAACCTCTTCATCTAGATTGATTAAAGACTAGCAATGGTGCAAATATGTTAGAACAGTGAAAGTGAAATCAAAGCCCACTTAGTCCGAGTTTGAGCGCCCACTTCATAATTTTCCAGCCAATTTTCAAGCCCCAAACCATATATTTTCCAAGAAGATCACAAACAGCACCTACAAAACCACGCTCACCAATTAAAGCTTTTCTTTCATATGACCAAACAGGTTCAAATGAACCAACAGTAATAAAGATGGAAATCCCAAGGGAAATAATACATTGCGGAGCTAATACTAATACTTGAGATATGCCCTCATCCATCATACCAATCACAACTGTAAAGCCAAGCATAAAAACTGCACATACCCACCAAAGCACAACACCAAGTTTATTATCTGAATTAAATACTTTAGTAAGGTGATACTGTGCATCATCAATCCAATTATTGGTCAAGTCATCTTCAACAAGCTGTTTAGCCTCTGTTGCAAGGCGGAGGTTTTCCTCGGCACTTTCCTTGCTGATGATTGCATATGCTTTTTGGGATTTATCCATTACATAAGTTCGTAATGTAGCGTAACCGTACATACCATGTGCAACCTCACGACGAAATGCGGTGGATTCAGCATGTTCAGAGATGTATTTTTGGATTTCATCCTTTGCCTGTTCCTCTTTACCCATGAACAGATAGAGTAAAACCTGCTTTACACTTCCAATATAGCTGCCCATTTCGACCATTTTGTTGACAGCATCCTGTGCAGCACCAAAATTTTTTGTGCCAATATAATGATATCTGGCAATCTTTTCTAAAAGCAAAAGCTGCGTGTTTTGTTCCTGAAAACGCTCCAACGCAAAAGCAACGGTTTGGATGGCACTGTCATACTTTTTCTCATCGAACAGTGTTTCTGTCAACACATCATATGCATCATAGTTTGTCCCATCGCTCTGCAATGCTTCACGGGCGAAACGTTCAGCCAGTTCCAGATTACCTTCTTGGTAGTATTTGATTGCACGACTCACAATATTTGCAGCCTCAGCACTTGCTTGTGTATTCAACAATCCCTGCTCCTTACGTGCTTCCCACTCTTCATCGTACTTTTTGCGTTTATCATCCTTGTTGAAAATGCGGAGAGCATCACGAACAATCTCTAGCATTCTCTTTGCATCCGACATGATTTTGGAGTCAGAAGGAGTATTTGTCCGATTACTCCATAATGCCTGTTCAGCAACAAGAATCTTATGCAATTCCTTTGTTTTGAGCGTTTTATCAAGATTGAGTACCTGGTAATAGTCTATAAACTCATTAGATGCGTAAGCCATATTTTTCTCCTTTTCTTTAAAAGATTTATTATTCATAAATGGTACTACAGATTATATAAACCTTGTATTGTTGTTCAATCATCTATACCACCAATATTGATGCCGTGAATCATTTCAGTCTGCTGCTTCACTTCTTCAGTATTCAAATTGTTCTGCCTCTCCACGTTCATCTCGCCCAACTCGATATTGTCATCAGCATCCATAACAAATACATGCACAAGTGCGCTGGCATCACAGCTGATAGTAACAGCAATATCCGTCCCTCTCGGTTTTGGACGAATCATCAAATCGCTGGAACCAATGATACGAACATAGCGGATATCCTGTTCTTCACCCTGCGTAATTTGGATACGAATGCACTCCTGATAGTCCATAACTGTTTGAAAATGTTCGGTATGTTGTGCAGGAACAGGCGTTCCTTTCGGCATAATAATCTGATTGATTTTCTCTCCGGTATCCGCATCTGTGATAATAATGCCGATAGAATGTGCAGTGCAGTCTGTAAACCATTCGTTTTTATGTTCATTCTCTGACGAAGTGTTTCTGGTCGGTTTGCTGGAAGAAGTGGCTGTAGTTTCTTTTTTTCGTTCACTGGTTTCCGGAATGACATGACATTCTGTTGCCAGCTTATCCGCATAATATGCTGCACCGATCGCAACAGCCTCATCAGGATGAATGTCACTGGAAGGAGTGATTCCAACCTCCTCCTCAATCATTGCGGAAACCATTGGAATACGAGTTGATCCGCCAACTAACAGAATTTTATCAAGCTGAGTACGTCCTATATGATACTTATCTTCTACATAGTTGAGAACCGTCTCGACAGTCGAGATTGTATCCAGCAGGAACGGTTCAATCTCATCCTCAAATTCTTCACGGGATACTTCCACCTTCATGGGCTTTCCACAGTAATAAACTGTAACTGTTGTCTTTCTTTTTTGTGATAAAGCACGCTTTGCTGTTTCAGCCTGAATAGATAACTGCTGCATTGCATCCTGGTCTTTTGTAATATCGATTCCCTTTTTCTTGAGGGAATTGATAACAAGTTTAATAATCGCTTCGTCAAAATCTTTTCCACCCAAAAGATGATTGCCGTGGTTGTACAGTACATTAAATTTCTGGTCACTGTACCGTACAAATGCAACATCAAATGTACCTCCGCCAAGATCATACACTAAAATCGTTTGATTCTCATTTGCATCCTGATGACCGATTGAATAGGCGAGAGCAGCTGCTGTCGGTTCATTGATAATATCCAATACAGGTATGTCCGCCATAAATGCGGCTTGCTTTGTTGCAGTCCGTTCCGCATCAGTAAAATATGCAGGAACTGTGATGACCGCTCCAGAAATTGTATCATTAAGTGCACGTTCTGCATCAGCTTTTAGCTTCTTCAGGATAATTGCTGAAAGAGCTTCAGGGGTATAGTCCTTATAAAGTTTCTTCTTTTCGCCAATCTCTCTTTTGATAAATGCACGATAATTATCCGGATCCGTAACACTGTTATTTTTAGCCTCGGAACCAACAATTACTTCACCATCTTCAAAGAAGATGCACGAAGGTGTTGTGTTATCACCTTCAGCGTTCTCCAGAACCTTGGCTCTGCCGTTTTCCATAACAGCTACGACAGAGTATGTTGTTCCAAGGTCAATGCCAACATATTTACCCATAAAATAAAAGCCTCCTTATATAATTTATCACCCGCCGAACAGTCTCTTAAAAAAGCCACGTTTAGCTACCTTTTTTTCTTGCTTTTCTAATGCTTTTTGTTCCTTTGGGGACATTATGTGTACATTCCAACATCGCAGTTCTTTCTTGGCACCTTGACGTATCGATAATACAACGTCTCCTGAAGAAAGTGCTTCCGCTTCTTTTCCCTTTATATTCAATACAGTATAATTGCTTGATTGAAATGTAATAACAGGGTCATAACAATCTTCCGGATTCAGTTGATAAACCAATGATAATCTATCACCAACTAATAGAGTTATCGCATCGTTTTGCAACTGTCCTTGAAATATCAAGGATTTTAATACAGGCTTAACTGTAATAACACAGAATGCAGTGATAACCTCTGCACTGCAAAAAATACGACAAACTCCTGGTTGCTTTGTGCATATTTTCCCATCTGGTGTAACACTAACAATTTGCTCGTTTTCTGACCGGAACACAATTTCATCTGCATTATCTGCATCAATAGGTGTGTACTGATAATTTAACGAAAAATGTGTATTTTCTGGAAGAATAAGGTCTGTTTCAGAAAGCAATAACTCCTTGATTCGATTTCTCCGTATTACAGAAAGCGAAAAGACAGCAATTGGCTTCATATCTCCGGAAACATAGAATTTTGCTGTTACTGAGCCGGTTTTTAAGCCATGTAATCTGGAATTTCTAAAATCCACTACACCTGGTCGATCAAATTCACACACAATCCTCGGCAAAGCCACATTGGAGGGGGTGATAGTGAATTGTACTGGAATACTTCGTTCAACTTCAATCAATTGCTCAGTCAAAACGGATATGATTGGCTTCATTGTGCATATCTGCGCAAGCTGTTCTTTCAGTGTCCGAATCGCTTCCAATTCAGTGACACAGTTTCGCATGGCTTTCAGCATCGGAAACATAAAGAGAAACCTGATTACGGATTGCAACATTGCATTGTTAGAGCCATCAAATTCATATATCCACACATTATGAGATAACCCAAGAAAGTGATTATTTATGCCACGTATGAGATATAACCGAAATCCATCCACAGTTTCTGACGCAGTTGCTTCTTTTGCACGCATTACTGAATCAAACAAACGCATGATGCAAACAATATCGCTGGCTGCATTTGTGTTCTTCGTGTCGCAATATATTTGACAATATCGATTTTGAATCGTTACAGCCTGCTGAAGAATTGCCCGTTCTTCATCTGAGAAAGAAATGTCTAACTGAACAGAAATGCTTGTTACCCGAACAGGATGCGGTTCTGCTTGTTTTGCTAACTTATTCAATGCAAACATTCTTTCCTGCTGAGAGTTGTTTACAACTGGTGAAACATAGGTAAAACTTACGCACTCAGGTACGGATGCAGCAAAGAAACGTAAAATCTCAGCTTCATCCTCCCGTCCTGTATACTCCAATTCAAAATTACTCTGATTCAATTCCTCTGCCAACAAAGCTGTTATTTTATCAGCCCAGACTTCAAACGGTTCGTCTAAATATTGTACAATGGTGCTATACTTAGAAAACTCAT
>Ga0326511_10001068_pt1 | contig 23218 bp, 50 predicted proteins | sample 0_2496_0518_D_FD_203701 | JGI IMG/M metagenome (GOLD analysis project Ga0326511, IMG submission 203701) | Bovine rumen microbial communities from UC Davis, California, United States - 0_2496_0518 | ecosystem: Host-associated > Mammals > Digestive system > Stomach > Rumen | place: USA...
CGCAGAATAGGGAAATTTTTCAGCAAATTGTTTAGCTACTCCTTTGCCCAATACGCCGCGGCAATTTACCTAATGGCACACCACATCCAAACCATCATCATTCTGAAATAAATCACCGTGCTTGACTTCAATCATTCCGATTCCTCCCAGAACTTCCGCAATTCATCCAGTTGCTTTTGTTCTTCTACTCTATCCGCAATACGGACTTTCGCTTCGTGAATAATCAAATCGAGCGCATAGTCGCTGCGGCACTCCCTAATAAATTCCAATACGGTTTCTAAATCAATAGGAATCTCTACTTTCACTTTCATATTCCTCATACTCCTCATCATGATAGCCGGCATAGTCAGTCAATACAACCTTACCATCCACTTCACCAATATTGCCGCCATGTAAATCATTGATTCTAAACTTTTCTACGAATTTTTCCAATTCCCTATAAGTTTCTTCGCCCCAATCTTGAAGCAGCCGCAACCCAACTTTTTCGTTTCTCTGGGTCAGCGGGCTATGGTGTGACCGCACAAACTTCCGTTCTTCTTCCGTGCTACTCAAACCCCACAAATTCACATCTTTCGCATACCGATAGGCATAGAGGGGTAGGGTAATATGAATGGGCCGCAAGGTAAGTTTCGCCGCGATTTCATCCAACTTACTTTGAAATTCATCTTCTGGGCACCAAACTAATTCCTCAACCTCATCCCACTCATAAAACAAAATGTCCTTCTCATACCAGCCAAGGAACTTCGCTTCACAAAAACAATCCTGAACCCCATACTGAACTGCTTTCTCATACAGTTCAATTTCAGTTTCACACAAGCTGGTATTGCGGCCGTCATAGTCCGTGTCGAACTTCAAAATCCAGCCGCACTCATCACTTGTAGGCACAAGCCCGCAACGAGTTGCGCCAAAATAAAGGCCGCAACCAATTTCGTTCAAATCATAATCCAGTCCTACAGGATGCTGAAAAAACACCTTATAATAGTCATTGCTATCAATAAGGTCATCCAACAAGGCAGTGTAGTAGTGAAGAGCGTCCATATCAGCATCCTCCTTTTTCTTTCTATATATATTATACTATAAATTTTGAAAAAAGTCAATAGAAAAGAATAAAATAGAGGGGGAGGGGTTTCAAATGGGAACCTCTTCATATGAAAAAAGAAAAGAACTAGTAAAAAAGAATGAAATGAAACTTTATAGGAAAAATTTTTTCAACATAGATATTTCTTTTCGGATAGGGGTGTGGAGGGGTAGTGAAAAAATGAGGTATATTATGGATGTGTGCGTCAAATTTTGACAATAGTCAAGTATTTATTTTTATAAAATTTTTATTACAAAAAATTTTTTTCATAGTAAAAAAGGGGGCTAAAATGGAGCAAATATATATATAAGAGTGTTGCTCCAAGTTACCCCCCTTTTTGGGGCATCCGACTACATTTTAGGATTTGAGGTCTAACCACGACTTTTGCTCTTAGTTAGACGAAAAGGGTGGCGAAATGGAGCAAATAGGATTTACTCCATTTACTTTTTACCACCCCTTATACTATATATTTATATTCTTCTTTTTGACTTTTTAGGTATTGCGGCCATTGTTCTAAATCTTTCTTTGTAGCTTTTTTAGTTTTTAGTTCTATACCATATGTAGAAAACACAGCACAACATCCTCTAAATGTAATTACTAATTTTCGTTTATTGTCAGTAATTCCCATTTCTGTAAAATTCTGGATTAGCTCTTGCTGGGCGGGGCCTTTTAGGGGAATACCGCGCCATTTATTAGCTATCTGAGTTACTTGCTCTTTCAAATTGAAATTGCGCACATCATCAGCATAATTCAAAATTTTCGGCGCGCCTTCAAGGAGGGGGTAGGTATAGGTTTCTAATACCGTTTGTTCTGTGTCATTCATAAGGCGGGTATATAAATGAAATTCCGCTTCACAATTTCGGAGGGCGGGTTCATTCAGGTAGTAAAATGAAATTCCAGTTTCTGGATCAGTGCGCTTCTTCAAAAATGAAATTGTGGATTTCATTGCTTGCTGGCGGCCATAGAATTCAGCTAGTCCTACCTAGTCATCGGTTGCTATCAAATTTTGGAGCTGCTGGAAAATTTTGACTTTTTCTACCGTTTGTGAGCGCGCAGAACTAGGATTGAATATGATATATAAGAGGTCTAGGTTGCCACGGAAGCGTCCCAGCTTCTGCCGTACTTCTACTTCCGTGAAGCCTTCAATAACAATGTAATTGATTGGTGACTTTATACTAATGCCCTCTTGTATTGTATCAGTAGCTAATAATACATCTATATCTTCTGGTAAGCGTTCTTTTACAATCGCGGCCCGCACGCCTTCCTTACCTTGCGACTCGCGCACTGCGTCGTACAATTGACACAAGTCTGCCATAGTCAATCCAGCTTGTCCATTACTTATATTTATTGCGGCGTCTTGCGCAACTTTCTATTGTGTAGTCGTCAATGTAGCAGAAGTTTCATTTGCTTGTGATACAATCATACCCACTCGTATTCCAGCTGCTAACATTTTGAAGAACCAATCTTTGACATCGCTGGCGCGCTTCAAAAATATAATTCCTTTCTATGAATGAAACTTCTGTTCAAATGAAGCAATTGTAGCTTCTACTTTATTTGTCTTTATGAATTGAATTTCCTTGACGTAGGTGTGACTTACATATTTGGTAAAATCTGGAAATAGATATATGAAGTTGAAGTTACCAGGAAAGTATTGTCGCGAAAGCTCTTCAAAGTATTCATCGTTAGCTGTAATGAATATAATGTGTATGTTACCGCGGCGGCTACGTATCCAGCTCGCAATATATTCGGCGTCTTCGGCAAAACTAGCTTCGCTGAATAGTCCGTGACATTCATCAATGACAATCCAGTTATAATCCAGCTTGTTATGCTCTATCATATGCATAAAGCCTAAGCGCTGACAAACATCCACGCCCTAAAAACTTTCAATAGTATCTATATAATTTTCATTTAGCTGCGCGACCATAGCGCTGCGACTTTCAACTACTAGCATTGATTGCGGGCTGGAAAATTTTTCCTCTAATTTGAGCCGCACAGAAGACATAATGGTGGAAGTCTTTCCTACGCCCGTGCCGCCATTCAATACGAGAAACGTATTATAATTCGATAGGTCATTGTCTTCTATTAGTTTTAGAATATCTTCTTGCGCGAATGTGTCGCGGCGCTCTAACTTACGTGGTTCCATCAACATCACCGCGCATAAGAGCATTTACTAGTGTATAATCAAGACACTATAAATTTATTCCAAGACATGCTTTCTACCAATCAGATTGTCCAATAAACTAATTTTTAAATTCTATTGTAGTATTTAGATTCATACATTCTAGGCGCGCCAATGCCTTACCATGAATTCCAGCTTCATACTATCTGTAAATTTCTGGAAATGGAAACTCGCGTTTCCAATCTTCTATCCAACTAGTAAATTGTTCAGGCGTTTCTCCAAACATATCGTTGGTATGGTAGCTTTCATAAGGGTTCTTTATATCATCTACTTGTATAAAAATCCATGTGGCCCAATGTCTATTTTTAGGAATTTTTATTATTCCTGGAATACAATATTTGTCAAATAGTTGACAAATGTTATTGATTTTTTCTGGACGGGGCAAAGTATCTTCATTGAACCAGTGGCTAACCGCAGCTTCTGTGGTATCTAGTATTTGCGCTATTTCTTTACTTGTAAAATTATAATCTTGTTTGAACTATTTCAAACGCGCAATGACTTTCTTTTTTTCAGCTTGTGTCACGTTCATCACCTCAAATAAATAGTGATTATATTGCGGGAGAATTATTGTAAATAATTTTATAAATAATAAAAAATTATTTTTTCTTTTATTATAACATAAATTTATTTATTTGTCAAATATTTATTTTATTTTATTTTATTTTATATTTCCCCATTTTATTATAATATAATTTTATCGAATTGTCAAATATTTTCCAGCTTATTTTCCAGCTTGACAATAAATAAAATTTATGGTATAATATTTATATTTATATTTCCCCTTTTATTATATCATAAATTTCAAAATAAGTCAAATAGTTTCCAGCTCCCAGAAATTTACAAAATTAGAAAAATTTTCCAGCTCGCCTTCCGATTCCAGCTCGCAGCTCGCCTCCAGCTCGCCCCGTTCCAGCTTCCAGCTCGCTTCCAGCTTCCAGCTTTTTCCAGCTCGCCCATAATTTTCCAGCTCCTGGTAAAATTTTACATATATGTAAAATTCTGGAAGCCGGCGCGGCAGTTAGACGCAACTAACCACTGGAAAAATTTGACTTCACAATTTCGTAATAATTTCGTAACAGAAACGTAACAAAAATGTAACACTTTCGTAACAATTTTCTGCTTGACAACTTGACAAAAGTATGATAATATGTTAGTGGTGGAGAAGGCACAATTTTAGGCCGGCATAAGAGTTAGATACATCTAACTAGTTCGCCGGCACAAGAGTTAGACACATCTAACTCGTCTATTAGAAAAATGGGCCTGAGGCCCATTTTATTTCATGTCCTGAATGGTAAGGTCGTCGCCTTCAATAGTCTGGCCGAAGTCTTTGTCGGTAATAACAAAACCTTCTTCCTGTGCGTCCTTGATGACGTCACGGATGGTCGAGATATAATGCTCTTTCTGTTCCTTACGCTTGCGAATGTTGCGTAGTTCGTTGATGAGGATGGTAATTTCCTCGATGGTCATAGAGTCGGTGTCAATGATGAAACGGCCAATACGCATAAGATAAATCCTCCTTTTTAGTCTTCGTCTTCACTGTCATCGAAAAAGATGTTGCCACTAATCTGGATGAAGTCGGGGTCAAGTGCGGCCTTGACCGCCTGTTCAACAGACAGGCCGAGAACATTACGGGCGAACTTGAACTTTGCGACTAAGGTTTTAGCGTCCATTGAAATTGCCTTTCTGGTTTTGTGTTGTTTTCCTTCAACTTTCATATAGATTGTAACATAGGATTGGAGAAAAGTCAATAGGGAAATTGTTACAAAAGTATGAACTTTGCGGGCCGGCCGCGAAGTTAGATGCCTCTAACTGGCAAGAAAAGGAAAAAGGAGGCTTACGCCTCCTCCTTCTCCTTTGCCTTGGCTTCCCGCCGTGCCTTGTCGGCTTCCGCTTTCTTGGCACGTTCGGCTGCCTTGGCTGCCTTGTTGGCTTGCTTCTCGTTGTAGGTGGCGATTTCCTGCGCCATCAGTTCCTGAGCGGTCATGTCCTCCCGCTCTTCGGCAACGATGACGCCAACACGGCAATAGCGGTCAACGCCATTCTTGTCGGTCAGGATAATGCCATACTGGCGGTCATTGACCTTGACGAAGTTGCCGTTTTCAATGTCCAATTCGCCAAACACAGTCGCACGCAGTTCCGCATCCACAACAGTCTTAGAAATCTTAGCCATAGCAATTTCCTTTCTGGTTTTGAGGGGTTTTCCTTCCCTTGATTACGTACCTATTGTACCACAGATTTTTCTACCTGTCAAGGGTTTTTTCAAATTTTCTTTTTCTTTTTTACAATTTTATTTTACCATAAATTTTAGAAAAAGTCAAATAGTTAGTTATGTCTAACCGGCGCGCCGGCGAAAAGGTTAGATTGCTCTAACCTCTTTGAAGTTCCATAATCACTTTCATATATTCTTCATTGGTAAAATCTTCAATGGCGTTGGCAATTATTTCCTGCGCAAAGATTAGGCGTTTGAGATATGCCATATCGTCGGGACAATCGGTCAGAATGTCGATTAGTGCTTTATGAAGAAACGCCTTTTCTTTTCTATCCGCTACTTTCATTCCTCATTATCCTCCCAAGTATCTTCATACCCATACACATCGCCCGCCCAACGGATTTCATCCTCCGCAAAATCGGTGGGCGCATCGGGGTCAACGTCATCGGCCTTGACCCAATCGTCCCAACTTTCAAAGAAAGAAGCGAAGTCATCACAATCTTCAATGGGGTCGGCAACATGGCACAGATTACACTGGTCACAATAGGGGCAGTCACCATAGGCATTGACGGGGCAGTAAATGGGGTCGCCGTTGCGGTAGCCATCAGTTTCCCAATCTTTCTTGCTCATTTTCAAATGTTCTCCTTCCAGTAGTTTAGAATTTCTTCACCAGTGTTACAATTCCATATCTTTACGCCCATACAATCAGGGGCTTCAAGATAGATAGAGCACGCACGCAAGGCGGACGGCATATCGTCTACATACTCGGTTCCGCTGGTACAATCATCATAGATACGAAGTAGCATGAACATTTTTCTTATCCTCCTTACATTATGATTCTAACATAAGTTCGGAAAAAAGTCAATAGTTTTTTCAAAAAAAATTTTTGATTAGATGTATCTAACTCACGGCCCGGCCAATGAGTTAGAGGAAACTAACCATAAAGAAAAAAGAAGAAATGGTTTACACCATTTCTGCTTCTTGTAATTTTTTGATTACTTGGGGGATTTTTTCTTTGAGTTCTTCATAGTCGATTTCACAATCAAAGCGGTCATTTTTGATATAGTGTTCTTCGCCATACGTTTTTTTCAAGAAAGAACGGACTTTGCTTTCTACTTCTACTGGGTCAATATCTCCGCAATCCCATACACCAATAACCCTGATAGAATCAATGCCTGCGTCAGTATAGGAAGAAGGTTGCTTACTTCCAATATGTTCATTGAAGCGTGCGGTAGTGTTGCGGGTAGTTGTGCCAATTTTAGCCCAAATTACATCACGCATCTGGCGCATCAATTCAATCAAATAAAATTGATTGCCTTCTTGTGGGATTTGTCCATTCCATAAGATATTCGGATTAGCGTTGAAAATCTGCTTATGAACAACTGTGCGGACTTTATTGATAATTTTCTTGGTGATTTTTACAATGCGCTGGACTACCTGATTAGCGGGATTATAGATGTATTTTTCGACCCACTCCTGACCCCACTCTTTAGCGGTGATGAGGGCACTCTCGCATTTCTTGAAGGCACGATACATCACGTTATAAGTTGAATCGTTGGAACTATAGGTGTCCCAATTTTCTTCAAAAATCTGCTTGGGTGTCTTGTCTCCGTGCCAACTCTTCCATTGTTTTTCACTCGGCATAATGTTTCCCTTTCTGGTTTCAAGTGTTTTCCTTCACTTCATTTTACAAATATATTATATCATTTATTTTTTATTTGTCAACCCTTTTTACGCAAGAAAAGAAATTTTTTTCAAACTGTTTGGCGATTTTACGATTATTTTTATCTTGTAGCCATTCAATAGCCCAATCGGTTGCCAAAGTTTCATCTTCCAAAGGGAAATAATATTTTTCATTTAGTTCATCAGCCGAAAGATTGGGACTTTCTTCCTTTGCGCGTTTACGAATTTCGATAAGCGCTTTATCCCTATCATATTCATCGGAAATATAGTCTTCGGTTTCAAAATGTCCTAATTCATGTAATAATGCCAATGTAATAGAAGCAAAGCCACGGGCTAAAGGGCAACGCGCAATAAAATTTTTACGAAATGCCTTGTGATGAGAATATCTTTCAAAATTATACCCAATAACAACTCTGAAATCACTGCTGTATGTGACATAAGCGCAGAAATTTGAATCTTTTTTTAGTGTGACTTCATAGGGTATATTATCAGAAAAGGTCAATTCTTCATCCATGGCCTGTTCAATGAAATTTTTCATGTAACGAATCGCTAGCCGCGGATGCTTCATTTCAAGTTCATTGTTTTTCATCACTGTCATTTCCTTTCCTTTCATCTTACATACTTATTCTAACATATAATTTTTTATTTGTCAATACTTTTTTCAAAAAAATTTTTTTAGTTAGTCGCGTCAAACTTATGGCCCGGCCCCGCAGTTAGACGTGACTAACTGCGGGGTAAAAAGAAAAGGGCTTTCGCCCTTTTCTTACTTGATGCGGTAAGAATTGACCTTACCTTCGATCTTTTCGACCGCATCCGTCCAGTAGTGGGTCAGGCCGTAATTGACCTTGTTCTTGGTGAAACCTTCGGGCAGGTCGTTCTCGCAACTGTCGAAGATTTCCGCAACAGTTACAGGAGCATTGGCGATGCGGATGGTAGCAAGCACGATTTCCTTGGCCTGCTCATACTCGCTGGCTTTCTTGGCCTTGAGTTCCGCACCACGGTTGAGTTCCTTCCGAAGATCTTCCATGACTTCGGCGTTGTCAAAGTTGATGGCGGTCAGAGCGTTGTAGATGGCTTCGTAAGAGGTTTTCTTCATAGTGGTAAATCCTTTCTGGTTTTATAAGAGTTTTCCTTCTCTTGATGTTTATATTCTACCACATTTCGTGGAGAATGTCAAGAGTTTTTTTTGAGAAATTTTAGTTCCTTCAATCGGCACGCACCCCACGGCGTTAGGGGTTCGTATTCTCTCGCCGTTGTTTCCTCGCCGCTCTTTTACATCGTTGCCCCGTCTTACATCGCTCGTGTGAGCTACGGCTGTCAATCCGTTGCGGGCTTACCTTTCGGTGGCTGAACGCTGGCCATGACCGATGGGTTTGAGAGGTTTTCCTTCCTCGTTCCTCCCTTGGAACATCTTTATTGTACCACACCTTGGGAGGTTTGTCAAGAGGTTTTTTGAACTTTTTTTTCAAGATTCTTTGTCTTGGGGTTCGTTCCCTCGCCCTCCTGACAGTATTATAGTAACACAGATTTGGAAAAATGTCAACTACTTTTTTGAAAAAATTTTGTATACAATGAGTTAGAGGGGATTAACTCGCGGGCCGGAGCGGAAGTTAGGCGCACCTAACTTCCAACCAATTCCGCATTTTTTTAGTATCCTGACGGAAACGGATAGCCAAATCTTTCATTTTACTATCGCGGGCGTAGTAAGTAAATTCACGAACGAACGCACCGAATTCCCTTTTGTTCATCCAGAACTCTACAACCTCGTTGGTCTTTTCATTCCAAATGACCCAAATAAAATTAGAGGAAGCAACATTCTTGAAGTAATAGGTAAGTTGTTTGTTGGGGTTGTGGATGCCGTTGAAGTTGCGACCGATACACGCACCGCGGGATTTTACACTGGTGCGAAGGGTTTCAATATCGGAACCATTATTCCAAGAAGTGTTTTTATTTACTGTGGTGAAGAGGCCAAGGTGATGCTTTACAATGCTTTCGCAAATTTCGCCGTGATTGCGATAAACGCCATCTTCAAGCAGATAGTGGGCAATGGGGTGCTTCTTGTCAAAGGTGTAAGACAGGGTGTTGGTGTAAGTAACTTTCTTCATTGTGATTTCCTTCCTTTCTTTTCTTTCCCCTTGGGACACCTTTATTGTACCACTGACGCGGTGTTTTGTCAATACCTTTTCAGAAAAAATTTCAAGTTTTTTTGAAACTTTTTGTTAGTTAGCCCCATCTAACTTTGTCGCCGGCCCCGAAGTTAGTCATAACTAACTGGTAACAAAAGAAAAACCGCCCGAAGGCGGTTTAGTGGTTAGCCGACCACCGACTTCAAGGTGTAGGTGTTAGCCTTGCCCTTGGCTTCGGTGATGACCAGTTCGTCCCGCATTTCACGGAGCAGAACATTCTGAACCTTGGGAGCAGTGAAATCAGCGGGCAACTTGTCCGCAACTTCGGTGAACAGTTCCTTGGCGGTCAGACCTTCCAAGGTGTGGGACAGACCTTCACGCAGAACAGGGGCAACCTTGGCAACCAGTTCCGCACGAGCAACAGCGGTCTTGGCCTTCCGCTGGGCGTTAGCCTTGGCCTTGGCTTCCTCGGACTTGGGAGTGCGGGGCTTGGAAAGCTGGGCAATCATGGATTCGATCACGGACTTGGCTTCGGCGTTGTCGATGGTGTTCAGAGCGATGGTCAGAGCGTCTTTCTTGGTCATAGTCATAATGTTTCCCTTTCTGGTTTTTAGGAGTTTTCCTTCTCTCTTTCTTACATCCTTATTGTAGCACAGGATTTGCTTTTTGTCAAGGGGTTTTCAGAACTTTTTTTGAAAGTTTTTTTCGGAAGGTCTAACAGTCCCAATTACGCAACTTCGCCTAAGAGATGCCACTGTGTTCCTTTCCCCTTGGAACAATTATATTCTAACATAGATTTAGAAGAATGTCAAGTACTTTTTCAAAAGTTTTTTCGATTTTTTTGAATCTTTTTGGTTAGACATATCTAACTCGCGCGCCGGAGCAAGAGTTAGATTACTCTAACTCTTTTATTTCTTCTAAACTATCACAGCATGAGAAACTATACACTTCATCCCATTGAAAGGTTTTATTACATTGAGGGCAATATCCTCTCCAAGTTTCATAGTAATAATCACCTTCATTTTGGTCACGCATACGTTCCTCATATTCCAATTCTACATTACAATACGGGCATTTCGGCGGCATATATTTTCTCCTCCTTATTCGCAATCAAGTTCTACAATTTCATTATCAAGAGTAATACATTTTACATACGCTTGTGACCATTTCGCTTGCTTATTGATTTTATAAGCGTATCGTTCTGCTTGTTCTCTATTTTTACTAATCGCAACGGGGTGGGCGTAGTCACCAATGTAATATACCACATACAGATTCATTCTTCATCATACCTTTCTTCATTTTCATTGGGATTCCAAATGCGAGAAGGAATATCTTCACAAAGTCCATCAATTACACAATAGGCGTTGAAATATTGTTCTTTTTCTTCTGTATCATTATATACGCTATCACTTTCCCAAATTTTATATAGTATTTGATTTACTAATACAAGGGCACGTTGTTCTTCTTCTGTAAATTGATATTGATATTTAGTAACAATTTTCATTCTTCATCATACCTTTCTTTGTGCTTTGGTTTCTTGTTGCGTTTGTCTGGAATCACTTTGGTCACGGGATTGAGTGCACCCCAATCCTTGCGGATGGAACGATACACTTCGTAGTTGGTGCGGGGCTGGTTTTTCGCTTTCTTCTTGCTCATTTTCTTTCCCTCCTGACATTATGATTCTAACATGAAATTGGAAAAATGTCAATACTTTTTTGAAAAAAATTTTCGGTTAGAAACGTCTAACTTTCGCGCCGGGCCGGCGGTTAGACTAATCTAACCGCTCTTCTTCTTTCCATTCGCCAACGCCGATGATAAAAAGGTCAATTCCTTGTAATTCCATGCGGGCACGTAATACGGCGGGATTGCTATACCACCGAGCGGGGCAACGGTCGAACAGTTCGCCATCCTTGAAAAAGTAAATAATTTCCATCATATCAATTTCCCTCCTGTTCGGCCTGCGGGAGGGGATAGCCCCTCCGCAAGCACTCCATGAAAATTTCGCTTTCAATTTTCACATCTTCCAAGCCTGTGTGCTGTTCTTCAAATTCATTATTGCCAGTAAGGAAACGCCAGAGAATTTCGGCAGTTTTGCGAGGGCGTGGGGTGGAATGGTTGGTCATGTAATTATTGGTCACACAGAAGTCAATGTATTCTTTGGTATTGCAAATTACCTTTTCGGCCATCCGCATCGTGTCCATGATAGGTACGCCATAGGGGAGGAAATACCGCTTTTTGCTTTTCGTCTGATAGCGAATAGTCGAGTTCAAAGTCTTTACATCAAACCACGCATTGTGGGCAACAATTGCCTGGACATTGTATTTTTCGCACATTTCCGCAACTGTTTTCCACATTCCCCAAGTGTCAACGATTTTTCGAGTAGCGTTCCGCATTTCCGCAAGGTATTGCGGAATCTTGTCCGCAAAATATGCTTCATTCATGGATTGCGGCATCCCGAAAAATACATCCTCATTGACCAGATCGAACTTGTCCAGAACGGCACCAGATTCGACATTCAGAACTTGACCGCCCAAGTCGTACACCTGACCGCTGGAGGTGTCAAGCTCTCCCTGTTCGTTCCGCTTCGTTTCGCAAGTTTCGCCGTCAATTACCATCACGTTCATAGAGCATTTACCTTTCTGGTTTGTGGTGTTTTCCTTCACCTTTCAAAAATATTATAACACGAGAATGGGCAAAAGTCAAGGGCTTTTTCAAAAGTTTTTTTTGACTTTTTGAATGTCGGTTAGTCACCTCTAACCCGCGCGCCGGGCGGCGAGTTAGTTGTGTCTAACTACGCAATAAAAAAAGAGTGCGGTTATTCCGCACTCTCGACCGCCTTTTCCAAATTCTGGATGGCTTTCTTGACTTTCTTCTGTTCGGCCTTGCGTTCCTTCAAGGCGATGGCCTGCGCTTTCTTGGCTTCGCTGGCCGCTTTCTTGGCGGCCTTTTCTTCCTGCTCGGCCTTGTAGTCATCGGCGGCGGCGTATCCGTCATAAGCGTCATAGCCGTTGCCGTTGCGAGTACCACGAGGAATGGACACTTTGACGATGGCAAATTTTTCGTTACCTTCCGCATCAACTACGGGCAGGGCAATTTCGCTTGCGCTAACGGTCAGGGCATCGGTGTTCAGTTCGGTTTCAATGGCCTTGCGGACGATGGCGAGAATATCGTTGCGGATGGCTGTTTCGAGAGTGGCTTTATTCATACGATTCTCCTTCTGGTTTAGGGTTTTCCTTCCCTTGTTCGTTTATATTGTAACACGAAAGGAACGAGTTGTCAAGAGGAAATTTTAGATAATGAGATTATTTTCGGCAAGTTTTTCGGTGTCTTTACATCCACGATCATAGCCGTAATTCATGCCCGCAATATAACTGATATTCATCAACAGAATATCCCGATCACTGGGCATCAATTCTTCACTTCCAAAGATAGTGGTCATCCAGTTCACAAAATCCGCAGAATAGGCAATACCCCGAATTTTCTTCTTCATTTTCATTTCCTCCATTTCCTTTTTACAATAATATTATAACATAAATTTGAAAATTTGTCAAGAGATTTTTCTGACAAAATTTTTCTAAAATTTTTGTACAATTTCCACAAAACGCGCCGGCACAACAGTTAGATATAACTAACTCGCGCGCAAACAAAAAGGGCATTAGCCCTCTTTGATAAGGTGTTTGAGAATTTCCAAAATCTGGTTGGGTTCATAGGCTTTATCCTGCCACGCCTTGCGGTTTCCTTCTTCGTCATCGAACAGGATGCCACCGCCGCAAGTGATGTATTTATTGGTGCCATATCGGACAACTTTGATTTCGTCCCACTCAACCGAGGGAAGATGCCGAGCCAGCCAAGCCCGCTTTGCCATTTCCACGGCGAGGTTGTATTCTTCCGAGCCTTTCTTGCTTGTCCAACTGATAATCCCGAGCTTCCAGCCGCCAGCTTGGAGCTTGTTCAACAGGCGAGCCAGCAGGGAGAAGTTCAGAGCGGGAGCGGCGGCGAGGTAGGGGAACACATCTTCGTCAATAAGATATTGAAGCCAATTTTCGATTTCATAAAACCGATTCAGTGTGCCATCGAGATCGAAGTAAATTGCTTTCTTCATTACTGTGACCTTTCTGGTTTGAAGAGTTTTCCTTCTCTTTGTGTATATATAATAACATATTTCTTTTTGATTGTCAATACTTTTTATAACTTTTTCAAAAATAATTTTAATTTTTTAAATAAAAGTTAGATAAGACTAACTTGTCAGCCGGGCAGCCAGTTAGTTTAGTCTAACTGGTTTTACAACCCAAATTAGTCCAGTTAATTTAGTTCGCTTTTCCGCAGCCGCCATTGCTTCATAATAATTAGAATAATACTTTTTACTTTCAGATACTATTGCGTCAGAAATAGGACCATACAAAGCCAATTTATACATAATTTTCATACTATCCCACTCTGGTTTTAAGAAGTTTTCCTTCTTCTTTCTTACGGGATTATTATACCACTTTTGAAATGAAATGTCAAGGGGTTTTTTGAAATTTTTCAAAAAATTTTTTAGTTAGTTGTCTCTAACTTCCGGGCCGGCGCATCAGTTAGTTATAGCTAACTTCTGTTTTGAAAAAAGGTGGCCTTGCCACCTTTCTTACTCAATAGGTGCGGTTGCTAATTTTTTTATATCGTTGGGCAGTTCTTCATCAACATAACACCCGCCCGCTCGATTGAAAGAGACAAGCACGACGCCCGTGCTATTATCAATCACATCTACGTTGGCCCAATGCTGGATACTAATCGCCCGAGCCTTGAAGGTAGCGCCCCAAATGGTATTGAAACAGAAATCATACTTATTCCAGTGCTCATTGTCAAAGTTGTAATTGATGGTGTACATTGTTTGCTCTCCTTTCCTTCTTGTGTAATTATTGTATCATACTCTAAGAAAAAAGTCAAGCACTTTTTCAAAAAAATTTTTAGTTAGTCTATTCTAACTTGCGCGCCGGCCCACCAGTTAGTCATGACTAACTCGGTAGCAAGGGAAAAGGGCGATTACTCGCCCTTTACCACCTGGAAAGTGGGTTTCTTGCCCTCAATCCGCTTGACCTTGCCCTGTTCGACCAGAGCGGCAAGCAGATGCGCCATCTTGGGAGTGGTCACACCCATCTGCTCGGCAAGGGGCTTACACTCATACAGGAAGTCGGGTTTTTCCACCATCACGGCGAAAGTGGCGTCCGCCAGTTTGGCGGATTCTTCCCACTGGGCAATCTGCTTGGGAGAGGGCTTCCGTTCGGTGGACTTGGCACGTTCGGCACGCTTGTCCAGAGAAGCACGCAGAGCGGTCAGATGTTCCACGATTTCGGAGTGGTCAGCAGTAGTGTCAGAGGTCAGCAGAGCGATAGCCATAGACAGAGCGGTGGAGTGGGTCATTTTTTCAGACATAGTAGTTTCCTTTCTGGTTTGGGAGGTTTTCCTTCCTCTGTTGTGTATTCATTATAGCACATTGTGCTTATAATGTCAAGGGGTTTTGAAAAATTTTTTTCGTTGTCCTCGGGAGGAGTGCCTGTCGCTCGTGGCGTTCGTGGTTTCTCTCTCCCTCGGAACAATTATATTCTAACATAGATTCGGGATTTTGTCAAGCACTTTTCAAAAAGTTTTTTAGATTTTTTTGCTACTTTGAAATTAGACGTCTCTAACTCGCGGGCCGGCTGGAGGGTTAGATATGACTAACTTGAATATAATAAAAATTGGGGAAGTTATTCCCCAAATGGTTGGTTAATCTCTACACGTTCAATATCATAACGGCAATCATACATACCATAATCATCGCCAAATTTAGTGGTAATTGTTATATAATCATAGCCATTATCTTCCTTTTCTACACGATTGATAATATCTTCTGGCTCAAAATCATTGAGAAGATAAGAATAAACCGCCTGGATAGCATTTTCTTTTGACGAGTAAAATCCCATATTGTTTTCATCGCCAATGACGGGGTGCTCTTCGGTGAGAATGTATTCTGTTGCCATCCAAATTTCCATACTATTTTCCTTTCTGGTTTTAGGAAGTTTTCCTTCTTCTTTCTTACATTCTTATTATACTACTTTTGAAATGAAATGTCAATAGGTTTCGGGAAGAATTTTTGAAATTCTTTTCCGTGCTATGCGCCGCAGTTTCTTTTTCAAACGGCGGCGTGCGGGAGTGCTTTGGTCAACATACTTGCGGCTACTCGCATTCAAATCCCAAGCGGTGAAATCGGGGTTGCGTTTGTAAATTGCTTTCATCTTTCTTATCTCCTTTCATCTCTATTATACCAAAATGAAATGCGGTTGTCAATACCTTTTTAGGATATTGTTGAGAAGCGCAATCGTCAAGCAAGCCCAAACACCAATCAGCAAAATCTCCATCATTCTCTCCCCTTTCTGTACCTATATTATAATATATCTGAAAGAGAATGTCAATAGGTTTGTAAAAAATTTTTTATAGTTAGTTGTCTCTAACTTGGCGCCCGGCCCCGCGGTTAGTTATGTCTAACTCTTGGCAAAAGAAAAAGCCCGCCGAAGCGGGCTTGGGGTTAGGCCAGACGATACTGGTTGGCGCTCTTGGCGTTCTCAACCTTGACCACTTCGTCAGCCCAGTAATTCAGCAGAGCATACTGAATCTTGGAGGGCGAGAAGCCTTCGGGCAGAGCGTCACCGCAAGCGGTGGCAATTTCCTTCACGGTCATGGGCTGTTCGCTCATCACGCCCAGCACCACATCGTGCGCCAGAGCATAGGCTTCACGATTGGCGTTAGCCTTGGCGTTCAGGCGGTTCAGTTCGTTGGTCAGTTCGTCACGCAGAGCAGAGGTGTCAACAGTTTCGCCGTTCAGGTAGGAGATCATGGTTTCGATGGTGTTCTTCCGCATAGTGTTAGCCTTTCTGGTTTTTTGGACTTTTCCTTGTCCTTTTTACATTTATATTCTACCACAGATTGTGGAGAATGTCAAGCATTTATTTTGTTAAGTTTTTGTTACGTTTGTTCCTGTGCCCTCTCGTGCGAGGGTTGGCTTGCTTACTCACTTCTCAATCCCTTTCGGGAGATGGAGGGCACGGGAGGAGTTCTGGCTTGCCAACCGCTTTCCTCTCTCCCTTGGAACATCTTTATTATACTATAAATTCGGTCGGTTGTCAAGCACTTTTCAAAAAGTTTTTTTACTTTTTTTCAACTCTGGTTAGATATGTCTAACTCGGCGGCCGGCCCAAAGGTTAGGCAAGTCTAACCTTATTTGAGTACCACGGCACGCACGTACCAATTTTTTCCGCTAAGGTATTTCCGAAAATCGGCGGCGTCTTGCGCTTCTTCTTGCGTCTTGTAATACTTGATACCTTCAATGCCGTTTTCGCATACAATTTTATACATAATAACCATTACGCATACACCCCCGCACAACGTTCATAGGCACTAACGGAACGGAACTCATTGTATTCTTCTTGCGTGATTTCACGACCGAACAGAATGCCACGAGTGTGTTTTACAGAAGGCATTTTTTTCGCTTGGTCTTGAGCGGCTAACAGATTATAGGCTTGAATAGCGAAAGTGATTTCAGTGCTACGCCCACGCCCGCAATGACCTCTTTGGCAAGTAATCAGATAGAACTTCATGGTTTCAATCTCCTTTCCCTTTCTGTGCCTTTATTGTAACATACATTTATATAGTTGTCAATAGGTTTTTGAAAAAAATTTTTTGGTTAGATGCCTCTAACTCACGCGCCGGCAGAAAGGTTAGTTATGACTAACCACTAGCACAAGAAAGGGCGGTTATACCGCCACACGATGGAACTTTCCGCAATAGGGACAGAAGATTTTTACATAATCATCATAATCATCAGTTGGAGAATCTTGGCAAAAGTCGGTATCTACCATAAACCAGTGACCGCAATAGGGGCATTGTTCTTCATCGAGATTGTATACAATTTCCTGATGGGTTTTTGCGAAATACTTAGACTGAATCATTTTGTCCTCCTGTTAGTGTTCACGAATTTTGTAAATTATCACTTCAATCAATTTGAGAGCAAGAGCAAGGCCACAACCAGCAAGGAAAGCCGCAGGATCCCACGGAAGAATAATCTGTTTGTCCGCTACCAGCACACCAAGTGAAACAGGAACCACTACCGTCATAGTAGGCACACCCAACACCAACCGCAACCAGCGCACCGATTCTTCTTTATCTTCCTTTGTCCAGTCCATAAACATTGTCTTTCTTCCTCCTTACAGCTCTATTATACCACAGCTCGCCCTGTTTGTCAAGTGTTTATTTCAGGCGGCGGCCAGCATCGCCAGCCGCCTGCCCAGCGTCTTTTCGTTCGTCAGCTCGGCGTTGTCGAACTTGACCTGAACCTCGATGCCACCCAGCCGAATGTCACCGCATTCCCAGAAGGGCTTGTTGTCCTTTTCCCAGCGTTCCCCGGCGATCCGCTCGGTCACGAGCTTCTCGAAGTTCTCGCCCTTGTTGTAGCGGGCTTCCGCTTCCAGCAGATCGGCCGTGCCCAGCAGCTGGGCCTTGCCCGAGCTCACCAGCAGGTGGCGCTGTTCCGAGCTTACCCGCACCCGCAGCTTTGCCATACCGCCCCGCTTCGAGCTTGCCCGGTCCAGCTTCAAATAGGCAGTCAGCTCGGCAAAATTCGCCATGAAGTAGTATAGACGGTCGTGATGGGCAAAGCCCACAAGGTAGGTGTGTGCGCCCGACACCATGTCATATTTGGTCTCCATTTCTACCTTTTTGGCTTCCATTTCTTCCATTGTCATTTTTGGCACCAACCTTTCCATCCGGTCTTTTTCTGTTCCTTTCCTTGGAACACCTAAAGTATACCATAGAAATGTTACAATTCAAGGTCAAAAGTGTTACAATTTTCTAAACAACTTATGACAAAAATGTCATAGATTTTTTACAGTTTTGTAATAATTTACCCCTTGACAACTTGCCTTCGGTGTGGTAAAATGTTAGTGGTGGAAGAGGGGCCGCAATATAAGTTAGTCACCTCTAACTGAAGTTAGTTAGGGAAAACTAACTCGCGAGTCCCCTTGTTGGTTAGACACGACTAACTAAAAAGCCGGCACATAAGTTAGACACGACTAACCGAACATCAGTTCGCTTCACCGCTTTAGTATGCTAAAGTGCGGTCCACTTGGTTAGTCGTGTCTAACTGGTGCTTAGTTTCCTCGTGAGCCTGTCCAACCTCTCTCCGGTCTCCCCGGTGTCCTCGACTGTGATTATATTATAGCATGGCCGGCTGAATCTGTCAAGGGGTTTTTTGAGTTTTTTCAAAAAAATTTTTTGAAAAATTTTTTTCAAAAAGTATTGACAGGCCGGAGCAAGTATGCTATAATAAAACCATCAAAAGGAAGGAAAACCTCAAAAAACCAGAAAGGGCAGGGTAATGAAAAAGATAGTTAAGGGTTTCGCGGTTTACGAAGCGGAAATGATTCTTGGGAAGGGTATCGCGCTGAAGTGGTTCATTAACAAGGTTGAAGCGGAAAGGTTCTCTGAAATGATGACCGCGAAGAATGAGGATCCCGCAAAAGAGTATTTTGTAAAAGCGGAAAGCAGGAAAGGATAAGGGCTGAAAAGCCCTTTTCTTTTTTGTGAAGAGTTAGGCATATCTAACCGACAAGCCGGCACGGGAGTTAGTTATAACTAACCTATTCTTATTCTTCCCCTTTTATTATACCATATATAAAGAATTTTGTCAATAGGTTTTTGAAAATTTTTTTGAAAAAGTTTTTTCAAAAAAGTTCAAAAAAAGTGTTGACAGGCCGGGCAAAGTGTGTTATACTATATCCAGAAAGAGGGAAGGAAAACCCACTAAACCAGAAGGGATAAGACAATGAAAAAGAATTTTGTAGAAAAGTATGTGCTGGATATGGAAGGCCGTAGGGGAGAATGGGAAGTCACGAATGAGACCTATGAAGAAGCGGTTGCCACGATGGACGGATGGATTGACAAAGTTCGGGAAGTTGAAAAGACTTTCAACGAAGACACCTTCACGGTGACGGAAAAAGTCCTGCGGGAGACCATAAAAGACTTTGAAGGAAAATGGACGTGGGGCGGAAAAACGAAAGAAGTGAAGGGCTAAAAGCCCTTCTTTTTTGTGCTGCGGTTAGACGCGTCTAACTCGTAAGCCGGCGAAGGAGTTAGTCATGACTAACCAATGGCCGACCTTCCCCTCCCCTCTCCGGCCCGTCACCTATATTATAACATGCTGGAGGCGCTTTGTCAAGTAGTTTTGAAAAATTTTTTTAGAAAATTTTTTTGAAAAAATTTCAAAAAAGGGGTTGACAATATGTTCCGGCCGTGTTATACTATAATCACAAAAGGGAAAGGAAAATCCCAAACACCAGAAAGGATGATTACAATGATGACTCGCGAAAATATGGAAGAAATTTTCTGGGCAGTGGGCGAAGAACATGGCGTCTCTAACTGGTACGAAATTTTTGATAGTGATCTGTTTGAAGAAGTTTGCGAGCGGATCGCCCGCACCCTGGGGCTGGATCGTGGCGAATACGATCTGTGGTCGGAAATGCTTGATTGGACTATTGGTGGAGAATTTTCGGAATGGATGTCTGAAATGGCAGAAGACCTGTAAAGGTCTTCTTTTTTCTAATAGGTTAGTTATGTCTAACTCAGTAGCCGGCCACAAAGTTAGTTATCTCTAACCGTGGAATTGACTCTAAAAGTTTTTTGAAAAAATTCAAAAAAAGGATTGACAATTGACGCGCCATATGTTATACTATAATCACAAAGGAAAGGAAAATCCTAAACACCAGAAAGGACTTGCTACCATGAAGAAAACAATTACCGCCATTCTGGCCCTGGCTCTGATCCTCACTTGTTCCGCCTGCTTTGCTGAATCCGCTGTTGATGAGTTTGCTTCTCACATTCGCCCACTGTGCGGTGTCGTGGTCGAAGTCAACTACAAAGAAGATTATATTGCCATTGAAGATTTTACTGGTAATGTCTGGGAATGGGAAGGCGCCGAAGATTGGCAAGAAGGTGATATTGCCGCCATGATAATGGACGATAACGGCACGGAAAACATTTTCGACGATATAATTCTCGATATTCAATACTGCGGTAGCGTAGAGGGCTGAAGCCCTCTTTTTTTGGTGCGCGGTTAGTCATATCTAACCGCGAAGCCGGCTCCGAAAAATTTTTTCAAAAAAATTCAAAAAAGGGGTTGACAACTGGCACATAGTGTGTTATACTATAGTCACAAAGAAGAAAGGAAGTGCTCACAATGATGGACTACGAAGACCGCGATTATCTCACCGAAGAAGACCTGGAGGACGCCGCCGCGTGGCTGGAGACGCAGACGGATCGGGAAGACTGGGACGTCTTCGGATGGGAGGAATAATCCTCCCATTTTTTTTACCCTGACGCTTTAGTATACTAAAGCATCAAAGTGATGAAGTTAGTCATGTCTAACTATAGTCTTCACTCCCTCACTTTATTATACACCATACTGCGCCATTTGTCAATACCTTTTTGAAAAAAATTTTTTTAGATTTTTTTTGAAAAAACGCTTGACAATCGCGCCGGCCTATGCTATAATAGTATCAGAAAAAGGAAAGGGGTGCTGACAATGACCAACTGGTACAATGATCCGGAAGTATTCGCTGATGACTATGAAGAACTTCAGAAACTGCTGGAGGAACTTGCGGAGGAGGAATAATCCTCCGCATTTTTTTTGGTGCGCGGTTAGTGGCCTCTAACTTGCGCGCCGGTCTTGGGGTTAGTCTGATCTAACTGGTGCGGATCGACCTCAAAACTTTTTCAAAAAAAGTGTTGACAAGCGCGCCGGTGTGTGCTATAATGTACATGTAAGAAAGAAAGGGAGGAAAAAACAATGCTGAACACTATCGAATTTGGCCTGATCCGGATCGTCTCCGCTTCTACTATCAAAGAGCCCTTTGATTCCTTCATCGGGCAAGACCTGATCTGCGAGTGGAATTTTTACCAACTCGCAAACGGCGAGATCGTCGCCGTGGAAAATGCGGAATAAAAATTCCGCATTTTCCGAAAAAAGGGGTTGACAATCGCGGTCGATAGTGATATAATAAGACCGTAAAGAAGAAAGGGAGGAAAAAACAATGACTAACTACCGCAAGAATCTGGTTGACCGCATGATCCGTCTGTATGGCTTTGAGAGCGAGATCGTCATTCTGTTTGCTAACATGGCGGAAAAATACACCGATAGCAAGGCGTGGGATGACGCCATGCGGGTGATCGTGGAAGCCCACGAAGCCCACCCTGTGACCGATGAAGAATAAGGGCCGAAGGCCCTTTTTCTTTTGCTGGAGGTTAGTTGTATCTAACTCATGGGCCGGCGCGAAGGTTAGTCATATCTAACCAATGGGCGCGCCTGCGAAAAATTTTTTTATTTTTTTGAAAAAACCTGTTGACAAATGAAGACAAGTATGCTATACTATAATCACAGTAAGGGAAGGAAAACCCACCAAACCGGAAAGGGGCAAGACAATGGAAATTTACGAACTGTATGTGGTAGAACTGGCAAACGGAGAAAAGCACTATTTTACCGATGAGTCTTCCATGTATTCTTATCTGAATCTGGCAAGCTGGGAATCTTACAAGACAGTCGCTGGTGCGAAGACTTACAAAATGGCTCTCTAAAAGAGCCATTTTTTTTAGAGTATGAGTTAGACGTATCTAACCGGAAGGCCGGCGATGAAGTTAGTCATATCTAACTCATACTCATACTCCCCCTTTTATTGTACCACAAGAAGCATTGTTTGTCAACCCCTTTTTGAAAAATTTTTAGAAAAAGTTTTTTGTAAAAACCCCTTGACAAGATCGGCTCTGGCATGGTATAATAAGGCATAAAGAAAAGCAAGGGAGGATCGGAAAATGATCAACGTGCGTAGTCTGAAGGCTCTCAAGGAAAACGATGGTATGACTCTCAAGGAAGGCCGCAAGATCGCCTATAAAAGTGGCTGGCAAGTTGCGACCGAAGGCGTTGAATGCGCGACCGTGGCTGAAGCCATGAAGGCCGTAAAGGCGTACAAAGGCAATTGCGGCATTTGGTATGCTGGAGGAATTTACTACATTGACAAGTCCCACCGCGTGAACACGAAGCACGAAGCGCTGGAGATCGGCCGCGCTTGTAATCAGATCTCTGTCCTCAATTGGAAAACAATGGATCTTGCGTACTGCTGAGGCTCTAAAAATATTTTAGTTTTTTCAAAAAAACGCTTGACATTTTCGCCGGTGTATGCTATAATAAGCCTGTAAGAAAGAAAGGGAGGGAAAACAATGTTTGAGATTTATGACATCAATTCCGGTCTGGTGCTCCTCGGTGGCTTCACCACCGCCGCCGCGGCGAGGAAAGCCGCGCTCCTGATCTTCCCCGATCGTATGTGGTCGGTGCGGATCACCAAGGCGTAAAGCCTTGGCACCCCAAGCGGTACTACAAGGCGGATCATTGATCCGCCTTTTCTTTTATCCTATTACTTTAGCACTTTACTGCGCTAAAGTGCTGGCCAGGCCGGCCAGTTAGAGATGACTAACTAGTGCTTTGGCTGGCCCGCAAGTTAGTTATGACTAACTAACTGTCGCAAAAATTTTTTTCAAAAAAGTTGAAAAAGGTGTTGACAAGTGTTCCGGTCTATGCTATAATAAGCACGTAAGAAAGGCAAGGAGGAAGTAACCAATGAAGAAAATGGTCATCCAGAAGATCGGTCGTGAATGGTACGTAATCGTCAAGAATCCCGATGGCTCCAACTACACCATGGCGTCCTTCTCCACCAAGAAAGTAGCGGAAGAAGTCCGCAAGAGCTGGATCGCTGATAAGGTATACGGCGAAGCGGAACCTGCCTGATCCTACAAGAGCCGAAAGGCTCTTTTCTTTATGGCTGCGGTTAGACACCTCTAACCACTAGGCCGGCACAACGGTTAGACACCTCTAACTTATACTTATA
>Ga0326511_10001069_pt1 | contig 23217 bp, 29 predicted proteins | sample 0_2496_0518_D_FD_203701 | JGI IMG/M metagenome (GOLD analysis project Ga0326511, IMG submission 203701) | Bovine rumen microbial communities from UC Davis, California, United States - 0_2496_0518 | ecosystem: Host-associated > Mammals > Digestive system > Stomach > Rumen | place: USA...
ATTTATATCAGTCGTTGGCAATAAGTTTATTAAATGATTCATCAATTCCTGTAAAGGTTTTAACTGGTGTCTATGGATCAGCGAAAACTTTCTTCATGATTAATGCGGCGCTTCAGTGTCTTGAAAGTGGAAGCAAAGACAAAATAGTTTTTGTGAGAAATGGTCTTTCACCAAAGGGAGTACCTGATATTGGTCACCTTCCCGGGACCGCGCTGGATAAGACAATAGTATGGGCAATGCCTATAGCAGATCATATAGGTGGTGAAGAAGGATTGCTTCGCTTATTAGATGCTAGACAGTTAGAAATCTTACCTCTTAACTATATTAGAGGACGAGATTTAAAAAATTCAATAATCTTTTCTGATGAATCCGAAAACCTAACCTCAAAATTAATTCAACTTTTATTGGGGAGAGTTGGAGAGAACTCCGAGCTGTGGATTGCGGGAGATTATAGACAGTCTGATTTAGGTAAGAATTTTTCAGAAGGATTAAGTTATATGATTGAAAGACTCAAAGGGAATAGGCTATTTGGTTATGTAGACTTGCCTATTACAGAGAGATCAAACGTTGCAGAGTTAAGTAATTTGTTAGATAACTAATTTGTAATCCAAGTCTTATTCCCAAATGGGTTGACTTTTTACATATATCTTTTTGGGGTAATCATTTGATTGCCCCTATTTTTTTTGGAGGAAAGAGTAAATGAGTAAAACGAGTTTTTACCCACATGGAAAACCCGGAGTATATTCTTATACAAAACATTTTTTAGAAGTAGGTCATGATACTAAGCAGGAAGCTTTAGCTAATACAGAATACCCCGGCATAGATGGAGGCGAAAAAGCTGTAACCAATAGGGCCTTAGATAATTTACAGGTCTTAATTAGCGCCGCGCGAAACGCAGAATTAGCTTTTCTTTCTGATACTGGAATTAATTTACAAGATCCAGATGCTAGTAGTATACTTCGTAATATGAATCAAATTTTTAATTCCAAAGATACTTTTGAACGTGGTATGAGATATATGAAAAGTATGGCAGATTCTGGAAAAAATATTCAGAAAGATGAAATGTATAGAGATGTTTCTCGTTATTTCGGTACTTATTTAAATCAAGTTTTAAAGGAAGAATTAAAAAGGTTTTTAACAGCAGATATAGTTGAAATGAGTCCTGCAGCTATTGAAAGTTTGATTAATCAAATTATTGGAGACGCTTTAGTTAGAACTTATGAGCGAGTTAAAGATTTTGTTGATAAAGACAATGGTAAAATTCAAGGTAAGTTTGGGAAAAAGCATACTGTAGAAAATAGAGAAGAAGTTCAGGCTGTTCAGGATATGATATCGATTATTCAAACTCTGCAATCAACTGGAGCCTTTAAAGGATATGGTCATTTGTTTGGATTAACAACAGAGAGCTTGAAGGAAATAACTAATCGAAAAGATAGAAGATATTCATTAAATTTAAAGAAAGGAAAGTTCACTGGCGCGCAGGTTGATGCCAATTTTGGCGGTAATATTTTAGAGTTAATTACTTCTTTAATTGCTGCAGAAATTGGTAATATTAATATAGCTGGAAGTGGTTTAACAATTACGGGAGTACATACTGGCCAAATGAATCAAATGAAAGCTGATACAATGCTTTTTGTAGGTCGAGGCCAAATAAATCCTGAAGATTATTTAGAACTCGTTGATAAACAAAGCTTTGATTCTGTGCGTATGCAAAATGTAGATGCTATGGATAAATATTTAAAGAAGCTAGATGAAAACTTAAAACATGTAATCATGATTAGTGATAAGAATTATAGCATTACAGCTAATTTTGGTGGAATTAATGCACAAGAAAAGATGAATATAGGTGCGGCCGCAGCCATGTTAAATCAGTTTGGTGTAGGTAACACAGTAGAATTATTAAATTATTTAGCTAACTGCGGCCCATCCATGGTACAAGGAGATGTAAATGGAGAAGTAAGAACAGAGCTACAAACTTTAATTGGATATTTCTTATTTGATCATTTACAAATTCAAGTTAATGGTACTCCACCGGGACCTAATGTGGTAAACTTATTAAATGTAAGTGGTATTTATATTCCTTTATCTGTTTATTTAGAAGGAGTATATAATAGTATTAAAAATGCTTTGGGAAGTCCGTCTAGTTTTGTAAGTGTAACAATTTCTTTAGGCGGAGAAACAGAGCAATCTAATTGGACTGCGGCTAATTGGGTATCTTTTAGACATTCTCATAATACAGAATCTTTTATATCATATCGTATACTTAGTGGCATAACAGAGTTTCTTTCGGGATTATAACTATAAAAAATTGAATTTTCTTTAAATTTTTTATATAATATATATAGAAAAGATAGAGAGGAATTTATTATGTTCGACTATTATATCAATACATTAGAAGAATACTTAAAAGATTTTCTTAATCGAAATGATATTGATTGCGATGTATTATTAGGGAATAGTTTTGCATTTCTTCCTGCATCAAATACAATTGCTTATACTTTTTTAGTAACTGATTCTTCTTCTAAATCTTTTCTTGATTTTACGAAGAAACTTTTTCCAGAGATTACAGCAGATATTTTTCTTTGGAGCTTTCTTCATGAGATTGGTCATTATGAAACAACTGATGACTTCGATGAATATGAATATGAAGAATATTATTTCCTTATTAATCAGGAGGGTTTAAGTGATGAGTTTTATTATAATCTCCCTATTGAGCGCGCAGCTACTGTTTGGGCAGGTAATTTTATGAAGAATAATGTAGCTGAGGTGCAGCGTTTGTGGAATAATATTCAACCTATTATACAGGCTATATATAAGAAAGGAGAATAGTATGGGTTTCTTTGATGACGATATTTGTTGGTGCAGTGACAGTGATCATTGTGATAAGTTTGAGTGTTTTCGACATATGACTAATCGTATGCAATCATCAGATTTTGTTTTTACTTCTGGTTCTCTTATGGGTACAACTGACTGTCCATATTTTGAAGGAGGAAAAGAGGAAGATGAAGAGGATGAAGAAGTAAAGTATGTGATAACTCCATGGGGTTGTCTTGTTAGTGTTTTACTTGGTTATGGAATTGACGTATCTCATTTCAAAGGACGAGTTGGTGAACATATTGTAGAAGACTTTATGGAAGCTATGGAAAAGGCAGGGTATATAACCAAGAGCGAGGAGGAGTAAGATGAGAGATCAAATGAGAATTCTTCGGATGTTAGAAATAATAGAGAGATATTGGTTAAAGGTTCCGGACTGGCGCTTTGGACAACTAATAGAAAACATAAAGACATTCGCAGGAGTTGATGACTTATTCTATATAGAAGATGACAAGTTAATGCAAATTTTTGAAGATTTCTTTGCAGTTTATACTAATAAAGATGGAGTTATTCAAATTAAATAACATTCTAAAAGAGCTGTGAACCAGCTCTTTTAAATTTGCATTTTTTTAAAAATTTTGATATAATTATTATAGAAAGTAAGAAAGGAGATTTTATAATTATGCTTCAGAATGAATTAAGCTTTAGAAATCATGAAAATGGTATGAAAGTGGCGCAGATGCTCCTTCAAGAAAATTATGTTGTAATGCTTTCAACCGAGGAAGATTTATTAATACTTAATTGGGAATGGTCTGAATCTGGTTGGGAGTCTAGTGGTGCAGATCGTAATGATGTTATCTTTATGCGCCGAGATGAATTTGAAGAAAAATATTATGAAATAGTAAAAGAGGAGGATTAAAATGGGTCTTGATCTTATACTTTATCGTAAGCATAAAGATTTAAAAGATATGAGCTTAGAAGAGGAGCTTGATTCTCAGCTTGCGTATGGTCGAAAAACTTGGGCAATCGCAGATTTCTTTACCAGACGTTGTAAAATGCTTGAAGATGATTGGCTTTTTGAAGTAACTAAAGCTGATTGGGATGCTTTTATAGAAGCTCTTAGTGATTTGCGTAATCCAGATTTTGTGAAAAAAATTTCTACTTTTGTTAAATACAGGGAAGATGCACTTGATGAAGATGAGTATAATAATCTTTACGATGAGTTAGAAGAGTGGCTTAATCGCGCACTTGGTAATGACAATGTTTATCAACTTGGTCTTGATTGGGAACTTATGGCTGTAATTAATTGGTTTAATGCAGATGCAGAAGTACAAGAAACTTTTAAAGAAGGGATACCAGTAGAATTAATACAATCATATTAGGAGTAGATATGAGCATAGAAATACAAAACAGACTTAATATATGGAAATCACAGGATTTTCCAGTGAAATGGTATCGTCCTGACTTAAAAGTCCGTAGCTTTTTTCGAAAAGTTAAGTGGACTTGGCAGCGCGCCAAATATGGATGGTGTGATAGAGATATATGGAATTTAGATTCTACATTAGGAAACTATATTGCTAGCTCAGTCTATAAGTTATCTAAAACAACTCATGGATATCCATATGGAATTACAGAAAAAGAGTGGGATAAGGTTCTTAAAGACATAGCTAATGACTTTTATTACGGGACAAATGATGATCTTAATCCAAACGTATACGAAGATCGTTTAGATTTTTCTAAGAAAGATACAGAAGAACAAAAAGAATTGTGGAAAAAATACAGTGATGAAGAGCTTCGTATTTATCGTCTTATGGAAGCTAAACGTCATAGGGGATTTGTTAATCTTGAGAAATGGTTTCCCAACTTATGGGATTAGTGAGGAATAAAGATGGCAAAAGCTATATTGATAATTGATGTACCTAATAATTGTAAACATATCACAGCTGAAGTAGCTTGTGATACTAGTGATACAAGATATATTCATGATTTGAGCTATTCAATGGAAGGAATCATTCGTCGGAGGCGCGCATATGAAGTTTTAAAGGATCATTTGGAGGCTTTAAAGGTAGATTAAGGGAGAAGTTTTTGCTTCTCTCTTTTCTTATCTAATAATTTTCTAGGATTCTCCTACAAATTTGTGACGGCGCGCAGTGTAAATATTTTCCAAAAATTTTGTAGGATTTTATTTTGTAGGAGTTTTCTGCGCTCGATAATTTTCTAGAAATTTTCCAAAAACTTAATCGGAAAATTTTCCAAGAAATCTCAGGTCATAAAAAATTGTAGGAAATATTCTATAAAATCTACTTATAATCGTATTAAGAAACTTATAAATATAAACGTATACGTATTATATAACATAATATGTATACGTTTTACTTATTAATAATTAAATTTTTTGGTTCGGCCGAGAACGCACCAAAGGCGCGAAGCGCCGGCGGTAGAGTCCGAGGCCGTACTCTACGTTGACCTCTACATTTACGTATACGTATATATATACGTAAAACGTATACTATAATAACGCCCGTGCAATCAACATAAAAACGTATACGTTATTACCAATGCAGCTGCCACACCTATAAACGTATACGTAAATAGGTTAGTAAACCTTAACGGAAAAGGGCTAATAGAAAGCCGCACAAATAAACGTATATGTATATAGAACGGAAAACGGAAACGGAAAGGAGTTGACATGAAAACGTATAAGTAAATAAAGTAGAGAGAGCATTCGTGAAAACTCATATATAAAATGTACATGAGATACGTACATGAAATATATAAGTAAATGTATACGTATAAAAGGTGTACGTGAAAATTTAAACGTATACGTATATGTATAAGTATACGTACAATTTCATGGAATTTTAGTAGTCGACGTAAAGGGGGACCCTCAGGTCGATTTTTGGCAAGGGAGAAATGGTGAAACGGTTGGCGTTGGACGTTAACAGCTGCAGTAAAGCAATTAAAAAGTTTACAAAAGAGAAGTTGGGAAAGGTTGTTGAGGTAGGTGGAAAGTAGGTATTGGTAGTGGGAAATGGGTACTGTAAGTGGAAAGTGGAGGAAATAAGTGGGTGCCACATCCACCACCAAAGTTCAAATTTTAAAATTTTTTATCGTTCCAGCTCTTTTATAATTTGAATTTCTATGAAATTTCGCATATAATATATATGTAAGATAAAGAGAGGGAACAAAACAAAGCACTAATCCTGCTGCCACATATCTACTTTGTTTCTTCCATAGGAGTAGGGAATAAAAAATTTGAAAGTTCTTCAAAATTCCTATATAATATATATAGAAAGTGAGAAGGGGAGATAAGAAAAAAGACTTAGTTCCTTCTCCAAGCGGAAACGTTTCGGGCGCCCGCACTCAACAGTTATTATTAGTAAGGATTCAAGAGAAAATAATTTGACAAAAATAAAAATTCTTGCTATAATATATATAGAAGGTGAGAGAAGTAACCTCTCCAAACTAACTAATCAATGTAACTGGCGACCACGGCCGTACGGTGGTAGAAAGAAGGTTCCTATGACCAAGCGTGAATTTCTGAATGTAGTAGCAGAGAGCAACATGGCAGACGAGATCAAGGAGTATGCAAAGGCCCAGCTGGAGAAGATGGACTATGCGAACGAGAAGAGACGCAACAAGCTGTCTAAGAAGGCTCTTGAGAATCTGCCGATCATCGAAGAGATTGAGAAGATGCTGACTTCCGAGCCGCAGACTGCGACCGTGATCGGTGAGCATGTCGGGATCTCTACCCAGAAGGCAAGTTCTCTGCTCCGCAAGGTTGTTGCAAGCGGTTTTGCTGAGAAGGTTGACGTCAAGGTGAAGGGCAAGGGTACTCAGAAGGGTTACCTGCTTGCGAAGTGAGCATAAGTTGTTGATTAAAAGAGGGAAGAGCGAAAGCTCTTCTCTTTTTTTGTTAATAATGCGCGCTGAAAATTTGATTTTTTTTAGTCAAATTTTTAAAAATTTTTATTTAAAACTTGAATTTTTCTGTCAAATTTCTTTATCTTTTAATTTTATTTGAAAATTTGATTTTAAAAGTCAAATTTCCAGCTGCCGCACAGGTGCATTAGAAGTTTGCAGCTGCCATACGTGTTTAAAATTCGCAGCTGCACAGCTGGTTTGAAAAATTTGACGGCCGCGGCGCCCGCGCAGGTGGTTTGCAGCTGCTTTGAAATTTGACAATAGAAGTCAAGTTGTGTGGTTGTTAAAGTTTTAACAAGCTTGTGAAATTTTTAACGATCGAGTGTTAATTTTTTAACGTTAAATTTTTAACGAACTTTGACGTCTAAGAATTTGAAAATTTTTGAGTTTAGACGTATGACGTCTAAGCAATAAAAGGTTAGACGTCAAAATAAAAAGAGACTGTCCGTAGTGGACAGTCCCTTTTATTAAAAGGAGGACAAACATTAATTAACTTTTCGTGAGTGATAATCTCTTTGGATTCGAGAAAAAACTTCTTCTGCCGTAAGATAACCTTCAACGTCATCACCAATTTCTTCATCAACTAAACCCATAATTTCAAGTAAACCCTCTGGACCGCCATAGGAATATTTATGACAAATAGCATCACAAATTGGCTTTTCTATACAAGGATAAAAGATTTGATTATCTTTATTTCCTTCGACATCATCAACCAAATCAAACGGGATTGCTTCAGAATTTAAAAGTTCAATAAGTTTTTTCATCTCAGTCATTTTTTTTATCTCCTTTTTTTTCTTACTCATTTTTATTTATGTATTTTGTATAATGTATAAAATCATTAGCAACACACTTATAAGCGAAGAAACAAATTCCATTATGGTTTAATTCGCAAGTTTTACAACGAGTATTATTTTTTATTACTTCTTTTAAGAAGTCATTTAATAATGTAACAGTACAATCCATTTTTTTATCTCCTTTCTTTTTGTAATTTAATTATAAGCGATAAAGTTTAAAATGTCAACTGTAATTTGACGTCTAAACAATTCGGGTATTAGACGTGATACGTCTAACCTGCGCGCCTTAGACGTCAAATCTTTTTTAAAAAAAAGAGTGCCTTAATTGGCACTCTTATTTGCAATCTCCTTTCTCTTCTTACGAACTTCTGCATCTTTAGCAATCTTTTTTGCCTTCTTTTCTGCATTCTTTTTTGCTTTCAATGCCTTCTCTTTCAGTTTCAACTCATAACTTTCGGCTTCAGAATAACCATCATATGGTTCTGTGCCTTTGTTTGCGCCTGTCGGCACTTTTACAGTTACAACAATAAAATCTTCGTTACTCTCACAACCAACTACGGGAATCGCAATCTCATTAGACTTGACCCTCAAAACTTCTTCATCGGCTTTAAAAAAGTCAATAATCTTTTCAAGATATTCGGTTCTCAAAATTTCTCTTTCTGCTTTTCTTGAAACTGCCATTTTAAAAATCTCCTTTCTTTATTTTCTAAATAAATTATATCAGAAATTTTAAAATTTGTCAAATTTTATTTGACGTCTAACCTGCATCATCTTTAGACGTATGACGTCTAACCTTGACGTCTAAGTTATGGATAGTAAAACGGATTGTCTGCACAATCGCAAGACAATCCGCAATACATTTATCTTACTTTTCTATTATCTACTACGAAAGCAACGTCATCACAATAATTTGTGTATGGATTATAAATACAATAACTTATTACCTTTTTATTTTTCTTTACTTTTTTATTATATTTAATATAATAACCTTCTTTAGAATATCCATAATCTTTTCCGCTTGAATAGGAAATAAATTTTTCTACTACAATATACTTTTTCTCTTTGCGATGTAATACAATCTTTTCCCAATTCTTGGAATTATAACGAATGTATTTTATATTTGTATTATGATAATTTTCCTTACAAGTTTGCTGTACAAGTGCCTTATTTGTGGTTACTGGGCTTGCTTCACAGTCTACACAACAAAGCAAAAGAATAATAGTTACTATAATAATTCGTGCAATTTCTTTAATTGTATGTTTCATTTTAAATACCTCTTTTAGCAATGATACCATGTATCAAAATCAAAATTATACATTAAAAAGTAACAGTTTAAAATCTCTTCAGAAGTGTATGCATTACAAGGATAACCGTCAATACGCTTACTAAAATACTTAGCCTCTTTTGAATCATATCCATGTCTATCAATTAAGTTGATGAGCATTTCGTTTAGATTTTCTTTTGTTAAAGTGATGTTAACCTTCATAACTCTCTCCTTTCGGTGTTCTTTCCTCTTTCTGATTATAGTATAGCAAAAATTTTTTAAAATGTCAAATTAAAAATGACGTCTAACACAAACAATAGTTTAGACGTTATACGTCTAATCAATGAAAACTTAGACGTCATTTTTCAGATAAAAAAATAAGGCTTGCGCCTTATTTTATTTTTATCAAATCTTTCGATTTGTAAACCGTATAACCATTGCAATCGATTTTGATTTTATCGCCTTTGTTATCAATGGTTAAAACCTTTTTAACCTTGCGAGGAATTGACCGCCTTGCCTTATAATCGGTTAACAAATTAAGATTAGAATTGTTAATACAATAGTTTAAAATATCGGTTTCGATTTTAGCGTCATCAAGTGCCGTATGACTTTCAATAAAATCTGTATTGTTAGTAATAAATCTGTAAACCGTTTCGGCGGTTGTTGAATAGTTGCCGGAGTCGGTAAAAAAATTGTTGCGTTCGCAAAACTTTTTGTATTCATTATTAATAATTGAATTATGAACGAAACCGCGAATATCAAAAATTGGAATACTATCAAAGGGGTTAATGCATTTAAACCAATCACAGTTAAAGCTAAAAACTTTTTCATCAAAATCTGAATTATAAGCATAAGCGGCGACAACATCAAAATTCTTAATATCCCTTATCATCGTTTGACAAATGCGCCCAAACTTATCCATTTTAACCTTTTTTGCCCGCATTGCCTTGACATAAATCGGGCGCTTATCCGCATAGTAAGCAGTTGAAAAAAGTGGTAAATTATGCCAGATCTGTTCAACTATAAACTCTTTAGATACTAACTCTTTCTGTCCGTCAATATCAAAAATTGTATAGCCTACATTGTAGCAAAAACACTTGTTTAAATCGGTTGTCTCTGTGTCAAAAACCATAATATTCATAGTTTGTACTCCTTTTTGCTTACCTTTTGTTTACAATACAATTATAGCAAATTATATGGAAAAGTCAAGAACAATTTGACGTCTAAACTTTCGCAATAACTTTAGACGTATGACGTCTAAGGACCGTAAGTCTTAGACGTCAAATCACTCAAAAAAATATGGGCGGTCAACTGACCGCCCTTGTCGTTATTCACTACCCATTTTAGTAAATCTATCAACCGACTTTTGTGTTTCGGCAATCGCCTTTTTCTTGGCGCGAATTTCGGCGTCCTTTTTCGCTTTGCGCGCTTTGCGTTCCGCGTTCGCCTTTGCTTTTTCGGCTTTCTCTTTTAAGTGGAGTTCGTAAGATTCCGCCTCGGAGTAACCGTCATAAGGCTCGCGCCCTTTATTGGCTCCCGTCGGTACTTTAAAAGTGATTACCAAAAAATCTTCATTGTCCTCGCAACCCACAACAGGGACGGCGATTTCATTGGATTTGACGCGGAGAACTTCTTCTCCTTTAGACGTCAGAAACTCGGTTACCTTGTCAAGAAACTGCGTGCGAATCATTTCGCGTTCAACTTTTCGTGATACTGCCATAATCGTGGCCTCCTTTCTTTTTCTAATTAAATTATAAGGGATAAAAGCAAAATTGTCAATAAGAATTTGACGTCTAAGTTTCAATATTGGGATTAGACGTCATACGTCTAAAAAAGAAGAAAAAATTTAGACGTCATTTTCCCAAAAAATAAAAGGGCTTTCGCCCTCTTATTTTATCGAATAACAAAAGTATTTTTCTTTTTGTACCATGTTGCGCTATTACCTTTAAAAGTATATTTCTTATTTTTGTATTTAATGGTAAAAGCTTTTTCAATTTCTCTTTTTAACATTTTCGGTGCTTTCTTTTCTGTAAAAATATTCATACCATAACGATAGCAGAAAGTTAAAATAATCGATTCAATTTCGCTATCATGTAAAGCAGTATGACTTTCGATAAAATCATCTTCACCAGTAACAAAACGATATGCGATTTCTGCGGTGGTAGAATAATTACCATTGTCAGTATAATATTCCTTTTTATCACACCATGATTTATAACAATTATCTGTATTTTCTATCATGTCAATAAAGTATGCCCGAATGTCATAAAAGGGAAGTTCTGCAAAAGGATTTTCACACTTAAACCAATCGCAATTAAATTCAAATACCGCTTCATCAAAAGGAGAATTATAAGCATACACAAATTCAATATTGTAAAAATCAATATCTTTCTGGATTGCTTCCATAATTTCATTGTATTTTAATACAGAAATATTATTATAATCCTCTTTATGTCTTAACATATTGGTGTAAATCGGTTTCTTGTTTGCATAGTACGCAGTAGAAAAAAGCATTGTATTTCTCCATACCTGTTTTACAAGAAAATCTCTTTTTTCTAATACTGAATAATTTTCGGAATCAATAATTTCCAAAATAGTATAACCAACATTATAACAGAATTTTTTGTCAACGCTAACGGTTTCGGTATCAATGACCATAACTTTTTTACTCATTTTTTTGTCCTCTCTTTTTTTGTGAAAGTTATCTTTTAACTGTCTTAATGATACCATGTATTGAGAAAAATTGCAAGAATTTTTTATAGGAACTTGACGTCTAAGGAAAAATTCCAAGAAAACCTATTTTACAATTTTCCAAAAACATGATGACGTCTAATCTCTTGAAACTTTAGACGTTATACGTCTAAGGCGGCAGCAGGCAAATCTTAGACGTCAAATTTTCGGATAAAAAAACAGACAGACAATGTCTGTCTGCCTGTCTTTTAGTTTGCTTTAGTTCATGCAAGCGCATAACCCTTGACCTTGCGGCCCTTGATCTTCAGTTCAGAAACTGCGAGTCCGTCAATCTGACGAAGAAGTGAAGATGACTTCTGCGTTGAAATGCCAACCTTTTCGGCGATCTCCTTTGCGCTCTGCGCTTCATGCGTGAGAACCTTAACGATCTCTTCCTTAATAGGTTCGTTTGCAAGTGAACGCTTTGACGGAGTAGACGAACGCTTTGCGTTTCGTGCGTTCAACTTCTCAATCTCATTTGCGGCGAAATCGCGGAGTTCAACTGCTACTGTCTCATTTGCCATAACTGCTTCAAAAAATTCTCTACGTGTCATATCAGACCTCTTTCTATGCGTTGGTCGCAACCCTTTTTGAAAAGTTTTAGTGTACTTTTGGGAGTTCCTGTCTCCCTTTTCTTTTGTGTCTTTATTATATCAGATTTTTTTGAATCTGTCAAGACCTTTTTCGGATTTTTTTGAAAAACTTTTTAGGAATTTTTTTCTTTCCTTTTCTTTTTCTATATTTATTATAACAGATTTTCTATAAGTTGTCAAGTATCTTTTTAATTTTTTTTGAAAAACTTTTTTGAAAAGTTTTGGGATTGCTTTCCCTTTGTGATTATAGTATAAGCGATAAAGAGAAAAAAGTCAAGAACAACTTGACGTCTAAGCAATATCAATTTTGGGTTAGACGTATAACGTCTAATTATGGGATGATTAGACGTCAAAAAATTTGAGAGAAAAACGCTCCGATCTTTTTCGGAACGCTTTTCTCACGCAAAACAACACACTTTAGAAAGGTTTATAGGAATAAAAATGACAAACTTTTTATTATCAATTTTATATTAAAAACTTTTTTAAGATTTCTAAAATAATTTTAGGACGCTTTCATTTTTAAAAATAATTTTGTGATTTGTCCTCTTTTATTTTTTAGGAAAGTTTTTATCTCTTTCTTTTTTCTATAATTATTATATCAAACTTTTCTAAGAATGTCAAGGGGTTTTGAAAAATTGCCACTATTTTTTTCAAAATCAGTCAGTTTCTGTTTACCTGTAGTGGAAAGGTTTCTGTTTCACCCTGTCCCCTTGACAATTATATTGTATCACATTTCTGTGATGTTGTCAAGAAGTTCTTAGAACTTTTTCAAGATTTTTTCCTCTTGGGTCTTATTGTAAACAAGAGTCGTAAATTCCTTTAGGTTCTTCTCCCCTTGACAAGTATATATTAGCATATAGAGTTACTAATGTCAACTACAACTTGACGTCTAACATATAACCTCATGTTAGACGTTATACGTCTAATGTATATTGCGCCAACCTTAGACGTCATTTGGCAGCAGGCAATAATAAAGCGGTTAGTTTAACTAACCGCTTTCAATACTTTCATAATGTCTTTTTCGTTGTGGGCTATTCCTGTCCAATTATCACGATTTCTTTTTTCATCATCAAACAAGATACCTTGCGGATTATTAACTGTTTTCTCTTTTGGTGTGCCGTATGGTACAATGTGGATTTCGTCCCAGTTGACCGAATGAAGATGTTTTTTTAACCAATTCAATTTTGCTTTTGTTACAGCTTTGTCATATTCCGCAGTTGAATTTTTCGCCAGCCAGCTGATGATGCCTAACTTCCAGCCTTTCGCTTGCAGCTTGTTTAGACGTCGCGCTAGCGGTTGCAGCTTCAGCAGCGGCTCAGCTGCCGCATACGGCGCAGGGTTTGCAGCTTGCAGCTGCGGTAACCAATTCTCTACCCCGTAAAGGTTTGCGATAGTGCCGTCCATGTCGAAGTAAATTGTCTGACTATTCATTGATTTGTCCTCCTATTGTGTATACAATTCACAGAGTTGTTTGTCTTTCCCTTTCTGATTATATTATAGCACAGACTGCACCAAAAAGAAATAAAAAAATGACGTCTAAACTCAGTCAACTTGACGTCTAAGGTTGTTAAAAGATTAACAATGTATGACGTCTAAGGTTTTGATTGTTAAAGATTTAACAACTTAGACGTGTGACGTCTAAGATCTGATTGTTAAAAGATTAACAAAGTATGACGTCTAAGGTTTTTTGATTGTTAAAAAATTAACAACTTGAAATAAAAAAAGAGTCTCACGACTCTTTTAATAAATTCAATTCACGTTATACTTTGCCATTGTTCTACCTCCTGTCTGCATACATTGCCATCATGTCACGTGACGGACGGAAGCCGTACTCGTCTTTGAACATGTCCGAGAACGTGTCAAAGTCGCCGTGCTTGGCAATAGTGCCAAGTATATCAAAGTGAGTGGCTGTCCACTCTGCGCACAGATCTGCGCTTGCTGTCAGTGTAATGTCGTTGCTGATGATGATAGTTGTCATTATCTTACCTCCTGCTTGTCTTGCTTGTCTTGTCTTGGCTCGGCAAGGGCTTACGCCCTTGCCTTGTACTCTGCCAGTGTAGGATACTTGTCAATAAACCCTGTCCACATTCTCAGCTTGCGCTTGCTGTTTTTGTAACTCTGGATTGCCATTGTAAATCCACAAGATGAGGATTTTTTATCATGTCTGAACAGTTCGCAGGCTTCCAGTCCTTCAAGAAACTCTCTCATCGGTATCACGTGGAAGCGCTCAGGATGTCCGCAGTCATTCTGTGCATCGTAGCTGTAAATCATAAAATCATTTTTGGCTATGTCGGCAAGGAACGAGCCGCAATTTGTTTTGCATTCGTGCTTTTTGCCTTTATAAGTCAGGTCAACATGTCCCTTATTAGATACCATGATGTTGCCCCTGTAGCCTTTGAGATAGAATCCGCAGTTAATCTCTGAAATGTCCCCATTTACGCCGCAATCTTTAGGATTATACAGCTTTTTCAGCTCGTCCGCAATATACTGGTAATTGCCAGCTTTTACGGCTTTTTTGATGTCATCATCATGAAGTCTTGCGTTAATAATCTCGTATTTTGTCATTTTTAGCACCTCTCTTTTTGTGTGTTGTGTTGTTTGCTATGGTTATATAATACAAAAAAAATGTGTCTATTCTGTGTCCAAATTATAAAGATTTTCTAAATCTGAGAAATTCCGTATAAATAAATTATAAATAATTTATAAACTATTGTCAGATTCTTTTAAGAATTGTGTATACAATTCGGGGGCTGGGTTCCGGGATCGTGAAATTTTTAACAATCGCCCGCCCTCGGGGTGTCCTAACTTATATCCACAAAATAAAAATTTCAACATTATCCCCATGAAATAAAAAATCCAACGAAATAAAAACCTCTTTTCCGAAACGAAAATTTGACCTCTCCCCAAACTCGTGATATAATTATAGTATGGGAGGTAGAATACGTGAACAGACTTAAATTAGACTTCTCGCTACAGACAGCGGAAGAACGAAACGAATTTTTAAAAACCTACCTCGTACAATTTAACGATTTGAATGAGCGAGAATTGGAGACGATTGCCAACTACCTTTTATGGGGGAAGACCGCAGATGGTTCCGCACTAGGGGCAGGCATTGATATTAAGACGAGAAACGGTACATGGGATAAGAAGGAGAAGAGTGAGTCGTTAGAGGCCCTACTTGAAAACCCGGGATTTAACGATGCGTCACTTGTACGCTTAAATGAAACTCCTCCGACTAAGGTCCCACGTCAAGTTTTCTCGCGTAGCGAAGCCCGCAAAAACGCACCCGCTTTCCTCCAAAAAACCTTTGAGAACCTTTGGGCGCAAATTGACCAGCTAGATTTACTTTTAAACTACTACGATTTAAAAACAGGTAAACGCATTAATGCGCCAAGAGAAGAACTTTTAAAAAAGTTCACCGAAGAAGAGCAAAACCAACTCAAAGAAAAGGCCGCGCACCTAAACCAATATCAGTATTTGAAGAAGAGACACGAATTGGTTGAACTTAGAAGAGAACAATATATTTTAAAAGATTCCTATAGTGAGACAATTGCGGCCGCTCAATCGCATTATTATCAAGAGGGTAGCTTAGACGTTATTACCTTTGACTTTGATATAGAGATTTACCCACTAGGGCTAATTGGAGAAGATGAGGTTAGTAAGCTAATTTTTAATAGAGATTTTCGACCTCGCGCACTCAACGAAAAACAGTTATGGTTAATTTCAGAGAGATACTGGGAGAAGCAGAATAAGAAGAAAGGAATTGACTTTAGAAATTTAGAAGACGTTTATCAGATTTTTTTGAACTATTTTGAGCTAAAAGACCAGCAAGAAGTTAGAGAAAATAACCATGATATTTATGGAAATTCAAATCAACTGTTAGATACGTTAAAGTTTTATATGGACATGGCAGATTTGACGGATGTGCAGAGAGAAATTTTAGATTTGAAGGTTAAAAAGGTAAGAAATCAGGATATAGCAAAATATGTAAATGAGAAGTATGGGAAAAATTATACTGCTAACTATATAAGTACAATTTTCAGACAAAAGATTATTGTTAGAATTAACGAGGCCGCGCAGTTACATTTGGATGTTGTGGAAAATTGTTTTTATCCAGAGAATTTTAAGAAATGTACGAGTTGTGGTAGGGAACTACTATTAGATAGTAGGAACTTTGTAAAGAAGTCCAGATCGAAGGACGGATTTAATTCGAAATGTAAGAGATGTGAGAAGAAGGAACGACAAAGTAGGAAGAAGTAAATGGGTAGATTTGATGTGAGTAAGATTGTGAAGGAAATTTCGATTTTACAGGTTGAGGAATTTTTGGGAATTTGCAAAATTTTAGGAGTTCCGCTTATAGAAGGAGATGAAAGTAGAAGTTTTGAAGATATATGGGCTGACGTTGTGGATAAGTTGGGAAAGTTAGATAGAGTGAAGAGAAAAAACCTGATGAAGTTACTGCGCGCCGCCAATGAGGATAGGTGAGAATTGAGATATGGCTTTAAATCCGGTTATAAAGACAGATTTTACGGATAAGGTATGTGTAAAATGCGGCCGGTCGAGAAGTTCTAATAAGTATTTGAAGACAAAATCATTTTTATATCCAGATGGGTATTTGGATATATGTACTGATTGTGTTAATGACTTATTGGAAGGAGAAGGTTATAGCTGGGATGCTGTTGATAAGCTTTGTCAATATTTGGATATTCCTTTTGTTCCTGAGAAATGGGAAGATATGAAGTTGTTAAATGATGATAGGGATGTTATTGTTGCTTATAATAGACTTTTCTTTTCTGAGGAATATGAGGGGATTGGATGGAAGGAATATAATGAGGCTTATGAAGAGTTAAAAGCTGTGGGCGGCCTAGCGGAAGTTATACCCGTTTTAAAAGATGAAGAGAGAAGAAAACTTGCCGAGAAGTGGGGCTTTAATTATGATGATGAGGCTTTGAGATACTTGGAGAATTTGTATGATGGGTTACTATTGACTCAGAATATCAATGGCGCGCTACAAGGGGATCAGGCTATTAAGATTTGTAAGATTTCTTATGAGATTGACTGTAGAATTCGAGAGGGCGCTGACTTCGATAAGCTTCTGGCTTCTTATGATAAGCTAGTTAAGACAGGTGAGTTTACTCCAAAGAATGTTAAAAATGCTAGTGACTTTGAATCTATGGGAGAGCTATGTAGGTGGCTTGAGAAAAGAGGATTTGAAAATCAGTTTTATGATAATGTCACTAGAGATGTAGTTGATGAGACTATTAAGAATATACAGAGTTGGAATCAGCGTTTATATATTAATGAAAGTGGTATAGGGGATGAGATTAATCAACGTATACAGGCTCTGAAGACGGCGGCCGAGCTGGAGACGTATTATGATGTAGATCCAGACGTTGAAGATTATGATAACTATGAAAACGAGGGATTTGAAAAGCTCTTTAGGGATGAAGAGTTTTCTCCTGATTTAGAGGGTGAGAAATGATAGAGAAAAAGAAAAAGGTTATTCTTAGTTCTCGTCAGAAACTCCTAGAAAATAATGATTTTGTTGAACGTGCAGAGCGTGATGGGATAGAGTTAGAGAAAGGGGCGGTTATTACTAATGAATATTTGGAACGACACCGCGCCGACTTAGAAAAGTGGGTGAATTTTTTTACTGTTTATCCTGATATTTATTTGGATATTATAAAACCTGCTGATTCTGAATTTTCTTTATTCTTTTACCAGAGAATGACACTGCGCGCCCTCATGCGTTTTAAGGATGTGTTCATTACTGCGCCCCGTGCGTTTTCAAAATCTTTTATTACAATTTTAGCTTTCTTTTTACAGTGTGTATTTATCCCTGGTAGAAAAGTATTCATTTGCGCAAATACCAAACAGCAAGCTGCGCAGATTACTAAAGAAAAGTTATATGAGATTTATGACTACTGGCCTTTATTAAGAAAAGAGGTAGTGGGGCATGAGTTGAAGGAATATCCGGGTAACTTTGGTAAGGATTATGTTACTTTAAAATTTAGGAACGGTTCACAGCTTGACGTTGTGCTTGCTGGTGATGCGGCCCGTGGTGGTCGTAGACACGGCGGCATGATTGATGAGATTAGAGATGGAGATGAAGAGGCTATTAACTCTGTAGTTATTCCTCTCGTGAATGTTTCAAGACGTTTACCCAACAATACAGTTAATCCAAAAGAACCGAATCAGCAGATTATAGCTACAACTTCCGCAGGAAGCAAAACTTCTTTTTCTTATGAGAGATTAATTGATACTTTTGAAAATGCTATAATTGATCCAGATCATTCCTTTATGTTTGGATGTGATTGGCGGCTGCCCGCAATGCATGGTCTTATTGATAGGCAGTATATTAATAAACTGAAGATGAGTCCATCTTATAATGCTGAAGCTTTTGCTACAGAATATTTAAGTTTGTGGCAAGGTTCTAGTGAAGATGCTTGGTTCTCTTATGAGAAGTTAACCAAATATCGAAAAATAAAAAATCCTGAAACTCATGCAATTAATAGACCAGATTCCGAACAATTCTACTTAATATCAGTGGACGTAGGCCGAATTTCCGACCAAACTGCGGTTTGCGTATTTAGAATTAATATTTCTAAAGGGAAATTTTACTCTACTCTAGTAAACCTAATTGTTCTAGGGCGAACTCCTTTAACTAAACCTTTTTCAGTACAAGCAGTTGATTTAAAGAAAATCATTGCTCAATTCAATCCGCGTGAAGTCGTGATTGATACTAATGGTTTAGGTTTAGGACTCGCAGATGAGATGATAAAACCACAATATGATGAACAGGGGAATATTCTTCCAGCTTATGGGTTTATCAATGATGATAACTATAAGAAAATACAGCCAAAGGATGCCCCTCAAATTTTATATGGTATTAAAGCTAATGGGCCTTTAAATTCAAAAATCCATGGTAATTGTTATTCAAGACTAACTAGTGGATTGGTTAGATTTCTTATTAAAGAACAAGATGCCAAGAGCGCGCTGTTAGCGACAAAGATAGGACAGAAAATGACTGTAGAGCAGAGAGTAGTTCGACTAATGCCACATGAAATGACAACAAAATTATTTGAGGAAATGAGTAACTTGCGCCTTAAACGTACTGGGACTTCGCTTGATATCGTCTTAGAACGAATTAATTCTCGCTTTCCAAAAGATAAGTATTCATCTTTTTCTTATGGACTGTGGAGAATTAAAGAGTTAGAAGAAGAATATTATAGTAAGAAGCATCGTAGAAATCGTTTAGGCGGTCGAAGTTTAGTTTTCTACACTGGAGGAAAGAATGGATAATCAAACAGTAGATAAAGAAAGATTAACCACTTTTACGAATGCCTATAAAGATATGATTGCTACTAATGAGCAGTCGTATAAGGTTTCCTTTGGTTGGGGATCAAGTAAAATTCGAGATAGAGTAAGAAACTATTCTCTTGATGAGGTTTTAGAAATTATCGAATCTGGTAGTGTAGACGCTCAAATTCAGTTATCTCGTAACTATTATAATTTAGATGGGTTTTATAAGAGGATTATTCTTCATTATGCCACAATTCTAAAGTACGTTGGTTTATTAATTCCTAATCCGGGTTTTGGTAAAGATCTCTCCGAACAATACGTACAAAAGAAATATTTTGGTGCGATGGATTTTATTGACTCTAATAATATCCCTTCTCTTTGTGAGCATATCACTTTTAGAGCTTTGCGGGATGGCTGTTATTATGGGATTTTATTACCAGTAGATAAGAAGAAGATTGTTTTATTAGATTTACCAACCGTTTACTGCACTTCTCGTTTCAAAGATAAAATGGGAAATGATATTATTGAATTCAATGTATCTTATTTTGATACTATTTTTGATCCTGAAGCTAAAAAGGGTGCATTAAAAGCCTATCCTAGTGTTATTACTAATTGGTATAGGCGATATAAAAATGGGAAAGTAAAAAGTAAATGGGTATATGTACCTGCAGAAATAGGAGTATGCTTACCTTTTCTTGAAGGTAAACCATCTTTCTTAAATGTTATTCCTGCTGTTATGGAATACGAAAAGGCTAAAGAGACAGATAGAGAAAGAGACTTAGAAGAAATTAGAAAAATAATTGTTCAAAAGATACCCCATTTACAAGATGGTGGTTTATTGTTTGAGCCAGACGAAGCTGCAGAAATTCATAAGGGTACGGTTAAAATGATGAAGAGCAATCCTAATGTTAGTGTTTTAACCACTTATGCTGATGTAGATGCTATTGTATCTAAAACTACTAATGACAGCACAACCGCATCTCTCCAAGCTGCATTAAAGAATATTTATTCTGAATCAGGTACAAGTAGCAATTTGTTTGGCACTGATTCTAACCTCGCGCTAGAAACATCATTAAATAACGATTTGGCTTTAATGATGACTTTTGCTTATAAATTAGAGCAATTTATAACGTATATTATTAATGAAAATTATTCTAATTCTAATATTAGTTTCAAATATACTATTTTACCTGTTACACATTATAATGTGAGCAAGTATATAGATACGACTTTTAAGTTAGCGCAATCTGGATATAGTTTTCTATTACCGGCGCTTGCGTCGGGAATGTCTCAGAAAGAGTTTACGAATATTAAAGACTTGGAAAATAATTTGCTGGGACTGAAAGATAAACTTATTCCTCTTAGTTCTTCTTATACGGAAACTGATAATAGTAAAAATGGTGTTGGTAATCCAGTAGGACGACCTAAAAAGAATTTAGAAGATTTAAGTGATAAAACTGCAGCTAACCAACAGTCAATAGATAAGGGAGGTTCTTCAACAAATGGCGGTGAATAAAGATAGTATATCTAAATTCTCTGTTGTTGTTTATGGAGACATTTCTAAATACAATGAAGTTCTTTCTCAGGCCCGATGCCGAATTTTTTATAAGGGTGCAAATAGAAACGGAACTTTTATAACTGACGAATTTGCTGAAACATTAGTTTCTAGCTTACCTTATGTACCAGTAAAAGGGATTTATGATCCTATGAAAGATGATTATACTGATCATGGTAGAGAAAGGTACGAAGGTCGTATTTATGGAGTGGTTCCAGAGAATCCTAATTTTGCTTGGGAAACTCACCTTGATGAAGATGGAGTCGCTAGAGAATATGCTTGTGTTGATGTATTGCTTTTCACTGGCATCTATAAAAAGGAAGCCTTTGAAATTATAGGAAAATCTCAATCGATGGAGTTGTATAAAGATTCTATTGAAGGAGAATGGCAATTCATCAATGGACAAAAGTATTTTGTCTTTACTAAAGGTTGTTTCTTAGGGCTTCAAGCATTGGGTGAAGATGTTGAGCCTTGCTTTGAGGGCGCAGCATTTTATAGTTTACTTAAATCTTATGACGGGTTATTAGACCTTATTAAAGAATATGATTTAAGTACTAAGAGAAATAAAGGAGGAAAAGAAATGGCAATTGAGACTTTTAAAATTTCGGATAACCAGAAATTTAACATGATTTGGTCACTTCTTAATCCAAACTTTAATGAAGAAAATGGTTGGATTATGGAGTATTGCATAACCGAAGTTTATGATAAGTATGCATTAGCTTTTAACCTTGCAGAAAGCAAATATGAGAGAGTTTATTATACAAAAGATGATGCTACCGACTCATTAGAGCTGGGTGAAAAAGAAGTGGCTTATATCGTTGACATTAACGAAGCAGAAAAAACAGCTTTAACTAACCTTAGAGTTATGAACGGCGAGACTTTTGAGAATGTTGACGAGAAATTTAATCAAATTAATGAATTTGAAGAAGAAAAAACTCAGTTTAATCAGAAAATTGAAGAGCAAGAGGCAACAATTGCTACTTTAACTCAGGAAAAGGAAGATCTTGGCTCTGAATTAGAGCAAATGAAAACTTCTTTTACTGAGATTTCTGAAGAAAAAACCAACTTGACAAATAAGCTGGAAGAACTTGAAAATTATAAGCATCAGATTGAACTGAACGAAAAGAATCAGATTATTGATAGTTATATCGATCAGCTTGACGCAGAAGTTCTTAACGGTTTTAGAGACAAGATTGAGGAATTTACGCAAGAAGACTTAGGAAAAGAGTTAGCTTTTGTTTTAGTAAAATCTAAGCCATCTCTTTTTAACGCTGATCCTGAACATACTTATGTTCCTAAGGATAGCGAACTTAGTGGAATTGAAGCAATTCTTAGTAAATATAAAAAGTAATAAATGGAGGAATAATTATGGCTTTCACAAGAATGACAATTGACGGTTTCGGTCAATTAGAATTAAACAATGTAGCCTTCCGTAGAGATGGACGCGTAGAAGCTCAGTGCGCGCTCGATGAGACTGATTTCGCAGATGATCCTGCTGAAAACGGAATGTTACTTGCTGTAGATAGAGTGGCAAGAAAAGTCAGATTCTGCGAAGCTGATGAGAAACTGCCGATTGCTCTTAACTATACAGCTGAACATATGTATGATGAAAGAGCTAATGCTCTGAAAGACTTCAAACTGGAAAGAGGTACGTTTTTACCAAGACTTGGTTATCTGTCTGTTGGTGAGCTTTTCACAACTAACTGTGTTGGTTATGATAACACTGAATTTGCTGATGATGATGCTCTTATTGCTAAATTAGAGAAAATTGGCGCGGCTACATCACCGGTTACTATTTATGGTGGTATTAGTCAAGAAGGCGCGATTGCTCTTAGCGAAACTGCACCAACTGTCGGCCCAGTTCTTTTAGCTGTTGAATATACAACAATGCCTGATGGTACAGATGGAATTAAGTTCCAGGTTCTGAGCGCGTAATTTAAAAGGAGGAAATAGATATGACTTTACAAGAACTCAAACAATTAGCTGTTTATGCGGCAAAGAATGAGGCTCCATCTAATTTCTCTGTAGATAATGTAGATGAGGCGCTCGTTGATGGACTGAGAGAACTTGCTGGTTCTGTTAATCAGTTTATGAAGAACAGATATGACATTTATGATATTATTATTGAAGCTGTGGATGAAGTTCTGCCGAAGAAGGTTATTGATGCTGTTGGTATCTTTGCCGAGGTTCAGACAGTTCCGCAGGGACAGAAGGCTCTGTTTAGACAGAGATTAGGAAAGG
>Ga0326511_10001070_pt1 | contig 23211 bp, 26 predicted proteins | sample 0_2496_0518_D_FD_203701 | JGI IMG/M metagenome (GOLD analysis project Ga0326511, IMG submission 203701) | Bovine rumen microbial communities from UC Davis, California, United States - 0_2496_0518 | ecosystem: Host-associated > Mammals > Digestive system > Stomach > Rumen | place: USA...
GATATAATGCTCTTGAACTTGAATCGAATGCTCCAATTTTTGTTCCACAGTTAATACAATTAGCCATAAGATCACCTCGACTAATTATATCATATTTGTAATGAAAACAAAATATTGTAAATTATAAGTCATTCAAAGATTTTTTCTCCGTTTGTTTAATTCCGCCATCACCGAAATACTGTTCAAGAAGATTATCGTCTGAGCGGTCATCGTACACGCTTACCAGATCAATGGTTGACCATCCCAAAACCTTCTGTACAACGCTTTCGGGGAGATTTTGCTGAAGCAGATAAGTTGTAAAAGCATGCCGCAGTGCATGGACGTAAAACGGTTTTCCGAGAAACTTCGAAAACGCATCATACATATTATCGATCACAGATATATCCATGCATTCCGAATAATTGTCTTTATCGGGGAACAGCCACTCGCTTTCTATTCCGAGCCTCGCACGTTCATTCAGCCATAAATCCAGATACGGCTGAAATGGCTTTGCAAGTGTGTAGACCGTAAGCAGTTTTCCTTTTGATCCTCTGCCTTTCGTAACCATTTTCTCAGGTGTCTGATACAACGCGCCTCCGCAGATGAGGTTTTCTTGATCGAAATAACTGACCTTGAATCTGCATAATTCTGCTTTCCGTCTGCCGCTGTACAAGGCAAGTGCAAGAATACAGGCACGTTTATACTGCTTTGTTTTCACAAGATAATCAAGGAGCGGCTGAATCTCTGCGATAGAGAAGACCGACTTCTCGCGCACAGGCTCATTGACCGGATTCTCGATCTTGTTCCAGATGGAACGATAGTCCGGAAACTCATCGTCAAGCATATTTTCAATGTAGTTTTCCAGAGATCGTGCCGTTGCTTTCACCGTGCGTAGCCTTCTTGAAGACCAACCCCAGACATTCAGCGCGTGATTTTGAAACTTTGTGATTTCTCTTTTCGTGAAATCCGTGAACGCTTTGTTTTTGTTATAGTCAAGACTCCAACACCAGATAATGTGGAGATTGTTTGTATATTGCTTGATCGTATTCTTCGACTTGTCTGTTGCCGTCAGGTATTCCAGGAAATCTTTCTCAAGTTCCGTGTTTTCTTCGTTAACCTGGCGCAGCTTTTCTTCCGATGTAATATCGTTATAGACGGTTGAACGTCCGGCTACATTTCCCATATTACAACCGCCTCCTTAATCAAAGTATTGTTTCATGGCGCTGTCGAAGTCCTGTCCGATTTGAGCCTCTGCCCAGTCCCAATATCCGGGAGAACCGACCGCAGGCCGAAGTCCAGGAGCACTTCCTTCATTTGTCAGTTGAAGAACCTGTGCCATACTCGGACGTGATCCTGTCGTATACCATCCGTGATCGTTTAACTGCGCCAGGAATGACGCAGTATACTTCGACCTTTTTCTGTCGGTGATCTCCGGCGTTTTTGCTAGTTGATATGTCCTCTCGTATACCGATGGATATCCTCCGGCATAGAAATCTGAAATAGCTTTATGCATCGTAGCAAGAGCTTTTTTCTCAGCCAGATCCATCGCGGCGGATATATCATTCATAATAGCGGTTTCAAGCTCTGTGTCATTTGTCACCACGCGCATAAAGCCATCACCTTATGATTCTTTCTTTGGGAACAGTTCAACAACGTTGCCGTCTTTGCTGTTTGCGATTTCTTTCAGGCGATCAGAAATCTGATAGACCTTTGCAAGATTGCCGGGAGACATGATTTCATTGATTACACCGCCGAGCATGCTGACCGCCTGCATAACGGAACTCTTCCGATACTCGACAATGTACAGAGCATCTGCCCTTGCATTCGCAAAACAGAATCCGGTACTGTTGTTGTCAAATACGGCTTTTTCATAGGCTTCTGTAATTTCCTTATTGCTAAAAATATCGTCGATCAGATTCGGCGAATCTTTATCAATATCGATACCGGACACACAGAAATCCAGAAACACGGCCCTCTCGACGGCTCGTCCGATATGCGGCGCATAATTGCCGTCTTCAGAGAAGTATGCACTCGCCAGAGATTCAACACATGCCATGTACTGCTCATACGTCATTTCGGTTTTAACTGTCATATTTCTTTTATCCTCCATCAAACTTATACTGTAACTTTACTTAAAAAAGAATCGACATCATATCTGTAATTAACCCTTGCGATTTTCTGCGGAATTACCGTATATGGAATGTCGTAATCGTCAAGATCCTTAACAGAAAAACTCTTCTTGTCAACAAACCGCGTCATCTGATTATATGCATTGATATCAATGTATATTGTCAGCGGTATTGCGCGGAATTCGATAACAAAGCCCGCTTTTACTCCTGGATACATACTCCAATCATGCAGACCGAGCGCCTGATGATAATGAATTCCGCTTCCTTTTTCGTCATTTTCGCGCTCAAACGCAATAGACTTTCCAACTACTGTTTTAAGCTCAAGCGCTAAAAGCCTGAAATGTCTTGAATCCCAGATCAGATAATCAAAAGGATTTTTCCTTGTAAAACGCAGAATTGAATTTTTTTGAAATCCATTTGGATTGTCCGGCACACGATAAACCAGAGCATAATCAGGTGCGGATTTTGCAAAGTTCTGTTCGAATATTTTTCCTTCGCTTAGTGCCATCAATCCACCTTCTTTGTGCGTTCACACCACTTTTTATAAATAAAGCTGGTTTCGTTTTTAAGAAACCAGGCTGTTATTTTCCCAGGTTTTATTTCATTCTCAAATACGAATTTCGGCTGACAGCCGTTTTTTGTATAAAATAGAATCTGTTTGATGCTGTCAATTGGAATGAGGTTTTCTCTCCCATAACATTCGATCGCATCATCCAGACTTTCAAAATTAATGCTTCTCATCTTTCTCTCCAATCGCAAAAAATCAGGGAGACTCACGGCTTGTTACAGTCCGAGTCTCCCCATATAAAACTGTAATGCCCATATCACTCTTCGACGGGTTTCTTCTTGCTGCGGCTTTTCTTTACCGGCTTTTCATTTTCGATGTCTTCAGACACCTCAACGACAGGTTCCACGATTGGCTCTTCTTCAATCACCGGAACAGCATCCGCGAGAACATAGCTTCCGTTATCGCATCCGACAGATACAACATCAGCATCATTGCCAATTGCGGGGAGCTGCACCTGAATGCCGTCATAGTCCACAACCGTGACTGCATCATTATTTAAAAGAACTTTGCATTCTTTAATCTGCATTGTATTCTCCTTAAAGAATTCGGTGGTAAGGACATGAAAATCCTTACCACCTGTAAGATTGATTCTTATTACGAATTATTCCTCGGTATCCTCGATGAGATCCAGGAAGTTGCCATCCTTGTCCTCAAGGAGGTCAAAGGTCATGGTAATGGACATCGGGTCGCCCTCAGAGCTGAAGGTAAGCTCAAAGTTGCGCTGCACGGACGCCTTGTATGCGGTCATCTTGAACGGGGTGTAAACGCCGTCCTCGTCCTTGTCGAGAGTGGACATCTGGATGAACAGATCGGGCGGGAGCTTCTTGTTGTTGATGGAAACCTTCTTGACGCCTTCCTTGACAAGCAGGTATGCGACAGCATACTTCGTGCCGACAGCGATGGCGCTGGCCTCGGTAGCCGTGAACACGTTTTCCGCAAAGGAACCGGCGATCTCGGAACCTTCAACGCCGTAGTCATCAACAGGATACACAAACACGCTTCCTGCAACAACGGTATTGCCGGTGCCGGGAACAAGCGTGATCTTACCGGCCTCGGTAGCCTGGATGTCCTTCTTGACAAAAATGGTCGCAGAAGTGCCGATGGTTCCGTCAGAGAACAGAGCGAAGAACTTAAAGGTGCGGCACTGAGCCTCAATGGTCATCGTACCGGAAACAGGATCTTGGAACGCAACCTTACGTGCGCCCTTACCCATCGCGTAAACGCTGTTGCCCTCAACGCTTGCGGTCGTGGTATTCGCAACATCAAAGAACATGAAGGGCTTCTTCGTAGCCAGGTAGCGAAGATCAACGTCGCAGCACTGTCTATTAGCTTTATAGAGTTCAGCCATGTTATTATTCCTCCAATTTGTTATTCTGAATCAAATTGATTCTTATACCATCCGTCTCCATTGAAGTGTTTCTTTTCGTCCCCCCAAACGGAAACAGATGTTTTCAGTATGTCAAACATTTCATTGTTCTGGATTGCCGTAAAGTTATCCATCAGCTCATACAAGGTCAAATCCCACACATTTGTATAGTTGATGGAAGGATGTCTTGCACAAACCTTTGAAATAATATTTGGTAAAGCCAGATTTGGATTTGCCTTTTTCTGTTCTGATTCCTGAATTGCCGCAAGCTGCATTTTCTCTGCCATCTTACGAGCCTTTTCATTTTTGAATTTCTTTGTAGACAAATCCGCGAATTCGTTATTTCCGGATGTCATCCCGCATAACTGCTTCAGAATATCAAGGATATCTGGAAACAGTTCTTTTGTGATGATTCCTTGAATGTCGTCTTTTGTAATAGAAGACAGATCAACGTCTCTGTTTTTAAATACAACAAAGACGCCGCTCTTATATTCAACTTTCTCCTCAAAAAAATAGTTGAAAAGCATCAGATATAGTTCTCTGATCACCTCGTCTGTTTCCATGATTTGAAAGATCGATATTTTATTCTGTTCATCCTTTGGCATGGAATCCCAAATTGCTTTGCGTTCATCATCGGCATAGTTTCGGAAATAATCTCTTGGCGTCAGAAACAGCAGTGTTTCGTAAAGGCGGAACTGCTTGAATCCTAATTTCTTTGAATCCGCAATTTCACAAAGCTTCGGTTTGTGAATTGTACCGATGTTGAGGGAAACCCCATACGGGCTGATCATTTCAAGGTAGTCAAGTTTCATCTGAAATTTGGCACCTCAAAAATAATCTGCACACCGTAGAAACGCCTTGAATTGTATGGATAGACAGCATAGATTCCAAGTGGCCCGATTCCAAAGTCTCGGCATACTTTCTCATCGTTCAGGAGCGTGTCCTGAACCATCTCCGCCAGGATATCAGCTCTGTTGCCGTGATAACCTTCCTTGTGGTAATCCTCAAGAATAGATCTGTGTACAATGATGTACATGGTAAGCTGACATAGCTTTGTCTGCGGATGCACAAAAGGAAGAGCAATATCGTAATAGATAAAAGACCCTGTTTCCTCAATCGTGTCATCAATAAACAGATGGGATTTCACATGATCTTTAAATTCACTGATGATTTCGGACTGGCTCTTCCCTGTAAGATCTCCGAGAAGAAGTTCTTTGATATCGTCGTTTTTGTAAAGCGCGGTATGAACTTTCTCTTTGAAGAGTCCAAGATCCGATATGGTTCTTTCACGTTTGCTCATACGTCACCTCACATAAATGCCCTTACGGTAAATCCCGTCGAAACCGCTTCATATCCATCTGCGGACAGAGTAAGCGTAAACGACTTGCCGAGAAGTTTTCTGTTATTTGCTTCGATGGCAATATCGTTTCCGGTTCTTGTTATATCAAGATACTCCTTCATTTCACCGTCCAGCTCCCACGATGCCTCAACACCGCTGATCTCATTTCCATCCTGATCATAGAATTTTGCGAGATACACAGACGGTTCAAGATCATAATAAACAATGTCTCCGTCGCTGATAATTGCACATACATTGGAATGAATTTCTTCTTCCGTTTCTTCCGGTTCATAGCAAAGCCAGTATCCGGCCCCGTCGATTACGTAATACCCGTCGCTGTCATGCTGTTCATCCTGTGTTACCATGAACTCAAACAAACCGCTGCCCTGATAGTCGTAAAGCACAGAGTCCACACGGGTAATGTCATAAGTAATGAGAGGGAATGACGTATCCTTCGTTACTCCTTCAGTAAGCCGCTTTTCATAGATTTTGCATCTACGGTCGATCACAAAGCGCATATTCTGACGGAGCATCAAAGAGTCATCATCATCCGGAATCGTAATTAGAAGCTGGTCGGAACGAATTGTATAGTTCTCGTTTTCGTGTTCACCGTTGTTATACTGTGAAGCAGAAATCACGTTTGCCCAGCGTTTCCGAGGCTTCCCATCATCCGCCAGCCATGCAATCTCGTAATTGCAGATCTGAAGGATCGCTTTCTCATAAATACCGTTATTATCGACAATGCCGGTAATAATCCAGAAACGGTCTTTAACCTTTGCATACATTCCCGCATGGCAGCTTCCAATCGGGACAAGCAAATGTCTTACCAGCGTTTTCAGTTTTGTATCTGTCAGACGGTTATTAAAAATTGCCCGAAGCTTCGTGCATTCGGACAAGTCATAATTGTAAAGCTCTACATCCAGAGCAATATCGGAATCCAGCGCTTCCAGAAAACCTTCCTTGCCAAAGTCATTGAGAGCTTCGCTTTCAAAGCCGCTTAACTGATCATGCGGAGATTTCATCAAATACCATTCGATTGCCATCTTCCACCTCAGTTATACGCCGTAGTTTTCTGATTTGCCGTCATGATCTGCATCTTGACATCGTTGTAGTCCAGTTCATTCTTTGCCGCCGTCTTGCTTCCGTTGTTTCCGTCGATGGAAATATCTTTGGACACAATAGAGACGCGCTTGTTCACCTTTGAAACTTCGCGTTCCATATAGTAAACCTTCATCATCTGAGCCAGAGTGTCAATGACGTACTGATCCAACTGCTCCGTAAAATCCACGCCGTTTTCATCAAGTGAGATATCCGAGATCTCGATGGAATACTGAGCGACAGCTTTCTTCAGCCAGAGCAGTTCCAGGTCAACAGGAATTGTGCTCTTATCCTGAAACGAGGCTTCAAAGCTGTCAAATACCTCTTTCGCTGTTGATACAGCCATAAGAGCGCCTCCTTGTTTTTACAGATGCAAACCTGTATATTTTTCGATGAACCGAATCTTCCTGAAGTCATTCAGCCCAAGCCGATTGATGCCGTCCAGAACCGCGAAGTATTCTGCGCGTTCGATGAAGCATCTCTTGAACTCACGTTCAAATTCGTCCTGGCTGTTGATACTGAAAAGCTTCTTGAGCAGATCATCATTGTAATAGAGCTGTTCCGTGCTCCCGTCTTCACTGATAAAACCGAGTTCGATTCTCGTAGGATCGTCTTCGATAATCAGCGTGGCATGACTGCCGAGGCCGTCCGTGCCAATCATCAGGCGGTTGCTGGAATTGCACTGTGCGATCACCTCGCTGCGCGGAAGCGCATACGTTCCGTGTCCCGCAATCCGAACATCCATGTTATTGTCACGGCGAACGAATGTTGCCTCCCAGCTTGCGATGTTGCGGATTTTGATCTTTTCGTCAAGATTCAGTTCTTTCTTTGTGGTTTTCGTACTCGTTGCCATTAGTTATCCTCATTTCAACTAAAAAAATAGATATCAATTAACAAACCGATGTTTCATTTCCATATACGTTTTAATAATCCGGTCAAGTGTCTCGGATTTCTGAAACACCCAGAATCGTTTGTGCGTTTTCGGATGTACATCGGATTTCAGGCACTTCTGGTTAAACGCCAGAAGAAAGTGATACTGCCTGAAGGAATAGCAATAATAGTAGTTTCTTATCTCTTCCATATAAAAAGGCACTCTCCCGCAGAAAGTCCACGGGAGAGTAAAGTGTTAAAGATTAGCCGAGATTGGTGTCCTTCAGAACGCCGATCTCAAACTCATGACCCTTCGCAACGTCGCAGGCAACTTCAAGGTCGAAGCGGCTCATGACCTTGCCAGTCTTGACATCATTGCCGGAGAAGGTGGTAAGACCGCCCTTAGTCCAGGTAGCGATGGGAGAACGTCCACCGGTGGGAACCACGAAGCCGAGGCCGATGGGAAGCATGGTCGCAAAATTGTTTCCGGCAGCGTTCAGACGGCTGTAGTCGTAGGGGTTCTCGATGTCAACCAGCACGGAGCCATTGTACATGCCGAGGATACCGTTCTGCTGAATCTCGTTCATAGCGGCCTCAGAGATGCCGGTGATGGTATTGGCGTTGATCTGTCCGACATAACCAGCCCAAGGAGTGAACTCAGACAGAAGGGCATAGTCTCCGAGCACGGTCGGACGACCGATGCGACGCACATTTGCAAGCACTGCGTCAACTGCGGACTTGGTGAGACCGGCAGCCTGCACAGCATACTTCACGCCGGTAGCGTTGTAGATAGCATTATAGACCTTATCAATGATCGCGGCCTTGGCGCGGTTGAGAATGTCAATGCGAACCTGGGCGATACCCTCGTTCTCCTTGGACATATCACCGAGCTGGACACGGCGATAGTCAACCTGGTAGCCACCGGACACGGTGAAGGTGGGAACGGTGTAGCGCTCCTTATCAATCATCGGGAACACGACATCACCGTTGTTGGCCTGCTCACGGGACTTCTCGCCGACGTGCGCATAGACCTCACGCTCGATGGTATCGTCGAAAGCAACATTCTGATAAGAGCCAAAGACGCCGAGCATGCGGATCTCTTCCATCAGAAGCGGCTCAATAGCGAAACGACGGATCTCGTTCAGTTCGGAAACAGCACCGAAATCGCCGTTGGCGGCACGTTCGCCAAGACCCTTGATATAGTTGACGGCTTCATCAGCCTTCTTGCCGAAACGGTCAAGAGACTCGCCGTTAGCCATTGCGGCGAAGACTTCCACGACAGGGGACTTCGCGTTCAGCTTGGCATTGGGATTTACGGTTTTACGCTCGTTGTTCAGTTCAAACGTAGTAATCATAATAGTATTAACCTACCTTTCGTTCTAATAAGACCGCAGATTACGCAGCCTTGTTGATGCTGACAGCAACAGCCTTGGTCTGAAGACCCCAGGCAGCTTCCTCAACAAACTTGAAATCAACAACAGGAGTACCAACCAGATAGGCTGCCTTCAGGGTAACTGCATCGCCCTTGTTAAGATCAGCGACAGTCTCGTTGATCATATCGGTAGTGATCACCAGTTCCTGACCGATGTTCGCGGACAGGTTGTAACCGTTCAGGAAGTCACCAGCCTTGATAACCTGATCCTTCAGATAGGACTCATCACCGCTGATCTCGTTCCAGATCAGATAGGAAGCGCCATCGGCAGTAAGGACGCTGAAGTTCTTCACATCGGCATTATGAGTCAGTACGGGATTATTCTTTGCAACATCAATGCAACCCAGAGTACGGAATTTGATAGCCATTGTTTATTTACCTTCTTTCTTAAATCTTAAAAAATGCTTTCGTCTTCGGTTTCCTTTTCGGGTTCAATAACACCGAAAATGTCCTCCGGCTCAACATGTGCAGAGTTCTGTTCTGCAATTTTCTTTTCCTTCTCGGAAGCAGCAATAGCCTCTTCACCAATCTTCGCCAGAATCTTATTCACGACGGAATTGATCTCGACGCTCATCGGATCATTGTTAAACTGCTCCATCTCTTCAGCGACGCAGGCTTTCTGCTCATCACTGAAACGGGCAAGAGCGGCGTTCATTTCGCCGATACGCTCCTTTGCCTTTGCCTCGGCAAGGGCTTTTTCCAGAACGCAGCGCTCAGACCAGAGCGAGTCATACTTCTCGTTCAGCTCTGCATACTCAGCCTTCAGGGAATCCAGAGCGGCCTGAATCTGCGCAGAGCTTGCTTCAATTTCATTCTTTTCGCTGACGGCGTTATCACGGGCCTCATTCGCCTCGGCAATCCTGGTCTCGCACTCAGCACGAACCTGTGCGATTGCTTCGTCGGCGTTATTCAGCTCAGAGGCAATGCCTTCCGCGAGAGCTTTCACCTCTTCGGCAGTCATAAGACTTTCCTCCTTGTTTTCTTGGTTGATTTCCAAAATCACGGCAGACGGGTCTGCTTCTTTGATCGACAGAATGGCATACCCGCTGTATTGATAGAACTGCGGTGTACGTGAATCTTCGTGATATCCATTCTCATAGATAATCGTTTCATGATCTGCGTCCTTCAAAATTTCAACGCTTCCATGAATTGTTTCACCGTTTTCCAGTGATTCCTGCATGTTCTCTACAAGCGCCGGATAACACATCGCGTCAACAACGCCATATCCGACAAGAACGCGACGGGTGCTCCCGTCTTCATATTCAATGTCCTCGATTTCTGCGCGTTTGAAATGTCCGATAACGGTTGCATCTTCAAAATGAGGAAGGTTATCGGCACCGATGTCGGTTGCCCCATGCCCCCAGATTTCCGTGCGGTCACTGTCAAGAAATTCAACACGAATGCTTTTGTCTTCAATCGTGTCTTTGTTCTGTCTGACCCACTTCTCACGCCATGCGAGTCCGTTCAGATTGGTCTTGCTTCCGCGCCCGTTCGCATCGAAAGACGATTCCGGATAAATCTCATGAAGCACAATGCGAAAATCTCTCATGCCATCTTTGTTTTGCTGACTGGATAACTCAAACTTCTTCACCTATACACCACCTTTCTACCCTGATTTGATAAAAAATCCTTCCGTGGTGCGCATCGTTGAGAGGCGTGGAAGGACATATATAAAAAGCCTGCCGATGGCAGACTGCCCCAGACTCATTAGAGTCTGGAAGCTGTTCAATTGTCAGAAGGGGATGGGATGTCATTCCCGTTATTGTTCCTGGACTTGATCGTTCTCTCGGACGGATTGTCGGATTCCGGTCTTCCGCCTTCGTCATCCGGACTCTGTGTGTAGCTTGTCTTGTGAACCGGATACTTCTCTTCCCAGTTCTCTTCAAGTTCATAGTCCAGCATAGTAATGAAGACTTCCGGTGAAATGCCGCATGCAGCCGCCCAGAAGGCAAGGCTTCCTTTACCCTGAGTATAGAGATCCTTGGCAAATCCGACAGTTTCCTTCTTGTTGACGTGCGTAATCGGAAGATAATGCACTTCAACACGGTTCTTCCTGTCTTTGATGATATTGCAATTGATGACTTTGTTCAGTTCTTCCGTGATCTGTTCAATCCACTGAAAAACCTCAGACGCTACCAGTTCAATATTGAGCTGTTGAGAGCTGTAGGAACCTGAACCGACCCCGTTTAACAGTGCCGATGCAATGCCGAGATCCAGAGCAACATTGTCATTAATCGTCGATTCATTCTTCTCATCAAAGATATCAGTGTTCGTTGTGTCAAGAGATGAGATTTTCGTTCCTGCCGCAACTGAGAAGAAGTTTGTTCCGCCCTTGCTGTTCTTTTTGAAGATCGCGTCTTTCACAGTGTTGTGCTGCGCCTCCTGCTGCTTGTCCGTCAGAGAGCTTCTGCCTTTGACCTGACCTTCAGGGAATGTTTCATAGATAACCCTGTTGTTGATCTCATCCAGCACACCGCGCTTGGTATCCGTAAAATAGTCCTTGTAAAGAATGTCGCGAATTGCCGCAAGAATCAGCGGTCTTCCGTAACGCTCTTCCCGCTTTGAGCGGATCTTCATAACCATCGTCTTCGTATTGTCCAGAACAACCCAGTTCTTTGCGTCAACCTGACCTTTCTTGTGCTTTGCATTCCATGCATCGCGAATCTCTTTCGGCCATTTCTTGATTGCCTGATCAGAATTCTCAAGTCTGTGGTCAAAGTAATCTAGATCAAACGCAATGACATAGGCGTTGTTTTTGATTCCGACGATCCTGGTATAATCGGCGGGAAGGGAATGACAGTATGCGTTCATTCCTGCATCATTGATTTCAATGATGCTTTCAACGTCGATGTCTGACATGGTTTTGTTCCTCGGCAGAGGACGTTCCGTTGTCTCAAAATAGTAATAGGCTGCGCCCTCAATCATCATTTTCCACAGGGCATCTCTGATAATTTCCTTGTGCCGGATCAGTCTAAGTGTAGATTCCATCATCGACTTGTGGCGTTTCTTTTTCTGAGCGCTGTCCCCATAAGGAACAATCACGCTGTCGAGCGTCGGAAGGGAACACATGTAATCGACCGTATTGGTATAAGATCCGTTCGTTCCGTACAGCATCAGAGAAAGATGGCGCAGTGATTCATTGTGTCCCATTGGATCTTTTACAAGCGCGATCAGGTCTTCTGTCTTGTACCAGTCAAGAATGTTCATCCCGAAATACCATGATCCTATCGTCTGGGAGTTATTGTAGGAGTTAAATTCATAACTCTGAGCTTTGTCGTTCTGCTTTTTTGGAGAACGATTGTTCCCGCGATTATAATTCTGTTCGGGCATTCTCGCCCTCCTTCCTAATTGATAAATGTAACGAAGTCGTATTCATCTCCGTTTGAAAGCAAATCAAGTTCAATCTGCGAGATAAAGTATGACCCATAGCTCACACTGGTGTATCGGTCTTTCCGATTATCCCCTTGCTCAGAAATCACAATTGCACCGGTCTGTGCTTTCTTTTCGTATATCAAACCTGTTGTTTCACTGATAAATTCCTGCGTTTCCAGGAACGGCCTTTCATAAAAGAGCTGTGTATCTGCATCTGGCGCTGAAGCATATTCCTTGATCGTCGGTAGGATTTCTTCGCTGGCTTTTTCAAAGTTCACGAGCAAATCGATTCTCTGCTCTGTCAGCATTCTTCTGAAATCCACGGCGATGTCGCTGTTCAGCTTTTGAGATGCGATAACAGCATACAGGCATTCGTTCGCGCCTTCTACATAGATTCTGTTGGCGATTTCTTCGTTGTTCATGCAGCGAAGAGGGGAGTATTCGACCCCGCGTTCCTCGTCGTACAGAACACGCGCAAGCATATCATATACGGAAATACCTCCGTTTCTCGTATCGAGCACCAGATAGTCCGCGTCAAAATCTTCAAACAGTTGCCTGATTCTGATTGCCTGCTTGACGGTATCTCCGCCCTGAATCGACTCCATATAGCACGGAATCCTTCTGTATCCTTTACTGATTTCCACATCGCCATTGATATTGTTATCGTAGTGATGACTTTCCGGAAGTCCGCGAATACAACTAAAGATGGAGTTGTCGTTTTTCTTGTTTTCAACAAATGCCATATCGCATGCCACAACACGGATTTCTCCAGGCTGCTTCGGAATGTCGTAAGGATTCTTCCGGCCTGCTCTGTAATCCAGTGTTGTTCTCGGATACCACGGGCGTTTGCACCGCTGGTTGTCTTCCAGCATCGCATAGGTGAAGTATGCCGATGTATTCTCTCTGATGCGGAAGTTCATGAATTCCGTATCCCATGTTACCTGGTCTTGTTTCTTCTTTTCACGCTGGAAGTATCTCATCGTCTTGATCTTATGACGAATAGACACGGCCTCATCAAATGCAAGTAAGCAGGAATCCTTGCTTTTCAGCATTTCATCGCATGCCTGATCAACGGTTGACCACAGCCATGATGTTCCGTTATCAATCCAGGAGGAACTGATATAAATATCCAGAGGCTCTTCCTGCAACTCCGGCACATTCGCGTAATATTCGTCCTTCATGTAAGGAACCTGACGCACAATCTGATAAGGCGACAGAACGCTGTCTTCATCCGATTTCTTAATCTGTCTGAACTCTTCGCGGACAAGAACGGTCGAACGATATCCTCGTCCGCCGTCACCTGGCGCGACAACCGTAATTGTGCTCCCGTTTTTGAAGTACACAATAACCTCGTTCTGGTTATCCTTCACCTGTCTGATTTCTTTTCTCAGAGGGGCCGACATCTTCATCAGCTCTTTTTCAATTTTTTCCGAAACAATAAGCTTTGCTTGTTTCTTTGTCCCAGATGCGATAACAACCATGGAGTTCGGATAGAGAATGCAGTAGATACATGCGCCCAATGCCACAATAAAGGATTTTGCGTCTGCGCGGCTTGCGATAATAACAAAAAAGGAATTAAGCCCCATTAAGTACAGAATGATAATCTGATACAGGTAAAGCTTAATTCCGAGATAGTCCATCGCGAATCGATGAAAATTTTTCCTGAAGAATGTATTCCATAATATAAAATGGTCTGCATTCTTCTCGTCCCCAAGAAAAGTATCCGGTGGATAGTGCTTGAATAATTCTGCCTGCCTGTCATCCGCATTACGATTTCTGTAATGCTTGCGAGGCATTGACTCACTCATCGTCATCACCGCCGTCTTCGTCATCCTTCACATAAAACTCAGGATCTTTCTCCCTCGTTCCGAGCAGGATGTTTTTGAGCGGTCTTACTATCATTCTCATGAAGTAGTCACCGATGTTGTCAAAGTCACGGTACAGTTCTTTGCCTTTGTAATACTCGGCAGGCGTATATTCTTCAATCTGCTGCACCGTAACGCCGTAAACAAAATCTTCTGCAATAGCGTTGTCTCCGGCAGACTTCAGATTTCCATTTTTATAGTTTTTTGTATACAGCTCTGTCATCTTCTGGAAGTCATCAAGACGCCCTTCGCGTGATGCCTTGAGCTGATGCATCTTAATACGGCAGCAGTCCATGATATAGTTTTCCTGGTTGCCGTCTGCTCTTGGGTTCGCGGATTTAAGCATGGCATAATGCCGGTTCATCTCCGCATAATCTTCCGGCATAAACCCGGCTCCCCATTTTCTGATATCGTCGATGTTGACCCGATTCATTTCTTCTTCGGCCTGAATCTTCTCACGCAGGCTTCTTGCCTTTTTGTCATACAGAACACCGGAAACCGTCACGCCTTCATCCAGGGACGTATCAAATGTTTTCTTCCGATATTGAGACATACTGAGTCTCTTCAAATATTTTCCGACCCACGCATCCTCTTCATCTTCTATTTTCTGAAATATCTCATCATTATAATAGAGATCGAACGCCATGCAGATACGCTTTGTTGCTTCTCTTCGGCTCCCGAATTTTGCAACATAATCATCCGCGATTTTGTTGAAACACGTTTTACAGATCGGCATATATCCGTTGCTGGAATAGAGCGGACTGAATGTCCGATAAAAGTCTTTGCTGAGAACGAACTGTTCGCCACACTTGCAGCAGGTTGCTAATTCTTTTTCATCAAAATCTTTCTGCACAGGATCGCCCCTCTTTTAAATCTGAGAGACAGCATAGAGAAACGCCAGCGCGTCAGCAAAAGGAATCTTAAATGTATGGACTTCGCCATCTGCGTCAATTGACATTTCAACTTCATCATCGTTTGAATCATCTTCCGCTGATTCGTCATCGCAGTCTTCACATACGAGCTGGTAGTCGCAATCTTTCTTCCCGTATTCTTCGTCATCTTCCATAATAGCCTCAACGCTAAACATGAAACCGTCCTGGTTATCTCTCAGAATCCTGCTGTTGACATAAGGCGCGACAACAAGAATATCTACATCAAATTGAATATAATTGCCTTTGCGCTGTGCTCGTTCAACAAAAAGAGCGGATTGCTGTGCGTCAATTGTAATCAGATATTCTCCATCGTAGTTTTCATAATCCGCATCATGAATGTCAATAGACAGCTTGTCATATTCCGCCCAGCGCATCAATTCGTTGATCAGCTTACATGTGTCTTCATAATTCAATGCGGCGGCAACAATAGATCCGTCTTTCGCCTCATTCTGCATCCATCCAGCAAGATTGCAAAATGTTCCGAAGTAAATCCTCTTCATTCGTCTTCACCTTCACCGGTTTCAAACACGCCGTTAATCGCCTTCTTCAGGCTCTTGCTTGGTTTACACCGAATAACATTCAGAAGCGGGAAGTATTCAACCTTTCCGGTTTTCGGGTTTCTGCCGCGACGCGGATTGCGCTTCCCGATTTCAAGCTTTATAAGATTGCGCATGACAACAGGATCTCCGTCAATGAGACTCTGCCTGCACAGCTCAATGTAATCGTCAATAATATCGCTAACTGCAAAATCTCTCATTCCTCGCTTGCGAGAGATTTTTCTTACCATTTCTTGTCTGTTCATTCTTTCCTCCGATTTCAACTAATTTATTCTGATTTCAATGTAATTCAATAGGATAAAGAGCCTTAATGCCATCTTCATCCGCAATACAGACCATCTGCTGCGGCCTGCCGTAAATTCGTTTTGACACCGTGTAGTCATCACCGGTTCCGCAGAAACTCCCGCTTCGAATCAGCTTGATTCCTGCGATATCATCATAGGAACAGTGATGCATATGCCCATAGAAAACAGCCTCCGGTTTTCTTCCGAGCATCATGACAAGTTTTGAAACGCCTGCCTCGCTGAAACCGTCAAAATCCCCGTGACACATCAGGTATGTCTGATCGCGAACGTAAAGTCTTGCTATCGTAGGATCTGGGTTTTCATCCATAAACTCAATATTTTCAATATGACTCAGCTTCGCTTTCATATACCACGGAATCAGATCGTCCAGTCGTTCACCCCTGAGTACCTGATCCTTGAGACCGACTCTTGAATGGTTTCCAGGAACCGAATTTACATAAACATAATTGAAACATTTGCTTACTTCATACACAAATGCCGTAATTAATTCAGAACACTCCTGAACTTGTTTAATCAGATTTTCTCTGTTTTCAAGCTGGGTAGTCCAATGAATGTTCCCGCTGATGTTATCACCGAGAATCATGATATACGCATCCTGTGAATGATGCACGTCACGAAGCTCGATCACCTTGCGCAGATACTCGGAAAGCCTTTCCCGCGCAACATCCGGATTATAGCTTCCGAAATGATTCTCATAACTTGCTCCATAATGAAAATCAGACAACGTGATAATCATATCGTTGTCTGACATAAACATTTTTGGTTCTGTTTCCGGAAGAGTAACAACGCCTGATTCCATAATCAGTTCTTTCAGCCGCTCAAGATCCTCTTCCGCTCTGGCGCTTTCACGCGAAATCCTGTTTAAGGCTTTCCGCTCATCGAACAATTTCTGCTTTTCCTTGCGAAGCTCATCCTTGGTAGTAGCAAGATCATCGACATAGGATTCTTTTTCATATCGTTTGAAAACACCGGACTCGTACATCTTCTTGGTATACTGGTACGGTTTTCTGTAAGCTGACTCATTGCGGTACTCAGATTCATCCTCGCGAAACTCCTTGTTCATCAAGTCCGCGATACCGGCCCAGTCAATGTCAATCAGCCCAGCGTCCTTTGCCTGACCAAGACGCCAGAGATACTGCTCCTCATTTTCATTCTCAATTCTCTTTAAATCCAAATTTATTCTCCTGAATCAAACAATTTCGTCCATGTCGCAATCTACGCCAACGATGGCGTCTGCAACACCGAGTTCCTTCGCCATATCAGGCAGGAAGTAAAACTCACAACGATACTTCTTCTCATACAGCTCTTCGGTAATCTTGGTGCGCTCAAGCACAAATTTCCTGGTAGCTGCTTCAAGCTCACCGGCTTCAAAGTCAATGCGGTCTTTCGCCTTGCTCATGTTGTCAATCACGCCGGTATATCCTTCGTGCATCAGATACTCAGAATGCGGCATTGTAAACCGCTTGTGACCGGCAATGGCAATCAGAAATCCCATCGACATGCACATACCCTGATTCACGGTATATACAGGAGTCTTCGACGTAATGATTGCATCAATCAGCCCCCATCCGTCAGACACGGAGCCGCCCGGTGTGTTGATATACAGAATAATAGGTTTGCGCTCTTCAACCGGAATACCTTTGTCAATCCAGTTATATCTGAGAATGTGATAAGCAAGACTTCCGATACATTCTTCGTCAACGCCGGAATTCAGATACAGTTTACGCTCATCAAGATCCTCCTGATTGAACTGATCCGTCCAACAAAAGTTAAAAACCTTCTTTACTTCTTTCTCTGTCATAATCTTCTCCTTATAAATGAATGACCATGCCTTTGAACGCACACAGGACACGATATGTTTTATTTTTTTTAGAAATTGCGTCTTTCAGTTTTTCTGCAAGAGCTTTCTTGCCGTTTTGCTCTCCGTGAACGAGAACAAGTTTTTCGCAATTGACAGAACTGCCGTATTCTACCAGGTCTTCATGGCCTGCATGGCTGCTGAAAGTCGATAATGTGATACAGTCTGCGCGATTTGCAATCAGCTCTTTATTGATGCTGATCTGGTCGCGCCGCCTGTAATGCTTGATCCGATAGGACAGGTAAGACGGATTGTCGCCTGTATATCCCGTAAAGATAATCATGCTGTTCTCGTCCGGAATATACTTCTTCAGATAATTGACGATTCTTCCGTTCGTACAGAAACCGGAAGCCGATATCACGATCTGTCTTCTGCCAGTATTCAGATTTGCCTTTGATTCTTCTTTTTCGGAAAGGAATCTAACGCAATCCCATCCGCAGACTTTCTTCCACTTTGCAAGATTGTCTCCGTCCAGAATCTTTTCATACAAAGCGCTGATTTCGCAGCTGAGTTTTGAGTCAACAACAATCGGTGTATGAAAGTCCGGATCATCTCCGAACAGTTCGTAAAGCGTGGTCAGAATCTCCTGCGTTCTGCTGAAGCTGAAACATGGGAGTACCACGCTGCCTTTTCGTTCAAGCGTTGTTTCTATCGCTGTTTTCAGATGGGCCACATCGTCGGAACGGCGTCTGTGTGAAATCTTTTTCGGATCTCCGTAGGTGGATTCACAGAGAATCACATCATGATAATCCTGCGGAATCTCTGTATTCATCACATAATGATTCCTGGTATGTAATGCACCCAAATCCGAAGTATATAGAACCTTTTTCTTCTTTCCGTCATGCCGAAGAATCAGCTGCAACTGTGCCGCGCCGATGCAGTGCGCATTCGGAAACCACTGAAAGCTGACCGTATCGCTCAAGCGATACAGCTTGTGATAATCGTCATATTCAAATATTTTGTCCAGTGCGGCATACACATCCTCCTCTTCATAGAGCGGCTTGTATTCTCTTCCGTACCTCTTGGAAAGCACTCTTGCCTCATCCTGCAAAATGTAGCAGGAGTTCAGAAGCAGCGGCTTCATCACCGATGCCGTAATGCCTGTTGCAATAATCTTGCCGTTGAATCCTTCCTTGACAAGTCGCGGAATCAATCCGCAGTGATCAATGTGCGGGTGGGCAACAAATACATAATCAAGTTCTGAAGGCTTAAACAAAAACTTCTCTGAATTGATTTTATAACTGTCCAGATAATCATTGCTTGCTGATTGATGCAGGCCGCATTCCAATAGAATTTGGCAGTCTCCGAAACGGATAAAGTATTGTGAACCGGTAACATCATCCGAAGCCTTACCGGTAAAGAAGATCCCGTCGCCCTTGAGTTTCTTCTTACCCATAGCAACGCCTCTTACTTGTTCAGCTTTTTCGCAAGATCTGCATACTTATCGCCGATATAGCGCTTGTTGCACGTTCTGTAGTAGCTTGCGAGATTGCCGTTGCGGTCTACATAACCACGACTGGTGTTACGCAGAACGCCCTTCTTCACAAGAACATCCATCTCTTCTTTTGTAATCAGCTTAATAATTGACACATCCTTTTATTATATTTAAGCCGTGGTATAACGCACACGGCAAGCGTGTTAAAAAAACTTGGAACAGCCATATAGACCATTCCATTCAAAAACAAATGATGTTTTTTAAGTTTCTATATAATCCGACTGTTACGGTACGCCCAGAAGGTGGACGTGCGATGAATTCCAAATCTATACGCCAACTTATATACCGCATACGCCAGCGGTCTATGGTGACACATGGTTGCGGGTACTGGATTCGAACCAGTGTCTTCAGCTTATGAGGCTGACAAGGCATCCGCTCCTCTAACCCGCAATATAGGTTGTCTGCCCCGACACAGGCCGAGGCAGAGCTGAGAAGAAGAGAAAGATAGAGGATCTTTGGCTATAGTCTACCTATATACCATATACTTAAAATTTTTGAAGCTTCAAAACCCCAGTAAAATCAGGGCTTTTGGCGATTTTTAACTTTTAATTGCTGCGTCTACCTGATTTGCCTTCCACAAACGCTTTCGTTCGCGATCCTTGATTGTTTGACAATCCTGGCATCTGCAAGTTTTGGTATTCTTTGCAGATATGCGAAACTCCTTCCCACAGTCAACGCATGTGATGATCTTAAACTCCTGCGGGACGTAACCGGCACAATGGCTGCAATACTTCTTTGTTCCTGTTTTGTTCCCTCGCATCAGCATCCCGCACTCCGCGCAGGCAACAATATTCTCTCCGACCTGCATCAGGTACAAATAGCCGAGATCACGGAAGTCGGAAACATACATTACCGCCTTCACATCCGGCTCGTCGCAGAATGCAACCCTGACGGCAAGGTTGTCATTTTTCTTCGGAAGCTCGACCAGGTTCCTCACATAGAAATCATTGATCATGATATCCTGCTTCATGGTACTGAGCGACACATGGGCCAAAGCGAATACATCCTTCGTTTTATAGTTCACCCAACCGTTCGCACGATTGTTCCTTTGATTGGCAAGCTTCGCGAGACAGAGATAGGAGAACAAGACCTGCTGATGCTGCCTGGACAGTCCGCAGTTGAGAATCGTGTCCAGCTCTTTCTGTGTAACGGGAATTGCCGTATCCTGATAGAGCGGATACTTTCCGGCAGACTTGGCAAGAAAGTCAATATTCTCTTCCCATCTCGCCTTGTCGTTTGCGTATCTTGGGTATGATTCGCTGATAAACCCTGTCAGCGCCTTGATAATTCTGGCCTGCCGGTATCCGAGAACATCATAATAGTATTTGGAGAGAATCTGCGCAGAGGCCCACGGATTGTCCCCAAGCGTATGTTCGCGGAGACAGTTTTCCGCATATTCTTTTTCATTCAGAATAATCTTCATCTGCTTCATCTCCAATATAGACTGATTTCATTGTGAAATTCTCTCCGCCGTATGTAAACTCATTTCCGCCTGCCGCAGGATAGGAGAGTACGCCGCCATGCTTTTTCAAAAGATTCGCGACGATCTGATCGCCCGCAACGTCCCATGCAAACTGCTTGGAACCTTCCTTCTGGTAACAGATGTCCAGAACGATATCACAAAGCTCCACTATATTCGGACAGGCAATGGATGCCTTCATGCGAAACAGGCGGATCATCTCTTCACGGATTGCGCTTGATTCTTCATCCTGTTTCTCTTCACCTTTGCGAAGCGCCTTCATTCTCTCCTGAAGCCCGTAAAGATAATCATCATACAGAGTCCGAATCGCAGCATAGTCTTTCTGGCTGTACTCGACTCCCGCTTTCAGGATTGTATAGTCAAACTGCTTCGGCTTCGGCATTTGACCGTACTTCGGAAACATTTCTTCAAAGTACCAGCAGATTCTGTTGATGGTACAGTGATATTCACCAATTTTGCGGTCACTGTAGTAGTGTTCCAGAAATGCTTCCATCTCCGGTGTCTTCTCTTCACAGTTCTCCAAATCGCTGATACTGTAAACCCCGTAACTTGCAAATCTCCTCAGACAGCCGCGCTCAGAGTTCTTGATATAATCCTGATGTGACTTCTTCAGCCCAGGATATACATAGCACATAAAATATGGCTTGTACTGTGCGCAGATCCGTTCGGACAGTGCTCTCGCTTCCGGATCGGCAATGTCTTTCAGATCCCTGTGGCTGTACCAGTAACTCGGCATCGGCTCACAGATAATGCCTTTGATCCGGTCAATGGTTTCCTGCTGGTAAGCCTGCCCGCACATAATGCGGTATTCCAGTGTCTTGTATTCTTCCATGTCTGGGTCAAATCCGGCGCGTCTCTCGATCATGCTGGTGACATGGTTTGTGACAATGCCGATATCGTCATTGAATGCCAGCTTGTTCGCTTCGATGATATCCTGCTCTTCCGGAATCTTCTTCGTCGCTTTCCGCTGTAGGCACATCAGCGTTTTTGAATTGAGCGTATTGTTGACAATCGCCGGATCGTCCGTGACAAATACGGTGTCGCCGTCTGTGTCCGCGCCGTTCAGCGCATCGAGCATCGTGTCCCAGGCGTTGACAAGGCAGGCCGTCCTGATATACCGAAACCAGTACGCTGCAATATCGGAGCGGTTCAGCTTCATCTTCCTGATGTTGTGCATGCTGGTCATCGGCGCTCTGAAGCAGCTTACTTCATCCGCACCGGAGTCAATCCAGTATCGGTGATAGATCTCACCTGCGCCGAGCAGGCCGGTAACGGGAAGTCCGAACATGCTCTGGCAGAGCGCGTACAGGTCTGTCCCAAGCATTGCGAAATTCGCATGAATCCGCAGAGATCCCTTCTTTGCATCGTCAATCCGCTTCTTGATCATTGTGTGGATGTTGTGCCTTACAAAAGGATCGTCAATCATCTTCGGCTCAATCATCAATGCTTTGATGTAATCATCGCGCCCGTGAACCGCACTGTAATCATCCAGGCCGTAACCGCATAGATAGGCAAGGCTCTTCCGGTAATCGCCACCGAGAACATCTAAAATCTCAGAAACCGTAGGCTTGCACAGCTCTTTGATCTCCCTGTCGCGCATATTGATGTCCTGAAGAAACTGATAGTTGGTGTCGCGTACATTCTCAAGTTTTTCAGGCGCGTCCTTCGTCGCCGCAAATTCATAGTGATTCTCTTTGCAGGCGTCAAGATAGTTTTCCAGGCTGTCGTAGCTGTCCCAGAGCTTCAGCATCGATTCCGTCAGGATCATGTCCGCTTCTCTGACATCGCGCCAGTCTCCCCACACATCTTTGACATAGTAGCTTCCTGCAACCTTCTCTGCAAAATCCACATAATCAAAGGTGTAAAGCATTCCCTTCGTCCAGGCGTTGCGGCAGTTGAAGCCGGTCAGTTCGTGTTCGCCGTCGCCGTTCAGGAATTCATTGACTCTTCGTGAGTAGGAAGGTGATATCATCCCGTTGCCGTCAGAAGCATCATGCTCAATCTCGTACCAATCGGCATCGGTCAGTTCAGGCTCTCCGTCCGTATCCGTATTGATCAGAATCACGTCGGACTTGAACTTTGTCATGCAGTCGTGGACAACGATCACGCCGTTCGGCTGCGGAATCGGAGTGGAACCGGAGCAGGTGAGTGCTCGATATGCTTCAAACTTCGCCGGTACAAGTTCCTTTGACCTGTCTCTGCCGTTGTTGATTCTCTTTGTAAGTTCTGGATACAGCTCCTCATTGACATAGACGATGGTACTTGTCTTGACGCCGCCGTTTGTCCCAAGCAGACGCCGGAACCGAATCCCGTTGATTTGGAAACCGAGATTGGCGCGGTCATAATCCTTGTTGCTGTCCATGACCACGCAGACGTAATCCTTCTGAAACTGCATCTGATACAAGGACTGATACAGCGCCTTCAGCTTGACCCTGTTATCTCTGTTCTTCGGCTTCCTGCGGATATAGCGGATCTGGTTCTTGATATGAGAAACCTTTTCGCTGTACTCGCTCACATGATTGAGTTCATCGATCCAGCGGAGCATCTGGCTGTCATTGATTGACAC
>Ga0326511_10001071_pt1 | contig 23208 bp, 17 predicted proteins | sample 0_2496_0518_D_FD_203701 | JGI IMG/M metagenome (GOLD analysis project Ga0326511, IMG submission 203701) | Bovine rumen microbial communities from UC Davis, California, United States - 0_2496_0518 | ecosystem: Host-associated > Mammals > Digestive system > Stomach > Rumen | place: USA...
TACATTTACTTTCTGGCAATCTGCTTCTGGATTTCTTGTATAAATTTGTACATTAGCACCTGAATATGTATCTGCATTTATTACATCTAATACCTTATTACTATCTACTCCTGTTTCTATTTCATATGCTCCATCTTCTATTGTCCTTGAACCAAGTACAATATTATCTTCTCCTATTTTATTAAATTTAAATTTTTGTGAATTTGAATTATTAGAAGTACAGATTTCTATATTTGTACAATTTGATGTTCCTCCATTTGCTACTGTTAAATACGTCTTACTTGCTTTAGATATTATATTGTAATATCCATTCCCTGCATCTTTTATTATCCATTTCTGCGCATCTGCATCTATTTCTCTACATTGCCATACATTTGTATGATCTGCTGTATTTCCATTTGATACATCTAATCTCATTTTTGAATGTTTAAATGTTATTGTATAATATCCATCTCCTATGTATTTTACATTTACTTTCTGGCAATCTGCTTCTGGATTTCTTGTATAAATTTGTACATTAGCACCTGAATATGTATCTGCATTTATTACATCTAATACCTTATTACTATCTACTCCTGTTTCTATTTCATATACTCCATCATCTATGGTTTGTTTTAAATCATTTCCATATACCTTATAACTGAAATAGTTATAAGGTACTAGAAATACAATAACCATCATTATTATTATATGTTTTTTCATGTTTTTCACACCTCTTTATTTTAATAATTCTATTAGGCTGTTCATGATTTCTTTATTATCTAAATGATTCTTTTCATTTGTTGTCATATCAATAATTGTTTTGTTTTCATATTTTATATAATTATATGTTTGATATGAATCTAAATCCTCATATAAATCTACTGTCAATTCTTTAGATACTATATCTTTAAAATATAATTTTCCTGTTTTACTTAGTATAAATAGTTCATCAGAATTTATCAATTTTTGTATAAATATATCATATTCATTTTTCTCATTTTCTTCTTGTTCTTGTTTAATTTTTAAATAATTGTTTTTATCAGTCTCATATTTTAAATTAGTAATTTCATTAATCATATTTAGTATCTTTTCCTTAGACTTTTCTTCAATCCAAACACCACTTTTAGTTGGCTGTTGCATTTGATATTGTTTTACCTCTTCATCTGATGGAATATCATTTTTTATTAATCCTGCAAAAGCTATATTAAATTGCTCTTGTTCCGTAATATTTGCTTCATTATTATTTCTTAATCTTATTATTGATTTCTTCGCATTGGTTATAGGCATAGTTTTTAACATATTAATTGATGAATTTATATATTTATTATATATATCATTGTTAGCTACATCCTGCATAGAATATATCCAACTTGGCAACTCTATTAATCCAACTTCGGCTCTTAAATCTGTTCTTGCCCATGATATTAAATATTGATCTCCATATCTTCCATATTTTTGAGTAGCATTTGAGAAATTAGAATAATAATAATCTAAAACGCTTTGATCTCCTATTAAGGAATTTTCCCAACCATGTAAATCAATTAATACTGTTTTTCCATCATTTGATTTATGATTTTTCAAAAAAGATTCTAAAGCTGCTGCTTCATATGCTTGTAATTCCGCTGTTCCATTATAATTTCTACTGTCAGTAAATCTTTTATATGTACTTCCAACACTTTTCCAGTTTCTATTAATATCTATGCCGGCATTGCCAGGAGCCATACTAAACAGTGTTCTTCGACCTGGTCCAGCGTTTGATGTTCCATAATATTCTCCATCTGGATTTATTGATGGAAAAATATATACAGTCCAATTTTTTGCAATATATAAATCATTGTCATTTACTAATCTATTATAAAAACGATTTGCTATCTCGGTTAAAGCTTGACCATCTCTGTACCAATTGTCTTCAAATCCATGAACTGCAAATGTTGTAAATAATACATTTTTACCAAAACCATATTTATAATATTTTAGTGCTGAACCAGATGAATTTCCTTGATGAGCTAGTCCACTATATCCATATATTCCAGTCTCTCCTGCAATTTTTGTTTTATTAAATTTAAATTTTTGATTATTGTCTAATGATGGGGTATTTATTTCTATATTTGTACAATTTGCTGTTTCTCCATTTGCAACCGTTAAATTTTTTCCACTTGATTTTGATACAATGTTGTAATATCCATCATGTGTATATCTTATAGCCCATACTTGAGCATCAGCACCATTTAGATTACATTGCCATACGTTTGTATGATCTACTATTCCAGCATTTGCAACATCTAACATCATACCAGAGTGCAAAAATTCTATGTTATATAATCCATTTCCAAGATGTTTTACTTGTACTTTTTGACAATTTGCATTATTATTTTTTGTATATATTTGAACATTTGCTCCAGAATTATTACTTGCATCTATTACTTCTACTACTTTATTACTATCTAATTTTGTTTCTATTTCATATAAACCATCTTCTATTGTTTGTATCCCGTAGAATTCCTCTAATTTATTAAACTTAAATTTTTGAGAATTATCCTGCACTTTACAGTTAACCTCTATATTAGTACAATTTGCTGTCCCTGCATCTTCTACAGTTAAATATATATTTCCTAATTTTGATATAATATTATAATATCCATTTCCTGCATCTTGAATTATCCATTTTTGCGCATCTGCTCCATTTTCTGTACACTGCCACACATTTGTATGATTGTATGTTAAACCATTTGCTACATCTAACGTTTTTCCAGAATGTAAAAATGTTAATAAATAATTTCCATTACCTATATAATCAACTATTACTTTTTGGCATTCACCATTATTCTTAGTATATATTTGTACATTTCCACCTGATATTTTGGTTGCATCATTAACGTCCAATGCTTTATCTCTAGCTACAGCAGGCTCAATTTCATATAGTCCTGTTTTTATAGTTTCCTTTGCTTCTATTTTATCTATTTCATTAAATTTAAATTTTTGTGAATTATCGTCTTGAGTTGAATTTATTTCTATGTTGGTACAATTATTCGTTTCTCCATTTTTTACTGTTAAGTATGTATCACTTAATTTTGATATTATATTATAATATCCATCTCCTGCTTCTTTGATTATCCATTTTTGTGCATCTGCACCATTTGGATTACATTGCCATACATTTGTATGATCAGCTATTTCTCCATTTGATACATCAAGTAATTTTTTTGAATGTACAAATTCTATAGTATAATATCCATCACCTTCATATTTTACATTTACATTTTGGCAATATGCATTATTTTTCGTATATATTTGAACATTTCCTCCTGATATTTTACTTGCATTTATGACATCTATAGCTTTATTACTATCAACTCCAACTTCTATTTCATAAATTCCATCTTCTATTGTTTTAGTTCCTTTTATCTTTTCTACTTTATTTAGTTTAAATTTTTGTGAATTATTATTTTGATTTGAATTTATTTCTATATTTGTACCATTTAATGTATTTCCATCAGCCACTGTTAAATATGTATTACTCAATTTTGAAATTATATTATAATATCCATTTCCTACATCTCGAATCACCCATTTTTGTGCATCTGCACCATTTGGATTACATTGCCATACATTGGTATGGTGTTCTATATTTCCATTTGATACATCTAATAATTTCTTTGAATGAGAAAATTCAAGAGTATAGTACCCATCACCTTCATGTTTTATATTTACTCTTTGACTTAATGCTTTATTTTTAGTACATATTTGAACATTTCCTCCTGAATAAGTTGCTGAATTAATTACATCTACTGCTTTACTACTATCCACTCCTGTTTCTATTTCATACATACCATCTTCTATAGTTTGTGTTCCTATTATTTTTTCTATTCTATTAAATTTAAATTTTTGCGCAATACTTCCGTCAGCTACATTTATCTCTATGTTGGTGCAATTATCTGCTTTTCCATTCGCAACAGTAAGATACTTATCCTTTAATTTAGAAATTATATTATAATATCCATCTCCTGCATCTCTTATTATCCATTTTTGTGCATCTGCATCTATTTCTCGGCATTGCCACACATTTGTATGATTTGAAGTTTTACCATTTGATACATCTAATCTCATATTCGAATGCTTGAATGTTAATGTATAATATCCATCTCCTATATACTTAATATCTACCTTTTGACAATTCCCATTATTCTTAGTATATATTTGTACATTTGCACCTGACACTGAACTTGCATTTATTACATCTAAAGCCTTATTACTATCCACTCCTACTTCTATTTCATAAGTTCCATCATCTAATGTTTTGTTTCCTTTTGTGCTTTCTATTTTATTAAGTTTAAACTTTTGTGAATCATCATTCTTATTGGTATTTATTTCCAAATTTGTTCCATTAGCTATATTACCACCTGCAACTGTTAAATAAGTGTTGCTTACTTTTGAAATTATATTATAATAACCATTTCCTGCATCTTTAATTACCCACTTTTGTGCATCCGCATCATTTGGATTACATTGCCATACATTTATATGATTTTCTATTTTTCCATAGTACACGTCTAATAACTTTTCTGAATGAATAAATTCTATTGTATAATATCCATTCCCCTGATAAACAATATCTACTTTTTGATTCATCCCATTATTTCTTGTATTAATTTGAACATTTCCCCCAGAATATGTTACCGAATCAATTACTTCTAATACCTTATTCCTGTCTACTCCTGTTTCTATTTCATATATACCATTTTCTATGGTTTGTGTTCCTATTATTTTCTCTATTCTATTAAATTTAAATCTTTGTGCCCTGCTTCCATCTGCTTCATTTATTTCAATATTTGTACAATTAGCTGTTTCACCATTTGCAACAGTTAGATATTTATCTTTTAATTTAGAAATTATATTATAATATCCATCTCCTGCATCCTTTATTATCCATTTTTGTGCATCTGCATCTATTTCTCTACATTGCCATACATTTGTATGATCTGCTGTGTTTCCATTTGATACGTCTAATCTCATTTTTGAATGTACAAATGTTATTGTATAATATCCTTCTCCTATATATTTTACATTTACTTTTTGACAATTACCATTATTTCTTGTATATATTTGTACATTTTCACCTGATATTCTACTTGCATTTACAACATCTAGAACTTTTTCGCTGTCTACTCCAACTTCTATTTCATACATTCCATCTTCTAATGTTTTGCTATTTGCATTAACAGTATTTGTAGCCAAAGTAAAAATATTGATTAAAAATATAATTGTTAATATGACTTTAAAATATCTTTTCATACTCTCATCTCCATTAATATTTTAACATTTTGTATAACAAATTTAAATAGTTTTTTTTAATTACCAACATTTTCTTCTTTTTTGTTTTTTGCATAGCTAAAAACAAATGCAATCGTTAATCCAACAAATAAGAATATCATAATAAGTAAATTTGAAATTGTTGCTCCCAATATAATATCATTGTTTACTAAAACATAAGATATTGTCATTGCAAATATAGAAGCAATTGCATAAACAATTGTTGTAAGTTTCTGTTTTCTTATTGTTCCTAATACATAAAACATTATAGTAGACATTGCATAAAATAACCCTGATAAAACCATTAGTAATAAATGTAATGTATATGGTGTTAAATCAACTTTATATAGCATATTTAGTATAGGTATACCAATAAAAGCACAAGCAATTTCTCCTAAAACAGCACAAGCAATTAATACTAAATTTAATTTAACAATAACTTTAATAAACCTTGCATATTCTTTATTGTTCCAATATTCACCAAACACTTTTAAAAATGGTTTAATTATTAATAAACTTACTAGATTTATTACAAATGTTGGCATATATAAAATATTAAAATATGTTTGTATTTCGTTATTTTCAAATCTTTCAATTGCATATTTTACAGCATTTATAACATACATACTTACCAATGTAGAAATACCTAATGGTATTGATTCTTTAACTATTATTTTTATTTTTGAATAATTAAATTCCAGTTTTGTATTTTGATATTTTTTTATGTTTCCAAGCTCATAAAATAGTAAAATTAGTATTCCAGCAATTAACATTCCTCCAAAGGATAAATAGATATTATCTGTAACTTTATCTAAAACTACAAATGTCAATAGCTCTGCCATATTTCTATATAGTAGGGATTTTCCAGCTAAGTCTAATCTATCATTTAATTGAAATTCAGCCTGAAATGTTTCACTAAAATTATCTAACACTCTTATTAAAAGTAAAATTGTAAGTATAAATAATTTTTCATTTGTATAGTTTGTAACTATAACAAATATTACTCCTAATAAAAGCATTGCTAGAATTGCGAAAATTCTAGCAAAAAAATAATCTGCATATTTATATTTTCTATTTGTATCAGTTACTTGTACAATTCTTATTCCTAAATCTCCTATTGCATTTAATATACACCCTGTAGCATAACAAATTGAAAATATCCCTGCTATTTCTACTCCATTTAATCTAGTACAAGCCATTAATATAACCGCACTAAATACTGAAAATACCATACTTCCTATCGTATTCCAAATAAATTGTTTCTTTTTTATCATTGTTTCTCCGCCCATTACCATTTTATATCAATTTTAAAAGTGTTTAATATGAATTTGTAAAATCCTAAGAATGCTCTATACATATGAAGCAAATATATTTTTTTCATTACAGCAACTTTGAAGTTTTTAGACTTATGTGATATGCAATATCCTAATTTTAAATATTTTGTTTTTCTCCATAACTGAAATTCTCTGTCTAAATATTCTCTATTTTCTTTTAACACTTTTTTAAAGTTTTGTTTATCTGATGACATTCTAAACATTAATGAAAGTCCAAAATGTAGAAATGCCATTGAATCTACAACTTCCATTTTGTTTTTACCATTTTTATCTTCTTTATAAATTTTCTTTATTTCTATCATAGCTTTTTCAGTAGACTCTATTTGTTCTAGCTTAATTTGTGAAATAATAGAATCTGATCTTACCATATAATAATATAAAGGATCATCTATAAATGATATAGTTTTAGTATTTAAATATGCCATCATTAAAAACATCATATCATCCAATATTCTAGGTGGTTTTTCTAGATTTTTTAATTTTTTTAACACTTCTGATTTATATAATTTGTTCCATAAAGCTGCATTTATTGTTAAAACATCTTCAGGGTTTTCATCCATATTTATAGTTCTTTTAGAAAAACCTGTCATTTCTGTAGAATATACATGTTCAGTTTCTACATCAACCCTATAAAATCCAGATACTACAATATCTGAATTGTTTTTCTTTGCAGCTGTATATAATTTTTCTGCATAATCTAATGTAATATAGTCATCTGAATCTACAAAAGCTATATATTCTCCTGTTGCCTTTTTTATTCCGTCATATCTCCCCTTCCAAACACCTTCATTTTTTTTATCTATAATAACTATATTTTTGTCCTTGTATTTTTCTTGATATTCTTTTAATATTGATAAACAATTATCTGGTGATCCATCATTTATACATATTATCTCTACACCATCAAGTGTTTGTTTTACTAAACTATCCATACTTCTTCTTAAATATTTTTCTACTTTGTATACTGGTACAATTATACTAATTTTTGGTTGTTCCATTTTCTTTCCTCCAAATTATATTATTTTTTCTATTTTTAAAGCATTAAGTGCTTCTTCTATTACTTTATCCATATCATAGTATTTATAAGTTCCTAACCTTCCACCAAATATCACCTTATTATCTTTTTTAGATAATCCTTTATATTTATTGTATAATTCGTTGTTTTTTTCATTATTTATTGGATAATATGGTTCTTTTGTTTCATCCCATGTCATTGGATATTCTTTTGTTATTATAGTAAATTTACTTACATCTTCTGTTTCTTCGTTGCCTAAACTTTTTGCATATTCAAAGTGTTTATGCTCTATAATTCTTGTATATGGTGTTTCATAATCAGTATAATTTACAACAGCGTTTCCTTGATAATTTCCTATATCTAACTCTTCTGTTTCAAATCTTAAACTTCTATATTCTAGTTTCCCAAATTTATATTCATAAAATTTATCTATTGGCCCTGTAAAAACTATTTTATCTGATATATTTTCTAATTCATCTTTATGTTCAAAATAATCATAATTTAATTTCACTTCTATATTTTTTAGCATTTTTTCAATTATTGAAGTATATCCACCAATAGGAATTCCTTGATATTTATTATTAAAATAGTTATTGTCATATATTAATCGTACAGGAAGTCTTTTGATTATAAAACTTGGTAGTTCAGTACATCTTCTTCCCCATTGCTTTTCAGTATAACCCTTAATTAATTTTTCATAGATAGTAGTTCCAACTAAGCTAATTGCTTGTTCTTCTAGATTTTTAGGTTGTTTAATACCTGCTTCTTTTTTCTCCTCTTCTATTTTTTCTATAGCTTCACTTGGTGTAATAACTCCCCAAAGTTTATTAAAAGTATTCATGTTAAATGGTAAATTATATAATTCATTTTTATAATTAGCTACTGGTGAATTAGTATATCTATTAAATTCGGCAAATTGATTTATATAATTCCATATTTCTTTGTTACTTGTGTGAAATATATGTGCTCCATATCTGTGTACATTTATTCCTTTTACATTTTCTGTATATATATTTCCACCTATATTATTCCTTTTTTCTATTACTAAACATTTTTTTCCACTTTTTGTTGCTTCATGTGCAAATATTGCACCAAATAATCCGCTACCTACTATTAAATAATCATACTCTTTCATAAATTTCCACCTTCCGTATTTTTTTTAATTTTATAATATCATTTAATTTGAAAAAGTACAAGTTTTTTCTTGTACTTTTTTACACTTTTATATACTTTTTGTTACTTATATTCTTAGAAAAATTAATTATTATTATTTTTTTCTATTTTATCTATTCTTCTTTTTAATAAAGATATTTCCTGTATCAGCATTGTGTTTTTATTTTGTTCCTTAGTAATTAATCTTGTTAAATCAAAAATTAGATATAAAATTACAAATATTGCTACACTATAAATCATATTTATTGGTAATTCAAATCCTATAAATTTAGATAAATTGTCTACAAAATTTGGTACCAATAATGCAATTATTAATAGCATTCCAGTTATAATCCAAAAAATTAGATAGTTAATTCTTAAATTCTTTCGTTTAACTGATTTTAAGATTACAAATAAGTAGATTAATAAAATAACTATTAAAGCAAATTTTAAAGAATTTTGCATTATTTTTTCCTCCTTTTTCTTCTAAAACTTATACTATCAATAATTATAGCTAATACAACTTTAATCATATAATCTGCTGGTTTCCAAAATTTCTTTGTAATTGATGATGTTCCACCCTCTCTCTCATTCATGCTTACAGGAACTTCAGTGACCTTATATCCATTTACTAATAATGATACAGTAGATTCTGGCTCAGGATATTCTTTTGGATATTCTCTTGCAAATTCTTCTATAACAGATTTATTAACTGCTCTAAATCCTGATGTAGGATCCGTTATTTTTTTACCAGCAAATATTTTTATGAATATAGAAATTATTTTAGATCCAAATCTTCTTATAGCTGTTGATTGAAATTCACTTGAGCTTTTATCCAAATATCTTGTCCCTATACACATATCAGCTTGTCCTTCAACAATTGGTTTACAAATTGTTTCAACATAATTTATATCATGTTGTCCATCTCCATCAAATTGTATTGCTATATCATAATTATTTTCATATGCATATTTGTACCCAGTTTGAACAGCTCCACCTATTCCTAAATTCTGCACTAAGTCTACATGATTGAATTTATTTTTGTCTAATATTTGTGGTGTTGAGTCTTTTGAACAGTCATTTATTACTATATAATCATAATTAGCATTTTTTGTTATTTCATTCACTGTTTTTTTTATGTTTTCCGCCTCATTATATGCAGGTATTATCAAAAGTATTTTCATTTTTTTCTCCTAATTCTATGTTTAGTATCAAAATAATAATATTTATTTTTAATAAAAGTTTATAAAATATTTTTCATTGTATAATGTAATATATTTATTTACCAATTAAACAAACATAATATATAGAAAATATTGTATGACAGTGCTACGACTGATATTAAGTAATTAAAAATGTTTGAATAATTATATATATTTTTTTCCTTTACTTTAGGTATCAACAAACTGAATGCAAGTATTGATAATGGAAAAAAGTATCTTCCTTGTACGCCTCTTATTTCTTGGCTTCCTACACTTGTCCATGACAAATACAATGCCGTAGCTACTAATCCCCATATAATTACCAAAATACATCCTATAAAGATACTAGTTTTATAATTATATTTTTTTTCATCTATTTTCTCAGTAAAAATAGTATGAAATAAATTAATCAATAGAATACTGTACATAAAAAATGTAACAATAGTATCTGTCTTTAAAAGATATCCCATATTATTTAATGTTTCTCCTCCAAAGAAGAATGGAAATAGATTAGTAATAGTATATTTTATTAATATTATTAAATAATTAATTGGATTTTGTAATATATTTTTTAACTGCCCTGTAACTGAAGTATTTTCAACTCTTGCATCTCCAGCGACATTTGAACTTAGTATAGTTGGTAATACAAATGTTGATAATAATAATACAAATAATAAAACTGATATAATTAAAACAAATCTATACTCTTTCTTGTCATATTTTTTTCTATTTATAATACTTGGCAACAATAATAATGGACAGTATATTGCTTTTGGTAGACATATCCAAATAATTGAGATATAAAATTTATATAATGTTTTTTTATCTACTTTTTCACTATATAACATATTAATAAACATTGCCATCCCATACATTCCTACTGATATCAGTGATGGATCATATGAAAATTGACATGCTAAATTTATTGCATGCGGTATTAATGCTACAACAAAAAATAATCTTTTTAGTTTTTTCACCTCTTTTATTGCAAGATATGTAAATAATATATATACCAATAAATTAGTAAATTTAGCCGATAATAGCACTATTATAAATGGTAAATTAAGAGTTTTACCTATTTTCATTATTAATGCTTCTGGTAAATAAACTAAATTATTATATTTAATATTTCCATAATCTTGATTTTCTCTAATAATGTTCGTATCACTATTATCATTATTATTTAAGAAACTAATATATGCTTTTTGCTCTTCACTTGTCACAAATCTAAAAGGCGCATTAATTAGTAGTTTATCATAATATCTTGCTGTTCTACTCCATTGAGTTTCTTTTCCATCTAATAATGTGTACATATTATGAAAATGAACTTGATCATCTTCCGATGTATATGCAGACAATGGAGTAGATAGTATTAGTAATGTTCCCAATGTAATTATAGTTATTAAAAAGATTTTGGGCAATTTTTTTTCTATATCATTTTTATTAAAAATAATATATGCAATTATTAATAGTGTTACTGATATAAGAATAAATCTTAGCACATTAAAATCTATTCTATTATGCACTTTAAAATCATTAATAATGATACCTTTTCCATTTATATTTATTTTAATTTTATTGGCATCTAATCTTACCCTTTTATCAGCAATATTTATTATAGATGCAGATACATATTTTTTATTTTCTTTTTCATTTACAGTTATCTCCCATGAAAAATCATTTTCTGATTCATAAATATATGCAAATTCATTAATAAAACCGTCATATTCAAATTCAAACTCCGAATTATCTTCGGTTGTAATATATTTTCCATCTTCATATTTTGCATTTATATATGATATTGGGTTTAATACTATATCTTTGTTTCCACCTTTATAAGAATAAATTTGCATAATAGTAATTTCTAAAGTAAATGCTATTATTACTAAAATTAATAGTATTATCCATTCTTTCTTTTTCATTTTATTGCTCCTTTTTGTCTTTTATTAGTAAATATATTAATATCAAAACTAATATCAACATCCATATATTCACATATGATGAATTGTTATTTATATATGAAATATTTAAATTATCTTTTTTTATTATATCATTTATTTTATATGTATTTTCATTTCCTGTCTTGGCAATTGAGAATACTATTCTATTATTAATATTTATATCATTTATACTAATTTTTATTTTATATTTATGATCTTTCTCTATTTTGCATTTTAAATTAAGATAATTAGTATCATTTATTTTTGAAAAAGACATAGTTTTATTAAATAATTCTTCATTTGTTTGAATATCTAATATTTTTATATCCAATTGACCTCTTTCTAGGGTTTTCATATATGTCCCAATCATTATTGCAATTCCATCACTATCGGTTGAAGCTTGAAATTCATCTTCTATAAATGATTCATTTTCTATAATATCTTCAAACAAAGTATTGCTATTATAATGATTTGTATAAGATATATTTTTTACGGGAAGTATTGAAAATACAAATAATACTAAAATTACTATCTTGAAAATAATATTCTTTTTTGACTTATATTTTAAAAATTTTTTCATAATAAAGACCTCTTATTTGTATGATTTAATTATTCTTTTATTTGTAATTAATTATAATATGATATTATAAATTATTTATGTTCTCTTTTCTACTTGACAATTGTATTATTGTAAATAATATAACCTTAACACCAAAATCTTAAGAAAATTGTTACCGATGTAACACATAGCATAATTATCGGTACCAAATAGCTATTATCTAATACTATTTTCATTACAGATTTAATTGTTTTATTTTTTTCTAATACAGAATTTGATAATATTATCATTGCTAATGGAATTATTGATATGAAATATCTTCCTTGCACTCCTGTGATTATTTCTGCTCCAACTCCTTGTTCTAACCATGTCCAAAATATATACAATGCTAAGAAAATAGAAAATATTGTAGCAATACTTCCAAATATTGATATCAATTTATACTTCCAATTAAATTTCACCTGACATACACTAAAATCTGTTAAAGCAATAGCGAGTCCACAAATAGTATATATTACCAAATATATTGTTGGTATATAAGTATCTAATATGCCAAATGTCCCAATTATTCCTGAAATATAAAAATTTCTATTTATCAACATTGTTTTAAGCCAAATTTTAATGTAACTTATAGGATTTGTTATAACATATTGCAGCTGTTCTGCTGAATGATCTTCTGTATAATTTCTTTGCAAATTCATTAATGGTATTTTATTTATTATAAATAATACAGATGCAATTACCAGTATAATTCCAAAATATTTGATTAGTTTTGTAATTTTTCCTTCATACTTTTCTTTCGGAATAAAAACTAAAGGAATTAAGAGTGTAATATATACTATTTTTATTGATAATAATATAAAAGCAATAATTCCAAAAGCAGCTAAGTGTTTATATGAAATTCTCTTAACATTTTCGTCAAACAGCAATTTAAATATTAATGCTGTACTTAATAGAGACACTGATATTAGAACACTATCATATGAGACTGCTGCTGCAAGCGCTAAACTCATTGGAAGTAATCCAATAACGCAAAATGTTTTTTTAATATTGGAGTAGTTTTTATTGCTAAATATACTAAAAAAACATATAATATTAGGCAAAAGAACCTTGCAAACTGTAACATTGTAACTATAGAAATGTTATCCATACCTATCAATTTTGTTGTAACTTTTGCAAAAACAATTCCAATTGATGGTGCAATATATACAAATGGTGTTGTTTCTACTGTAGAAAAAGATTTAAAAACAGTCTCAGAATAATCTTGAGGTGTTTTATCATTTAAAATCACTTCACTATATGATTTATACCCTTCGCTTATATATTGTACTATATCAGTAGGTAACTCATATCCCACCACACCATCTTGTGAAGATGGAAATAATTGTCCTTTAGAAACTACATAAGCTTTTTTAAAATGACTGTCTTCATCTGGAGATTGAAATGGTGGAATAATTGTAATTAGTATAATTCCAAATATTAATGCACAATATACAAAAAATTTTTCTGGACTAACTTTTAACATTTTTTATTCTCCTTTTATTTATATAAATTGATAACCTCTTTCTCTATCACAGACCATTCTCTTTCTTCAGCAGTTTTTAGTCCATTTTTTATTAATTTTTCTCTTAGATCTTTATTGTTTACTAGTCTGTTGATTTGTTCTACAGCTTTATCAATATCTCCTTGTTTATAGAATAAGCAGTTATATTCATCTCTTAAGTATTCTACATTTCCTTCATTAGGAGCTACAACAGCTAAACCTCCTGTTGCCATCATTTCAAGTGGTGGATATGAGAAACTTTCTAATTTACTTGATTTTATTAATATATCACAACTACCATATACTTCTCCAACTTTATCATGAGGCACTTTATGCATAAAATTATCCACATAGTACCAATCTTTTGGTTCACCTTGATATGATAAATAGTTTATTTCAAATATTTCTTTATCTAATTTTTCAATAATTTTAAAACTTTCATCAACGTTTTTATAATAATCCTTTGAATTTCCTTCAACTAATATTTTTATTTTTCCGTTGAAATTACGTTCTTTGAATGGAAACTGTTTTAAATTTATACCATTAGGTGCAAATTTGCATTCTTGTTGATAATCCTTTTCTAACCAATCTTTGCACCATTTTGAAATAGTTAAATAATTAATTGGCATATATGAATTATATGTTGCATTTGCCATAAATTTTTGATAATCTCCATTTTCATAAAAATCTGTTTCAAAGTTTTGTACTAAATATGATTTATTTTTGCAATTAGCATATGATTTTATATATGGTAATGTTGCCCATAATGTAGCAACCATTGTATCAATTTGTCCGATAACAACATCCTTTGTTTTTATTACACTTACGACACCATCATTGTTTACTATGTCATCACTATTATCATCCATGTTTATAAAGAATGCATCATAGCCTGCCTTTTTTAATATATTACAGTGCTTAATAGCAACATTAACACCACCACTAATATTGGTACTAGGCATTACAAAAGCAATGTTTCTCTTTAATCTATTTTGTATAAAATTATATAATCCAATTCCTGTATAAGTTGTTACTTTTTTCTTTATTACTTGATTAAATGCTTCTTCTGCTATTGTATTTCTATATTCTTTATCTTCAATTACTTTCTTTAATTTGTTATACCATTCTTCTTCATTATCGCATAATACACCATCAACACCATCTCTAATACATGTTTTAAAAGCCCCAAAATTACTTGCAACAGTTACAGTCTTGCATAAAGATGCTTCTGTCCATTTATTTTCAGATTTTGCTTCATTAAATATAGATTTTTCTAATGGTGCTAAATTAATATCAATAGATGCAATAATGCTTGGAAGTTCAATCCATGATACAAATGGTGCAGTCAGAATTCTTGATTTAAATTCTTGCAATTCTTCAGGAATATCTAATAATCCTACAACTTTTAAATATAAATTACTATGTTCTTTCATCAATCTTTGCACTACTGGTAGAATCATTTTAAAGTCATCATTATGTGTTATACTTCCACTTAAATAAGACATTATTACCTTATCTTCGTCTCTTTTAACTTCTTCCATAGCTTTAAGAGATAGCTTCACCATTTTTTCTGATGCTACATTCCTATTAACGTAAACTTCGCCAATATAATTTTTTAGTTCTTCTGCAAGTCTTTCAGTTGTTGTTATGGCATAATCACACATTTCTAGTGTTTCTCTCATTCTGTTTACACCATCATTATATAAATCAAGTTCATCTTTGCTCATAGTCTTTAAGTATTTTATTGTATCTGTATATTTTTGATCTATAACTAAATCATCAATATCATAGAAAACTGTTTTATTGGCAGCTTTTGCGGCTTTAATAAATTCTCTTACCTCATTAGTAATTGGACATCTAAAAAATACAAATCCTCTATAATATTTCAAATCATTTATGTCTAGTTTATCATAACTAACTCCTGCACAAAAAAAACCAGCTGCTTCAAGTTGTTCTATTTGGTGATCAACGCGATATCTTTGTGGATGAGGTAGAGTACACCCATTAATAAACAAAATATCTCTATATGCTTTTACGTTTGATTTGTCTTTAAATATTCTACTTTTAACATAAAATTTTGACTTGTTAATAAATTCATTCATTCCTTCTATTTTTATAGTGTCAATTGAGCTTTTTATTAGTCTTTTTATTTTTTTCATCACATTCTCCTTATATTGTATTAATTCTATAGTTCTTCAGCAAATCTTTTTTCTAGTTTTTTAAATATAACATATCCAATAAATACTCCTATAATGCCAAGTACGGTCCAAATTGCAAGTGCCTTTAAATCAGGCATAGTTTGATAGTAAAATATATTTCTATATGCATTTACTATTTGTACCATTGGGTTTAAATAGAAAAATTTAGCAAATTGAGGTGGTATTAACTCCATTGTATATAAAACTGGTGTTAAATACATCCATAATTGTAATAATACATTTATAAAATATTCTAAATCTCTTATGTAAACTGTTAATGCTGATAATACAAAACAAATTGCAAGTGTTATTATAGATTGTATTAATAATATTACAGGTAACCATAATACATTTGCTGTTATTCCTATTCCTGAAATTATTAAAGCAATGAAAATTATAATACAAGATACTAAAAAGTTAATAGCACCACTTATTACAATTGAAATTGGTAGAATCTCCCTTGGAAAATATACCTTTTTCAATATTCCTCCATTACCAACTACAACTGAAGTACTCTGTGAAACAGTTGTTGCAAAAAAGTTCCATGGAATCAATGCGGAAAATAAGAACATTACATAGTTATCTTCTTGGATTTTTAAAATAAATGGAAATACTAGTGCATATACTAATAATTGTAGTAGTGGATTAATAAATGACCATAACACTCCCAAAAAAGATTTTTTATATTTCCCACGAAATTCTTTTTTTACAGACGTTTTTAAGAACTGTCTATACATATATAATTCTTTCATTTTCTTAAACATTTTTTATTTCATTCCCTTCTAAATTTACAAGATGTTTTGAAAACAATTGTGTTTTCGATTATTTTTCAAAATATTTATTATGAACATTCCTTAACATACTCATCAAGTACTTTGTCAGATTTCCCATCCATTCGTACAACTCCATTACTTAACCATATAGTTCTATCACATAATCTTTTAGCTGCTCCTAAATCATGTGTTACTAATACTATTGTTTTTCCTTCTTTTTTCAATTCTTGCATTTTATTAAAACATTTATCCTGAAAATGCTTGTCTCCTACAGATAAAATTTCATCAATTAAAAGTATATCAGCATCTACATTGATTGCAATTGAAAAAGCTAGTCTCATATACATTCCTGATGAATATGTTCTAACTGGATTATCTATATAATCTCTTAGCTCTGAAAATTCTATTATATCTTCTAATCTACTGTCAATCTCTTTTTTTGATAATCCAAAAATTGACGCATTAAAATAAATATTTTCCATTCCAGAAAAGTCTGGGTGAAATCCTGCTCCTAATTCTAACATCGAAGTCAGTTTTCCCTTTACTTCAATTTCTCCTTCATTTGGATATATTATTTTTGTCATTAATTTTAATAATGTACTTTTTCCAGAACCATTTATCCCAATCAATGCAACAGTTTCTCCTGCTTTTATTTGTACATTAATGTCTTTCAAAACCTGACGCACCTCATGATTATTTCTTTTCCAGAAAATTGCTCTTTCTTTTAATGTATTAGCTTTATCATAATACACATTAAAATGTTTACTTACATTCTTTACATCTATTACAATATTAGATTTTTTTTTCATTTCATTACCTCTTTTTCTTTTTATTAATATTATGTCTCTATTTTTTGAGGGTTTATCCTCATATTGGGAACATCTTTTCTAAAATTAGGATTAAAATATTTATCTTCGAATTTTAAATATTTTTCCCATTTTTCTTTTATCTTTCTTTCTTCTGAAGCAAAATAAGTTTGAGTGTTGTTTTGTATTGATTTGTTAGTATAAGCCTCTATATATGGATTGTAGACAACTAGTTTTTCTATTTCATTTAGTTTCAAGCAAAAATCTACATCTCTATATTTATCAGATAATTCCTCATCAAATCCATTTATACTTTTGAATATTTTTTTAGATATTCCTAGCAACTCACTTGAAACTGCCATAACATTTTGCTGTATCATTATTCTACCAAAATATCCTGGATTACTATTTTTTTCATAATAGTTCACATTGCCAATTGTTCCCATTAAATTTAAAGTCATTCCAGCATGTTCAATTCTATTATTCTTATATAATATCTTTGCTCCAACACACCCAACTTCTGATCTTTGGCAATTTGACAATATACTTTCTAACCAATCTTTACTTATAATTTCAACATTATTATTTAAGAATACTAAATATTCACCTGTTGATTTTTCAGCCCCAAAATTATAAGAACTTGAATAGTTTAATTTCCTGTTATCAATTTGTTCAATTTTTATTTTTTTATTTTCACTTATTTTTTTATAATACTTTAAAACATCAATTTCTGTACTATTATTATCTACTATAATTACTTCAAAATCACTATATGCTGATTTCATTACTGAGTCTATACATTTCTTTAAGTTTTTTTTGTTGTTTTGATTTGGAATTATTATTGAAATTTTCTGTTTTTTTATAATTGGATATGTAATCTTATATAAACCAATTATTCGAGAATCTTCAACTTTTGCTTTATGAATATTATTTCTTTCTAAGCTTGATAATATTGCTTTTTTTGCAGCTTCATAGGCGTATGGTTTAGCACTTGATCCTGAAGCAACTGAACTTTGACTTATTCTCCAATTGTATAAAATTTTAGGAATATGAACTATTTTCTTAGCATTTTCAGTTGCTCTTAATATAAAATCATAATCCTGACTTCCATCATATTCGGAATTAAATTGTCCTATTTTCACTATTAATTCTTTTTTAAAAACCGAAAAATGACATATATAATTATAACTTCTTAATGTATCAATTGCATAATCCTGTTTAAAATGTGGCGATATCCTTGTTTTGCTTTCGTATTCGTCATAAAATTTATCTTCATCTGAATATATAAAATCAACATCCTTGTTTTCATTTATAGCCTTTACAATTTCAAAAAACGCAAATCTTGGTAATAAATCATCTTGATCCATTAGTGCTATATAATCACCTGTTGCAAGTTTAAGTGCTTCATTAGTATTACCAGAAATCCCTTTATTTCTTCCAATGAACTTATATTTGATTTTATTGCCATATACTTCAATAGATTTTTTAACAAATTCATTTTCAGTGTCACTTCCATCTGCAAAACATACTTCCCAATTATTATAAGTTTGTCCAGTAATTGATTCCATTAATTCATCATAGTATTTTTTAGGTTCATTATATAATGGAATAACTATGCTTATTTTAGGCATTATTGAAAATTTAATATTGCGCTGTTCTTCAAGTTTCTCTTCACTTGGTTCATTGTTTTTTATCCATTCTTTATAATTTTCTTGTTCTTCCCTATTAAATCTTTCAGTTGGTGTTTCTTTAAAAAAGATTTTATAAATCTTTTTTGCTATTTTTTTTATCATAATTCACTTCCTACTGTAATTATATAAATTATCTTTTCCCCATCATTTTTAATATGAAATATCTTATATTAAACACACCTCTTGCAACTAGTGGCATATTCATTATCATAAAATTTTCTATATAATACTTAAATGTTTCATTTTTATATAGTTTATGAAAAGTTATCCATCCTTTAAAATTAAAATTTCTTTTATTTTGAAGCATTTTATAATAATCTAATGCTTCTTTATTTTGCATTTGTATATCAGCAGGGAACTTCTCATTGTTTTCTACATAAGTTCCAAATACTCCTAATTTAACATTTATAAAATGCTCTCTTACTTGCTCTAGTTTTTTAAATCCATGTGAAATTTTTTCAGTTCCTACTTGATTATTCCCATGTTGTCTGTATTTAATATATTTTTCAGGCATATATGCTAATTTGCCATTTAAACTAGCCATTAATCCAATCCAATGATCATGAATCAAATACTTTGAATTTGTAGGTAATGGAAGTATTTTTTCTATTGTTTCTTTTTTAGAAAGTATTGTACATCCAGTAACACAATTATATAGATAATTAACTTTATAACTGTCTATATATTTGTTTATTTTTCTTGTTAATAACATATAATTATTAAAAGATTTATACATTGTATTTAAATCTTTATCAACTACTTCCAAATCTCCAAATACTAAATCTGCATTATTATTTTTTAAATTTTCCAATGATTTTTCTACTTTTTCTGGAAGCCAATAGTCATCTTGGTCTGCTAGCATATAATATGGTGATTCCACCTGTTTTAATAAAAATTCTATATTTTTAACCACGCCTAAATTTTCTTCTTGAATAATCACTTTTATTCTTTTATCTTTTTTACTATATTCCTCTAAAATTTGTGGTGTTTTATCTTTAGAACAATCATCTGATATTATTAAATTAATATTTTTATAACTTTGATTTAGTATGCTATCTATTTGCTCTGAAACGTAATTTTCTCCATTATAAGTAGCAAGCAAAATGTCTACTTTTTCTTTTTTCATATTTTACTTCCTTTTATTTTATAGAATATAAAATCTTTCTATATTTTATATATTTTAGTATATTTTGTCAAGGAAAAAGAACTTAAAAATAAGTTCTTTTAGAGAAAATATGGATTTTATTTATTAAATCTATTTATTTTTCTTATTTTTGTTATAATTTTCCACCCTTTACTGTTTATAACTTCTTCATAAGCAGCTTTATAATTATTTTTATCCTTTAGATATTCTTCATTTTTTTGATTTAGTTCTAAGATTACATTATCTTTGTTTGATATATCTTTTAAATATTTTTCTTCCTTTTGCATTAATTCTAAAATTATATTGTTCTTATTATATATTGCATTTACTAAGTCAATATCTGAATTTCTTAATAATTCAAATTCGACTTTTACTTCACAATCTTTTTTAAATTCTCCCTCAAAAACAATTATTGGTTTATTATAAAAATAAATTTCATTACCTAAATCGTAAATATTATATAATTTATAATTTGACTTATTATTAATCTTAATATTTGATATAGTAGATCCTATCTCGTCAAATAACTCTAACACTATTCTATTGGTATCTTTTTTACATTGTTGAATTATAGTAACCTTATTTTCATCTATTCTAAAATAAGAATCTATTATATTTTTATAATTGATTTTATCACTATCATCAAAAATCATTCTATATTTATTTGTCTTCTTTATTTTATTATGACCACTATGTTTAAAATACATATTATCAAATACATACATATTTAAAAAGTTAATTCTAATTGGATTTTTCCATAAACAATAATTAAAAGATAATTGATCTCTTCTTGAATACAAGAATAACATATTATACCAATCATCCATTAATTTATTAACGGCTAAGTTGTTTTTTCTTACTAGCACTGTACTTTCAATTAGTCCATTATTTTTAGGATATTTGTTATCTTGTAAAAACTGCTCTAATCTATGTGCATTATCTATACTTTCTTTATTCAATCTAACACATTCATTAATTTCATCATAAATACAATCCCTATATTTATGTTTAAATGCAATCATATCATATTTGTTTAAATCACAACAATCATTTAAAAACTTTGTAACTGGTTGTTCTATGTTTATAGCACCATCTATCCAAATAAGAAGACCATATTCTTTTAAATATTTATATCCTAATATTTTAATTTTTCTAGCTAAAGTAAGGTTGTCCAGATCTTCATGAATATATTTTATATCCCAAGTATTTGATTTCAGATTTTCATTATTAGTAAAACAAATATAATCTATATTTGTATCTATTTTTTTTATTTCTATCAAATTATCATAATTTCCTGTTATACAGGTATATACACAAATTTTATTCATCTTTACCTCTATAAAATTAATTTTTTTATCATTTAAATTTCAAGTATCCTAATACCGGAAAATGAAAAATTATAAGTTCTTTTATCATTTTTTTGAACAAATTTCTCCCACCTAAATATCTGAAAAATTTGAAAATATGAAAGTTTATAAATCTAGATTTTTTTATATTTTTATAATATTTAATTATCTTATTCAAAAAAATCTTATCTTGGTCTTTTTGTGCATATTCCAAACACATTTTAGCTCCATTTAAATATGCTTTATCTATTACATTTTCTTTTCTATATTTTAAATATGATTTATAAGACTTACCATTTTCATCTTTCCATCTTTTTAAGTTTTGTTCTAAGCTTCTTCCTCCAAATACATTGGTATTGTGAAGCCTATATCCAAATAATGGCTCTTCTATATATGATATTCCTTTGTTTTCATTTGCAATAAATGCAGCTAGCCAATCATGTGCCATAACATTTTCTGTATATGGTAACATTTTATCTTTTACACTTTTTGTGAACAATTGTGAACAACCTATTCCTATGCAACGTGAAATAGCTAGGTTATTTGTTCCCTTTATTAATGGAACATTTTTATATTTAAAATAACTTTTTTTGATTACGCTTCCCTTTTCATCTATTTGCTCTGCATTAACATATACTAAATCAACATCCTTTTTTGTTAATTCTTCTAAACTTTTTTCAACTTTATTTTCATACCAAATATCATCATGATCTGCATACATAATATAATTAGAAGTTGATTCTTTTAACAAAAATTCAAAATTCTTAATATAGCCCAAATTATTATCTTGAATATACACTTTTATTCTTTCATCTTTTTCCTCATACTCTTTTAAAGTTTTTTGTACTTCTTTATTAGTTGAATTATCATCACTTATTAATAAACATATATTTTTATATGTCTGATTTAATATGCTATCTATCTGTTGTTTTAAATATTTTATTTCTGTATTATATGTAGTCATTAAAATATCTACTTTTTCTTGCATTGTTTTTCTCCTCTATTATTGATTTTAATAGTATTTTTCTTGTTTTATATTTTAACACGCTTTCCTATTATAATCAAGCAAATTGATTTATTGTAACGAAAAAAAGTTACAGTTCAGTAACAGTTCTTTTTAGAAGTCCGCGCGAGTGATAGCTTATAAAAATTTTGCAATGATCCGTGGGTGACCGTTCAATTATTTCCAAAAGTTTGAAAAACTTTTGCTGAA
>Ga0326511_10001072_pt1 | contig 23200 bp, 16 predicted proteins | sample 0_2496_0518_D_FD_203701 | JGI IMG/M metagenome (GOLD analysis project Ga0326511, IMG submission 203701) | Bovine rumen microbial communities from UC Davis, California, United States - 0_2496_0518 | ecosystem: Host-associated > Mammals > Digestive system > Stomach > Rumen | place: USA...
GGCAAGCGCCGCCGTGACCGAAGCGGATGTGTTCGACTGGTGGGATGCCGGCATCATCACTCCCGAACAGGCAGGCGAAATCCTCTCCCTGCTGGACGAAGGCAATGCGGACGAAGCTTGCCTATTGGCAGATGTTTATGCGCAAGAACCCTGCGAAGCCCACTCCCCAAAAAAAGCGAAGGAACGTACCACGAAAACCGCGCGACCGCCCCTACGCCCCACCGGTTACATCCTCTCGAAAATCCGGCTCGATTCGACCGGGCACATCGACAGCCACCGCGAAGAGCTGAGAGTCGACTTCTACCGCTACACGCTACGGCTCGGCACACAGGAACTCCTGACATACAGGAACGCAAGGAGCGAAGCGCACTTCGGCGACATCTCCACGAAGGAGTTGCACAGCCACATCCCGCTGGATACGCTCTGGGGAACCGCAGCACTCTACCCATTCGGCAAATTCCACGTCGCCGCCTTGCTGGATTCTTCGATCGTCACGCAAGCGCGGGCGGGCTACGCCGTAAACAAGCAGACTTCCGTCGAAGCCTTCTACTGGCACGGCAACACGACTCCGTACCGCGACCACTTCCATTCCGCCGCATTGCAGACGAAGTTCGACTTCGGCAAAGCCACCGCCTGGTACCAGGCCGGCCAAGACGTCCCTCTCTTGAAAATCGAATTCCACAATACCGCGCCCCCCAAAAAACGCGACACCCCGCGCGAACCCATCACCTTCGACTGGCGCACCACCGCCTACTACCACGGCGATTCCGTCCCCACCCTGGCCAGGCTCAGCTCCACCATCCTGAAAAGCCGCCTCTGGGGTTCCCAAACCGTCGGTGCCACCGCCAAGGAATGGTTCAACACGCGCGCCGAAGCGAACATGAGGATCATCAACCCGCTCCACAGCGACAGCGCCTCTGTCCGCACCAAAGCCATGATCATCAGCGGCCCCGCCTTCGCACGCGCCGCCCTCACGGCAACCTGCCGCGAACTGCAGGACAACTGCCGCCAAAGCGATTGGAAACCCTCTTTCACATCGGCATTTACCGATCACTGGAGCACGGGGGCGTCTGCCAGAGCCCGCTACACACGCGGTGAAGGGTTCGGCCCGCCTCGGCTCGAAGCGTCTCTACGCTATCAGGACATCCCCGGGAACTACGCCAAGGTCACGCTCGTCGCACCGAAAGGGAACCCCTCCGAAGATTTCCAGATCCGCAACGAAGCGCACTTCTCGGGCCCGTTTTTGGGCGTATCCATTGTATCCACGTTCAAGAAGAATGCAAACATATCTTTACATCCGTCACAAGGGAGCCTCATGGTGAAATTGCTTTTTTAGCACAGATTCGCCAAGTACCCCCCATTTTTGAGCAAATTTACGCATTTCCGGACTGGCGCTGTATACGAGATGTTTACCGAAGTATACAGGTTTTACATTAAAACCCTCGTTTTTTCCAAACAAAGTTTATAGTTTTAAGGCATACCCAAACACTCCCAAGCCTCTTCCGGTTGCCTCCTTTACCTGAAGAGGCTTTTTTCTATTTTTCGAACATGCTTATCGCCACCATCATCGGAGCAGTCTTCTTTCTGCCCTCCATCGCCCTGAACATCGCACTCGCCTGTGGAGCACCGCTCGGTGCCTACGCCATGAACGGGCGCCACAAGGTTGTCCCCAAAGAAGTCCGCAAGGCATTCGTCATGCCGATTATCATGCAGTTCGTGGCTCTCTTCGTACTGCTTTCGGCAGGGCAAGTCCTTCCCGAAATCATCCCCTTCGTGGTGACGCGCATCCTCGCATTTTTCTTTGCGCTGTACCTCACGTTCTATACCGCGACAGTGCTGTTCAGCACCGCGCACAAGGAACGCACCGTTATGGGATTCTTTGCTATCGTCTCGACGATTTGCTTCTGGATAACCGCATTCGGGACGCTCAACTGGGAATAGCGAGATGCCCGAAGCCTACCATAACTACCAGCGGGACCTGGACTACATTATCCGTAGGCTCGAACGCACCGGCGAAGTGCCGCACCTGCTGTTGCACGCCTGCTGTGCGCCCTGCAGCAGCTACACCATCGAATACCTTTCGCAGTACTTCAACATCACGCTTTTCTACTACAACCCGAATATCGCCCCCGACGAAGAGTACCGCCACCGCGTCAACGAAATCAAGCGCTTTGTCGCAGAATTCAAGACAAAGCATCCCGTCACGCTCGTGGAAGGCGAATACGACCCGAAAAAATTCTACGACACCGTCCGCGGCCTTGAAGACGAGCCCGAAGGCGGCAAGCGCTGCCGCAAGTGCTTTGAGCTGCGCCTCGCCGAGGCGGCCAAACTCGCCAAGGAACTGAACGCCGACTATTTTACCACCACGCTCACCATCAGCCCCATGAAAGATGCGAAGGTATTGAACGAGGTGGTACAGGAACAATGCGAAGCCTACGGCATACGCAGGCTTCCGAGCGATTTCAAAAAGAAGGGCGGATACAAGAGGTCTATCCAGCTATCCGCCGAATACCATCTTTACAGACAAAATTATTGTGGCTGCGTCTATTCCAGACGCGACGCCGAAGCGCGCGACGCCAAGAAAAGCGAATCAGACTAGCAATCGTCCAGCAGGGTTTCTTCCCAGTTGTTCGCCTTGCAGGTAAACAACTTGTTCTGATCTTTCATCAAAACGAGCCAACCTTCCGTAGCGCCGTTACACTGAATATTGATGGTCTCGATATTCTCGACCGTAACGTTCGCATTCACTTCAGAAGTACAGTTCTTGTCGGGGTGGGCTTTTTCCGAAGACGATTCCGGAACGAACTGTCCACGCTGGGACGAACTGGATTCGGGAGCGGATTCGCTACTGGAAGGAGCTACACTCGACAGATGGAAAAGCTGACCGTCATCGGAAGAGGCCGGGGCTTCTTCTTCATTCGAAGGACTGGAACTGGAATCATCGCCGCAGGCTATTAAAGACAGGCCCGCGCAAAACAACGCGACAGGTAAAAATTTGTACAAACGCATCTCATCCTCCTATATCTTCTATTGAAAAATACACTAAAAGCGCTGCAATATCAACACCTTTCGCAATATTTTCATTCCAAAATTACTTTTTTCTATCTTTTAAACTATGTACGACCCGCGTTTCCTCCCCATCTGCAAAGAAGACCTAGACGAACTCGGCTGGGACTATGTGGACGTGATTATCGTGAGCGCGGACGCCTACGTGGACCATCCCTGTTTCGGGCATGCCGTAGTCGGACGTTTATTCGAACACGAAGGATTGCGAGTCGCGATTCTGCCGCAACCAAACTGGCGCGACGACCTGCGCGATTTCAAGAAACTGGGCGCCCCGCGAATGTTCTTCGCGATTTCAAGCGGCATGGACAGCATGGTGAACCACTACACCGCGGCAAAGCGCCTGCGCAGCGACGACGCCTTCACGCCCGGGAACAAGGCCGGGTTCCGCCCCGACTACGCGACGTATACCTACGCAAAGATTTTGAAGAAACTCTACCCCGACGTGCCGCTGATGATCGGTGGACTCGAGTCGAGCCTGCGCCGCGTGACGCATTACGACTACTGGAGCGACAGGCTCAAGCCGAGCATTCTGTTCGACACCCAGGCGGACCTCCTCGTCTACGGCATGGGCGAAAAGCCACTGAAGGAGATGGTTAGGTTATTAAAGAAGGGAGTGCCGTTCTCCAGCCTGCATTCCATCCCGCAGACAGCCTACCTGGCCCCCAAGGGAAACATTCCCAAGAGCAACCAGTGGGAAGACTTGCGCCTGGCAAGCTACGAGGAATGCCTTGCCAGCAAGCGAACCCAGATGGAAAACTGCCGCAAGGTGGACATCGAATGCAACAAGTGGTTCCAGCGCCGCATTCTTCAAGATGTCGCGGAACAGACGGTCGTGATCAACCCCGCGTACCCGCCGCTCGAATACGGCGAACTCGACGAAAGCTTTGAATACCCGTACGCCCGCGAACCGCATCCGCGTTACAAGAAGCGCGGAAACGTGCCTGCGTTCGACATGATCAAGTTCAGCATCAATACGCACCGCGGGTGCTTTGGCGGGTGCAGCTTTTGCGCCATCAACGCGCACCAGGGCAAGTTTATCGCGAGCCGTAGCCGAGAAAGCATATTGCGCGAAGTGGATTTGATTACCAAGATGGACGGTTTTGCCGGTACCATTACCGATTTGGGCGGCCCGAGCGCCAACATGTACAATATGCGCGGTCGCGACCCGAGCCGTTGCCAAAAATGCGCAAGGGCAAGCTGCCTCACGCCCAAGATTTGCGACAACATGGACACGCACCACAAGGAGATTCTGGAACTCTACCGCGAAGTGCGCAACCACCCGAAGGTAAAGCACCTGTTTATCGGGAGCGGCGTGCGTTACGACATGCTGTTGCAGGAGACTGATTCGGAAGAACTGCGCCGCGACCACGAGGAATACGCCCGCGAGCTCATCGACTACCACGTGAGCGGACGCCTGAAGGTGGCGCCGGAACACACGAGCGACGAAGTGCTCAAGCTCATGCGCAAGCCGAGTTTCACGCTGTTCCACAAGTTCAAGGAATTCTTCGACGACGAATGCAAGCGCATCGGCAAGCGCCAGCAGATTATCCCCTACTTCATCAGCAGCCACCCCGGGTGTACCGAGGCCGACATGGCGGAACTCGCCCTCGAGACAAAGCAGCTCGGGTTCCAGCTGGAGCAGGTGCAGGACTTTACGCCCACGCCAATGACAATTGCGACCGAGATGTTCTACAGCGAACTTACGCCCGACGGAAAGCCGCTTTACGTGGCGAAGACACCGGAGCAAAAGAAAAGCCAGAGACAGTTCTTCTTCTGGTACATCCCGGAGAACCGTCCGCAAATCCGCGCGACGCTTGAACGTTTAAAACTCGGCAAGATTGGGCGCTTGCTTTTAAGCCGCAGCGCTAAAGCCGAAGGCAAGGAATTCTTCCCGAGCAAGGAACGCGAAACCAACGCCGAGTACCGCGAACGCGAACAGCAAAAACGCGAAGCGCGCTCCACCACCATCGTACCGAAGAAAGTCGGCGAGAAGGGCCGTTGGGAAAATTCTGCCCGCAGGGAGAGGCGCGCTGCGCAGTTCGGCGAGGCCTCCGGAAACAACCAGCGCCGCGAAGAAGGGCGTCGCGAATTCCATGCCAACCGCGACAGCCGCGATTTTAACAAGAATCGCAACAACAACGCCCGCGACTTCAACAACCGCAACGAAAAACGTGGCGGCAGTAACGGCGGCAACAGGGGCGAGAATAAGAATTCCTCCCCCGTGCAATTCAGTTCGCGCCGCCGCGGACGATAATCAAAAATTTCTTTTACCGCACCGTCACAAGACGCACCTGCGAACCGCTACGCACAATGTAACGGCCAGCACGCGGCACTTCCAAATTCACAGACGCCCCGTGGGCACGCGTAACCGCAATGACATTCCCACGCATATCGAATACGGCTACAGGATGGTTTTCTGCCAAGCCAAAAACGGAAATAAGGTGCGAAGACACTTCCACCCGTAACAAGGGCACGGCAGACTTCGGCTTCACTAGGGTAATATCACTGTCTTGGCAACAAGGAAGCGAATCAAACTTAAGGGTATCGAAATCAAATATCGGATATCCACCGTGACGCGTCCAAATTTGGCGGTCGGCTTCCGTCCCACCCGAAGTATTCAAGAAGGTTACTATCGAATCGCTCTGCAGTTCCGCAGTCGTCTTCGTGAGGTTCACAAGGGCGGATGTGTCGTAAGCAACACCGAAAGGAGCGATATTGGAAAGCGTTTCATCAAAAAACACGGATTCCTCTTGTTTCATGCTTCGTACATAACCGAAAAGCCCCCCAACAGCATCCCCCTTCACTTCGGGTGCAGCGCTATAAACATTGTTAAGATACCAATGCAGATTATCCGCTTTACCAGCAATCCCGCCAGCATAGCTTGCACCCTGAGCCAACTTGCCTTTCGCCTCGACCCGCCCGTGATTATAGGCATCGGCTATTCGCGCCAAATAGATGTTGCCAACAAGACCGCCGACATGCAGGGAATCCGAACTCGTCGCCGTATCCGATGCAATACCAGTCACGTTACCATAGTTAAAAGACTTCTCCATTGCAAAGCCATTATATATCGTTGGGCGGGACCAATAGCTCATCCTGCCCAAGATTCCCCCCACCATTGTCTCGAACGTGCCTTCGGCGGTGACGTTACCATAGTTCCTGAGCATCGTAAAAGTTTCATCCTTATAAGCCGTCAGCCCATCGCCCATAACACCGCCAACAGCCAAAATCATTTCCTTTGCTTCACCGCGGGCCTCAACCGAACCCAAGTTCAACGCATTGATTACGCTCGCCCAAGCGCAATCACCCAGAATACCGCCAACAAAAAAAGTAACCAATGTTTCGTTGCTTTGATACATTGCAGAAACTTTACCGCTGTTATACAAATCCTTCAAATCCACATGCGTCGTGAATTTCATGATATCCTGATCATTAGCATGCCGCCCAATAACGCCACCAACATAAGACATAGAATAAAAAGACATAAGTCCTGTACTCACTGCTGACGAGTCAATGACAACTTTGGAGGATACGTCCCCGTAATTCTGGAGATTTTCGGCATTGCCGACGATATTACCGGCAATACCGCCGACATAGGAAATGCGGTACGACAAATCCACTTCGACTTTTCCACGATTGATACAATTTGCCACGGCAAAGCCATCCAACACACGGGATTGCCCCACAATACCGCCAAAAAAGACTTCATACGGGTGCGCGTATTCCGGCAAGTTATCTATGTTATACACCTTCGCCGAATTGCTGCAGTCCAAGATGCTTCCCGAAGCAATAGCGGCAATGCCACCGACTGTTGCCGTGGCGCCAACGGAACCGCCAACAACATTGCAATTCTGGATTAAGGCGGAGTCCGTCTCCGTCGGAGTCACAGATACGGCAATTCCACCAGCAGAGTAAAGTCCTTGAATATCGGTATTATAGACGTTCACGTTCCTGACAACCGATTTAAGCGAGTTGACAATGGCAGCTACGTAAAGAACAGAATCGCTCACAAAAGCGCTGTTCGCAACGTTCAGGTCGTGAACGCCCTCCGCTCTCTGCCGCACGATCGTCTCAAAAAGGGGCTTCTCCGCATTCAAGCCGTAAATGGTATGCCCGCGCCCGTCGAATTCTCCCCCAAACGCACCCTGGACATCGCTCCTGTTCCAGCGTTTGGAGCACAGCTTGGACGTATCCGAGCCGAACACGATATCGTTTTTCAAATAGGCGCGTATATCCATGTCTGAATTCTGCGCCGCAATCACCGAATCTAAAAATCCGACGAGTTCCTCGGGAGAGGTAATTTCGTAATAGGAAGAATCCCCGCTGCCAACCACCTTGGGAATCTTGGCGGAACCATCCCATGCAGCAAAAGAGAACTGCGCTAAAACAGCCAGCGCAAAGAAACAAGCTAAAGAAAAGGTTTTACCCACAATCCCCCCTTCTCCCAAGCACCGTTCTAAATATATACTCTAGATAGCTCTTTTGGCAAGACCCATCTAAGCACAAATTAAGAGCAAGCCAGCACGCTCCACCACTCCCCGCTTTCGCGCTCGACTTTCACCTTGAAACCGGCTTCTTCGAACCACTTGAGGATATAGTCCTTTTCGGTCAAAAGCTGCCCCGAGATGATGAGTTCGCCGCCCTTGGCAAGCAAATCCTCGATATCGTCGCGCAACGGCCAAAGTTCACTGCGAATCATGTTGCAGAGGATGACGTCAAACTTGGCACCGTCCTTGAACGCATCCAAGAATCCGAGAATGCAGTCGCTCTTGTCAAAACCGTTGCGTTCAAAGTTTTCGGCAATGCAGGGAATCGTGAGCGGGTCGATTTCCGTGCCCACGGCCATGCTCGCCCCCAGGCGACGGGCGTACATCGCAAGGATGCCCGTACCCGTACCGATGTCGAGCACCGTCTTGCCGTTGAAATCAATATTTTCCATGAGAGTCGCACAACTGCTTGTCGTGTCGTGCTCGCCAGTACCGAACGCCGTCTTCGCCTCAAGTTCAAGCACCACGGCCTGCGGGTCATCGGGCGTGAATTCCACCCAAGGCGGGCGCACCCAGAGATGCGGGCTCACCGATACAGGCTGCGCACGGTCGCGCCACCACTTGTCCCAATCCTTCGCAGGCTCGTCACTCAGCGTAAAATGGTACTGCGGGAACTCGGCCACGATGCGGTCGCGTTCGGCCTTGTCTCCGGTATAGAAACAGAAGTCCGTACGGCCTTCCGCCTTCGGGTCCAGTTCCTCGAGCGTCGCCACACCCGCTTCAAAGAGCAGGTAGCTCGCCAGTTCGTATTCTTCGGAAGGGCAGTAGCCCTCGGCCTTGTACCATGTATCAATTTTCTGCATGCTTGAAATTTAAAAAAATGCCCCACGGAGCTCGTCCGCAGGGCAATAAAATTGTCGAGATGGTTCAACTATTCGGCAGGTTCAAGCTTCTTTGCACAGAATTCCTTGGTATCGATAGCCGAGACCTTCGAACCATTGGAAAGCGAAATCTTTATGATTTCTGCGGTATTGTAAAGGGCAACCCACGCATAGCCAGCGTCAATCGCTACGAGATCGTAGGGGTTGTCGTTTTTGCCTTCGAGGGCCTTCTGCCATGTAACCGTTTTCTTGGAGGCGTCCACATTCGAAATGCTGCCTTTATCCTCGCGGTCGAGCACATACAGTTTTCCGTTCGCCGTCACGATTTTCGCATCGCCAGAGAACTGGAGACGTTCCTCATCGTTGAATTCGCCACCTTCAAACCAGTACAAGGCACCAGAATGATAGTCCGAAATATAAACGAACAGTTCACCGCCTGCGACGGTAATGCTGTAAGGTTGATAGATGAACTCATAGGGTTCTTCAGACGTCAAGGAAGTAAACGTCGTTCCATCATAGGAGCGAATACCCATATCCCCCATAGCGTAGGTATCCAAGTCAATGAATCCACGGTCTCCAATATAGAGGACTCCCTTGCTCTGATCAAAGAACAGGGAACCGGAACCATCCGTGACTTTACCGACGCTCTTCACGGCCTTGCTCGCCAGGTCAACTTCCACGACAGGGGCATTGCCATAGGACTTGTACACAGTAGCATAGGCCTTGCCAGAAGCATAATCGACATCCATCATATACACACCACCGCCAAGTTCAGCACCGCTCACCCAGAGTTCCGACTTCTTTTTCTTCAAGTCAATCTTTTCTATACCGCGTTCATTGTCGGCATCAATATTTCCTGCAGAATTGTATGCGCCCTGCGTTCCCACATAGAGCGAACCCTTCACCATCTTGATGGCCTGCGGATTCTTGGTCAAAAGCGGAATCGTATCAAGGAGTTCACCGGTGCTCAGTTTATAGAGGGCAACCAAGCCGTTATCATTGAACTCGGCATAGCCCCTTGAATCCGGAGTGTAACGTTGGAACAGAGCGAAAAGTGTATCACCGGAAACCTCGAGGTCAGCAGCATTCGGCGAGTCGGACAGATAGGTCACTTTCATCTGGACCGAGCTACTGGATTCCGGTTCAGAACTGCTGGAGCTTTCGCCAGAGCTCGATTTCGGCTTGCTAGAACTGGATGCAACACTAGAACTGGATTTGCCCTTGCTAGAGCTGGAGACAACGCTGGAACTGGATTTGTCCTTACTAGAGCTAGAATCATCCTTCTTCGCGCTGGAGCTAGACTTATCCTTGTTTGCACTGGAGCTGGATTCATCCTTCTTCGCGCTGGAACTGGACTTGTCCTTAGAGGCGCTGGACTTGTCCTTGCTGGAACTCGATTCGTCTTCGTCGACGCTAGAGCTAGACTTGTCCTTAGAGGCGCTAGACTTGCCCTTGACGGAGCTAGAGCTGGACTTGATCTTGACCGAGCTAGAGCTTTCTTCTTCCGAAGAGCTGCTTTCTTCGTCAAGACAATCTTCGTTGTCAAGGCATTCAATGCCCAGGCCAGAAGACGAGCTGCTGTCGTCACCGCAAGCGCTCAGGAAAAGCGCTAGCGAAAGCGACACTAGGAATGGGAGGATTTTTTTGTTCATGGTGTTTCTCCTTTTCTGACTTTACGCATTTAAGCGCGGGGGCTAGAACCCCTGTATGATTGTAAACCGGTATTCCCGTCCCGGAATCGGGAACGGCGTAAAGATGTTGCGGTAGGTCTCGTCCGTGATGTTGTTGACCGCAAAGGTAAGGCGCGTTTTGTCCCAGGGACGCCACGAAAGCGCCGCGTTATAGCGCGTCACCGGCGGCTGCTTCGTAAAATTCATGCGGTCGCTAAACATCCGCGACCTGTAATCCATCGAAAAAGAAGGACTCAAGTGGAACGGCAAGAACAAAGCGCCTTCGAGATAGTAGCTGTGCACCGGTTCGCCTGGCAAAAGATTCCCGTTATAAGCCTTATTTATCCCGTCATCACGCGGGTCCTGGATAGTCGCGCGCATTACGGTCTGGAAGAACGTCGTCGGACGGCTATCCAGTTCAAGTTCCACCCCGCGAATAACGGACTTGTCGATATTGAAGGCCTTCATCAAGTTCGTTTTCATTACCCAGTATATCCCATTTTCAACATATGTCTCGAAATAGGTCGCGCGCAACACGGAGCGCTTTTTCGGGGTCGCAACAAAAGCACTTGCCGCAAAACGCAGTGCCGTTTCGTCCTCGAGTGTCGGGTTCGACAGCGTTCCCGGATACACGCCGTAAAGTTCCATCAGTTGGGGCTGCCTGTAAAAACGACCGAAAGACACGCTCCCACCAAACCAAGAATCCTTTTCACCCAAATTTGCCTGGGCCATTCCCGACCAACTCAGGTTACGTTCACGCCCATCTTCTACCTTCGCGAGCCCGGTCGTCATCAGAAACTTGCCACCGTCCACGTCGTCGATAGTCTTGAGCACATTGCCCTCGGTCATAATTGAGAACCAACGCAGAATGAAGAATTCCATGCTCCCGGCCACGGAGCCCGTATAGCGATCCAGCCCGAACTCATGAATGGACCCGCGCGCTTCCCAGCGTTCCGACGTACCCGCAAGCCTCAGGAACGCCTCAAACCGGTCAAGTGTCAGCGTCGCCGATAGCTCGGGCAAGAGCCTGTAGCCCGCAAGGCCTATTTCCCTCACGTCCCTTGACAAAAAGCCAATCTTGTCGAGCGGGTAGTACGATTCCGACATGTTCTTTTCGAACAGCATTCCCATCCCCATTTCCAAAAGCAAGCATTCCAGATACTCCGGGGATTCCAGGCGGTACATCAACTGCGCCATGTCGCCGGTGAAGTTCGCCAGGTAAGTCTGTACGTCTTCGGTACCAGGGTTGCCCGCTTCCGTATGCATGATGTTTCCGGAAAGCGTCGAGAAGAAACCGAACCGGTGAAGCATCCTGTATTGGAGATTGCCCGAGTACTCGGTAAACTGGGCATTCCGGCGTTTATCCTTAAAATCGTCTTCGTCGTTGTAGAGAGTTCCGTTGCGGTTGTCGAACTCGTAATCGTTGTCGCTATGCCTCATGGACGCCGTCGCCGAGAACTGCGCGCTATCCGTAATGAACGAATTCACCTGCGCCGAACCCTCGAACGTATTGTGCGAACCATAGCTCGCCAACACGCGGCCGCTCGGCACGCGCTTCGCGCGAACCGCACTTTTCGTTACGAAATTGATGACGCCGCCGATTCCCGCACCGCCGAACTTGGCCGGGACGCGGTCCTTGTAGATTTCAATCTTCTCGATGTTGTTGAGGTCCATCGAACCCAGGTCCACGGCACCACCGCCCGCATCGTTGAGCGGTATTCCGTCAAGGCAAATCAGGATATTCCTCGCAGCGATTCCGCGAACACTGACCGTCTGGAAACTGCCCATCCCCCCTTGCTTGTAGCCCTGAACGCCCGAAAGCGAAGAAAGCACTTCGGCAGCAGAAAGGACACTGCCTTCCCATGCAGACGGAAGAATTTCGGTATAGCCCGTACCGGTAACGGCAACGCCCGCAGAAACGGGAGCCGCGACCTCGGTCACGCCAAGGTCCTGGACCTCCTGTGCCCACGTGCAGGCACAGCACAAAAAGACCGCGCATACCGCGGTTCTGCAGAAGGACGTCGTTCGCATCTTTCCTCGTTCAACCGCTTCCCACAGTTCTTCTGACTCGGGGATCGCTCTACTCCTGGCTCCTTCACATCCGTTTCCGAACATTGGTTCTTGCCAGTTTCGTCCTCCCTTACAGCGGCGCGACCGTCCCCGGCTTTCACGGGGTTCTCTCAAGGCTTTTCAGGGCATGGGAAGCTTTTTGTCAAATATAGCATCTTTTTCTACGCATTTTTTGCGTCGAATAATTTATATTATCCGTATGCTGTTCATCCACCAATTCCCGGACTGGACCCACTTCCGCTTCGAAAACAGGCGCGTTCTTGATGCCCTGGGCAAGACCCGCTTTGAAGAAGGCCGGCTGGCGGGGCTGCTCACCTTCGTCGGTTCCAAGGACCTTGAAACCGAAATCATCGCCGAAGACATTGTCGCGAACTTCGCCATCGATGGGCATTCCCTCAACATCGAAGACGTAAAGAAAGAACTCGTACTGCGTTCGCAGGCACACACCGTGCACATCCGCAACTACCTCGGCGCCATCGAGAACTGCATGAACCCGCTGACCCCCGAGCGTCTGCTCGGCTGGCATTCCGCCCTCACGGGTTCAAGGACGGCGGGCTACCGCGAAGACGCCTACGAAATCTCTTCCGCCGACATGCGTTTCGCAGGGCCCGGCCCCGAGAGGCTCCAAACCGAAACAGGGCATTTTTTCGACTGGTTCGAAAGTTCCCCGATGGACGGCATCATCAAGGCCGCCATCGCGCATTTCTGGTTCCTTACGATAAGTCCCTTCCACGAAGGCAACGGCAGACTCGTACGCACCATCACGGCATTACAGCTTTGCCGCGCCCAAAAAGCGAACCACCTGCAGTTCCCGCTCAACAAGCAGATTTTCGAAAAACGCGAAGAGTATTTCCGCGCGCTCAACAAGGCACAGTGCGGCAACGGCGACCTTACGGATTGGATCTTGTGGTTCCTAACGCAAATCGACGAAGCGATTGAAAAGCGCAAGGAATGCATCCAGGCCGAGATTCGGCATGCGATGTTCATGAACAAGATTGCGGGCACGCCTATCGGTGAACGCGAGCAGCAGCTTCTGGAAGCCTCCCTCGCCGGGACGATTCCGCAGGAATTCACCGCAAAGGACGTCGCGAAGATTTTCGGGACGAGCCACGATACCGCGCTCCGCGAAATACAGAGCCTCATCAAGAAAGGGATGGTGAAGGCAAACCAGAAAGGCGGGCGCAGCCAGCGCTACAGCCTGGTGGAATAATTTTTGCTGTTAATTAGACGCGCAAAACGCGGTTAATTAAATGTGCGGACTTCGGTTAATTAGACGCGCCGGCTTCCCGCATGCGACGGCGTGCCCGTGAACCCGGGCGGTTGCGGCGACGATGGCGGGGAACGTTCCCCTGAGCGGGAGCATTATTCGACGGAGCAGGATTCCCCTGAACCGGTTTTTGCGAAGGCTTTTGAGCGGGCTTGGACTGAGCGGGTTTGGACTGCGCAGAACCCGACGGCGCCAGCTTAGAATGCGCGGGTTTGGACTGCGCAGGCTTCTCGCGGCGCGGCAATCTCCCGCGGGCATTCCTCATCTCGCTTTCAGGCGTTTCTTTCTGCTGCGGCGGCAGCTTCTCGTAAATCGCCTTATCGCCTTCCGGAATGCGGATGCGCGTGAGTTTTTCGATAGCGCGCAAGTCCTGTTCCTCGTCGGGCGCACAGAACGAAATCGCGATGCCGTCCTTCCCGGCGCGGGCGGTACGTCCAATGCGGTGCACGAACGTCTCGGGCACATCGGGCAGGTCGTAGTTGAAAACGTGCGAAACGTCATCCACATCAATACCGCGGGCAGCAATATCCGTCGCCACCAAGACGCGGATCGATTCCTTCTTGAAATTGCCCAAGGCCTCTTGCCTGCGGTTCTGACTCTTGTTGCCGTGAATCGCGGCACACTTGACTCCCGCCTTCTCGAGCACGCGCGTAATCTTGTCGGCACCGTGCTTAGTACGGCTGAACACCAGCACCTTTTTCATCTCAGGATGTTCCAGCAGAAGTTCCTTCAAAAGAGCGCCCTTGCGGCGTTTGTCGATGCGGTAGAGTTCCTGGCGGATGCGCTCGATGGGCGTGCTCTGCGGCGCCACTTCCACACGCACCGGATTCGGGCGCAGGATTGTCGCGGCCAGTTTCGTGATATCGTCGGGCATGGTCGCGCTGAAGAACAAGTTCTGTCGCACCTGAGGGAGCAGCGCCACCACCTTGCGGATATCGTGGATGAACCCCATATCGAGCATGCGGTCGGCTTCGTCGAGCACAAAGAATTCCAGCGCCTTCAAGGAAACGGCCTTCTGGCCGATCAAGTCGAGCAGGCGCCCCGGAGTCGCCACCAAGACATCGACGCCACGAATCAGGTTGCGCTTTTGCGAAGCGTCACCCACACCGCCAAAAATACACGTCGTCGAAATCGCGGTAAACTGTGCGTACTGCTTAAAGCAATCTTCCACCTGGATGGCGAGCTCGCGCGTCGGCAAAAGAATCAGCGCACGGCACGTCTTGGGCGCGCGAAACTTCCCGGAATCGAGCAGGCGCTGCAGAATCGGGAGCGCGAATGCGGCCGTCTTCCCCGTACCCGTCTGGGCGATACCCAGAAGGTCCTTGCCTTCCAAGAGGCTCGGGATGGACTTTTCCTGAATGGGGGTGGGCTGTTCGTAACCAACGGCGCGGACTGCACGCTGGAGGGGATTGGCCAGGGGAAGTTCTGAAAATAGCATATTGGCGCCAAATCTAGAAAAATCGGGACCTACAAGCGAACCCCATATTGCAAAAAACTAAGTATCGTCGCAAATATCGAGGCCGCCCTGCACCAAAGCGCATACCGGGCAGTCGTCGTGCTCCCCGAAATCGTCGTGGTGGTGCTGCGCGATGCCCAAAAGCCCTGCAGCCAACAGCACAACGACCATGGCCCTTAAAATTTTCGTCAACGTATACCCTTTTTCAAATTTGCGAACCATTCGCAAATTCAAAGATAGTAAAAAAGGCCCTTCCTCTAAAAGGGGGCCGACCGTTTTTTCTATCTTTGACTTCCATAGGAGGAACATATGAAACTTGCCTTTTTTGCATTGGCATCTATTTTACTGGTCGCTTGCAGCGACGACGAGAGCTTCAGCCCCGCATCCGGGAGCAAGGAAGAATCCAGCAGCCTTTATTTACAGTTCAAGGACCGTCCCTGTAACAGTTCAAGGGAAGGTCGAGAAGTCGTCGTCGGTAAGAACAAGCGTTACACTTGTGTCTACGACGACAATCAATGGGCTTACCTGTGGGAGAGTGACGACGACACCCTTACCGCCGAAGGGAAAAAATTCCGTCAGTCCTCAAGCAGCTATTACTCCAGTGCCAACTACTCTAACAGCAGGTCGTCTTCCAGCATTTCAAGCTATACTAGCAAAAGCTCCATGCTGCGTTACAAGGGTGAACAATTCAATCCCGACATCAATTACGGGACCCTTAACGACACGCGCGACGGAAGGACCTACAGAACCGTCAGGGTCGGCGACCAAATCTGGATGGCCGAGAACCTGAACTTCGATAATGTTCACACGGGCGCCACGCTCTGCGTTAACGAAGACGAAGAAATGTGTGAACTCTACGGGCGCTTATACACCCGCGATGCCGCATTCGACGCGCCGAGTTGCGCCTTCTCAAGCAACTGCTCGTTAACCACCCCCTTCCGCGGAATCTGCCCGTCCGGTTGGCACATTCCGACAAAACAAGAAGTGTCGACCATGCTGTCTTTCACGGGCAACTCCGCCCGTGCGATTATGTCCGAAAACGGATGGGCCGCGTCCATAACGCCGGGAACAAACGATTACGGTCTCTCCTTTGTAGGCCTGTCGAACTACGCCAGCAGCGAGGTGTTCACCCATTTCGGGACACATGAATACATGTGGCACTACAACCAAGGTACGACCCAGTCATACATTGTTGTACAGGCTGAAAGGAACGAAGTGGATTTCCTGACTTTCAGCAGCGTTGAACTCATGTGTCCAGTCCGTTGCATCAAGGACTAAGCACAAGGAGCCCCTACAATGAGATTTGCAATACTCGGTATTGCCGCAATCGCCCTAGTCGCCTGCGGAAGCGACGAAGAAAGCTTCTTTCAGGAGTGGGACGTCGACGACCCCGAAGCGCTGGAACTTTCCAGCGACAGTGACGATACCGAATCTTCCGGCAGCGGTGCGCAGACCAGATATTCCTCGAGCCACGGAACCGCTAGCGACGTTCTTTCGTCGGGCAAAGAAAGCGGCGGAAATTCCTCGAATGCCACAGGAACCGCGACATCGTCCATGACGGCCTCTGCCAACTCTTCGGGCTCTAACCCGACAAGTTCTTTTGGCACAACGTCTTCAACCACCACATATTCATCCGGTATGATTACGACGCCCTCGTCTTCCAGCGCATCGAACGGGATTGTCCCCGACTCGCGCGACGACCTGCTCAACAGGACTGTCGGCTACAGCGTTCTGACCGATTCGCGCGACGGTAAACGCTACAGGGCCGTCGTTGTCGCCGGGCGCACCTGGATGGCCGAGAATCTGAACTTTAGCGACGAATCGTACAACCCCTTGCTCAAGGGCAACACCCGCTGCTACGCCAACGACGAAAAGAACTGCGACGTGATGGGACGCCTGTACAACCGCGCCGCCGCCCTGAACGACCAGAAGTGCGCCTTCGGCAACAGCTGCGCCATGGGCAACGGAAACGTCCAGGGAGCATGCCCCTCGGGCTGGCACGTTCCTACACTCGCAGAAGCGCAGGCACTCGTGGACCTCGCAGGGAACGCCACCGTACTTAGGTCTGCCAAGGGCTGGGCCAAGACTCTTCCCCAGGGCACGGACACCTACGGGATTGCGTTCGCCGGCACCGGACTCTGGGACGAATCTTTCGACGGCCTCGGTGAGAAAACATACGCCTGGGTCTATCACGCTGCAGCGCCCCAGCACTACATTCTCATCAAGGGGGACGATAACTCTGTCGCCATCAAGAGTTTCCCCTCCCGCAAAGTGTACATCCCCCTACGTTGTGTCAAAGACGTTCCGCTTTCAAGTTCTTCTATCATAAAGTCTTCCAGCAGTTCAGGCAAGGTATCTTCGAGCAGCTACTCCAGCAGTTCCAAGGTATCGTCTTCGAGCGGCAGCAACCGTACCAAGCTGAATTACACCGCAACCTACAGCATCCCCACGAAGGGAGCACAGTTCAACCCCAACATAAACTACGGCACCATGACAGACCCTCGCGATGGCAAAACATACAGGACCATCGATGTCGACGGGAAAACATGGATGGCCGAAAACCTCGACTACGCCGGTACCACAATAGGCTCTTCGTACTGTTTCAACATGGATGACCGTTTCTGCAACATTTACGGGCGCCTGTACGACCGCGAAGCCGCGGTGCAAGACAGCAAGTGCACTTACACCGCCTACTGCAACCTCGGCAAAGACACCGTGCAGGGAATCTGCCCCGACGGGTGGCATATCCCGCTGCGATCGGAAGGCCAGAGGCTTACCGTCATCACCAACGGCAAGGCGGCGGCACTGGAAGCCCTCAAGGGCTGGGGGAACGACACGCTCACCGTCACTAACGCCAAGGATTCCCTCGGGCTTTCCTTCATCGGTGGAGGGGACCTCGTAGACGCCACCGGATTCAGAGATATCGGGGCATACTCCTTCACATGGCTCCACGACGAAAGCAACACGCAGACGTACCTACTCATCAGGGCAAAAGATGACGAGTCTCTCGTCAGGGGATTCAAAACTCACAAGACATGGTTCTCCGTCCGCTGCGTCAAGAACCAGTAGGCGGGAGTGCGGCGGCTAGGCGACTGCCCGCTTCATCTCGAAGTCGAGCACGTTGAGCTTGGTGAGCCAGGCAGCGCGCAGGTCAGCGCACTGGTTCGCCGATTCCAGCGACTTGCGGGAATAGTACGTGTTCAGCGCCAGCTGGTTCCTGATGGCAATGCCCTTGTAGAACGTGGACTTCATGGCGTTCGTCTGGTATTCAAACATCAGGTCTTTCACCGTGCGGGCCGTGGCGTAGATGGTCCCGCCCAAAAGCCCGCTCTTGGATTCGATAATGAATTCGATACAGCCCAGCTTTTTCGCAAACTCGTTCACATAGTATTCGGCATTGTCAAGTACCATACGGGCGTGCAGGATTTCGGCCGCGTAGTGGTCGGCGTCGAGGAATTTTTCCCAAATGTCGCCCAGCAGCACTTCCAGTTCGTCTTTCTTTTGGCCACGGCTCTTGAGGTAGGTGTAACCCCAAATGGCGCAGAAGGTCACGAGCGCACCCAATACGAAAGCACCGTACAGCCCCCAGGGACTGCCGCTGACCGTGACGTGGATGGACTCGTTCATAGATGTTTTCCTGACTTGACGGCGGCAAATATAGCTTTTTGGCCCCCGCGACTCAATGGTACAGGGACCATTAATTTGTTCCAAATCAGTCAAAAGAGGTATACGGAATATTAGCGTAAGAAAAAGATAAGGATTAGCTGCCGGCACCTAGTTTACTATATTACTTCTTTATGAACATCCTCGTTTATTTCCTTTTCGCCCTTTCCGGGTTCGCGGGCCTCATTTACGAAGGCTCCTGGGCACGTTACCTCAAACTCTTTTTAGGCCACGCCAGCTACGGGCAGGTGCTTACGCTCTGCATCTACATGGGCGGCCTTGCCATCGGCAGCTTTGTCGCAGGCAAGATGGTCGAAAAAGTCCGCCGCCCCCTATTGGGCTATGCCGCGGTAGAACTCGCCATCGGTATCGGCGGGCTCATTTACCACCCGCTGTACAACCTGCTCACCGGGTTCTTCTTCGATAGCGACTGGGTGGCCGGGCTCGGCTTTACAGGCGCCGAGATTGCAAAGATTGTGCTTGCGACCGGTTCGACGCTCCCCATCGCGATTGCGGTGGGCATGACGTTCCCCTTCATTGCGGCAGGGCTCATGCGCAAAAGCGGCGCCGAAGTTTCGCTCCCGATGCTCTACTTCACGAACAGTCTCGGTTCGGCAATCGGCATCTTGGTCACGAGCTATACGCTCATCCCCGTATTCGGTAACCATGCGACGCTTTGCGTGGCCGCCTCTATCAACTTCCTGCTCGCGACCATCTTCGGCGTTATCGGGTTCATGACATCCCCGACCAAGGAAGAAGATTCTGCGGATGCCTCGCAGGAATCCGGAAACACCGAAACCGACTACGTGGCCGAACACAAGCTCCCGATGCCGCCCAAGAGCACCTGGCTCTGGATTGCCGCCATCACGGGCCTCACCTCGTTCATTTACGAAGTCGTCTGGATCCGCCTGCTTTCGCTGTTGATGGGTTCTTCGAGCCACAGCTTCGACCAGATGCTCTCCGCCTTTATTCTCGGACTTTCCATCGGTAGCGCCGTAAGCGGCAAGCTCCTCAAGAAGGATTCTCTCGTCGTACTTTCGCTTGCGCAGATTTTCATGGCGTTCTTCGCCCTGTGCACGCTCTACTTCCACGAGCCCTTCTGGGGCATGATGAACGAGTCGAACCAGATTTTCAACGCGACGACGGACGGCTACATCTGCTGGAGCTTCTTCAAATACGCGCTGTCGGTGCTGTGGATGGTGCCGACGAGTTTCTTCGCCGGTATGACGCTCCCGCTCATTACGCTTATCCTTACGCGCGCCTTCAAGAGCGAAGCCCCCATCGGCAAGGTGTACGGCTGGAACACGCTCGGTTCCATCCTGGGTTCAGCGGGTGGCGGCCTGTTGCTGCTCCCGTACCTGCAGCTCAAGGGCTCGCTGGTATTTGCAGCCTACCTCGATTTCGCGATCGGCTTTATCTTGCTGTTCCTCTACCGCAAGCGCTTCCGCTATAACGTGATGTTCTACGTCATCGGCGGCGTGATGGTGCTGCCGGCGCTGTTCATGAACTTCGACCCGTCGCTCATCACTTCTGGAGCGTTCCGCGCCTACAAGAACCTGCACCCCGACGAAAAGATTATCGTCCGTGACGGCAAGACGGCCACCATCAGTTTCCACGAATCCGACGTGCACTGGTACATCAAGACGAACGGCAAGGCCGACGCGAGCATGAGCAAGGACCGCAACCACCCCATCGAAGGTGACGAACTGACCCAGGCGGCGACGGCCTTCATGCCGATGGCCGTGCTCTCGAAACCCTACGATGCCGGCATGGTGGGCTTCGGTAGCGGCATGGGCGCGCACTACCTGCTCTCCGACCCGCTGCTCCGCGATTTCGACTGCGTGGAAATCGAAGACGAGATGATGAACCTCGCGAAGGGATTCTACCCGTGGAACGCCCGCGGTTACGATGACCCGCGCATCCACATCTATATCGACGACGCCCAGACGTTCTTCCTCACCAACCGCCGCCAGTACGACTTGCTGATCAGCGTGCCCTCTAACCCCTGGGTGAGCGGCGTGGCGAGCCTCTTCAGCCATGAATTCTACGCCAAGATGCGCCGGTACATGAAGCCGGGCGGACTCTGGGTGCAGTGGATCCAGACGTACGAATTCAACGACCAGCTTTTCCTGAACATCTTGAAGGCGCTCGACGTGACGTTCCCGTACGTGAGCCTGTACAAGGCGCCCGAAGAACCGGACATCATCATTATCGCAAGCGACCAGCCCGTCATTCAGAAGTCCATCGGACGATTCAGTACGGACCCGGCGCTTGTGAAGGAATTCGAACGCATCCACCGCGACCCCGAATTCTTCGGCGAAAGGAACTTCCTGTTCACCTCGAAGATGGTCCGGAACATGATGAAGAACATCGACCCGAACAGCATCTTTACGCCGATGGTCGACAACAAGGCCGAAGAAGCCCGCTTCGTCCATTCGGAAGCGCATATCGTCCAGGTGTTCGACTCCTGTGAAATCTGCTGGCCGGAATACCTGGATTCCGCCGACTACGCCCTGCGCCGCCCCGCCAAGGTCAAGGCCATGATGGAAGCGATGGCTGGGGATTCCTACCGCAAACTCGGCATCGAGGCCTACCTCGCGAAGGTGGATACCCCGGTCGTGGAACGTTCTGCCGAATGGAAAAAGTTCCGCGAAGAATACATCGAGTGGGTCCGCGGCGTGCCGATGGAAGCCCGCGACACGAACGCCGTGTACATGAAGGTCCGCGACCTCGTGAACGCGGGAATGTTCCCCGCCTCCTTCGTAGACGAGTTCAACATCCTCGAAGTCGCCCGTACCAAGAATTACGCTGTCGCAGCCAAGCTCGTCGCCGACTTCTACGAGAAGTACGAAGTCAAGGACATGGACGAATTCTTCCTCAGGAACGCCATCCTCATCGCATTCCTCGCAAACGAACCGGAACTTGCTGACGTGCTGTACAAGGAAGCCATCCGCCCGCACGAAAGCTTCTTCAAGGTGGAAAAACTCCTCATCGCCAAGGAAATCCCGAACCTCCGCCGCAAGGTGCTCAAGCGCGCGGAATAATTCCCGCGACATCCTTACGGTATAAAGCAAAACCCCTCCAGAGGAGGGGCTCTTTTTTTAAAGTCGGATTTAGCCTAGAACAGGTAGGTGACGCCTGCCATCGTGTAGAACGAAAGCAGGTTAGCCTTCTGGAAACGGCCTTCGGGAACGAGGGCCTTGTTCAGGATGTTCGTAAAGCTCTGGACCACGCGGATGTCCGCATGGAGGTAACGGGTAAGCATAAAGCCGAGGTCGAACACGCCGCCCACTTCAACGCTAGACGTCACGAGGGCGTTGTTGTCCGTCACCGTGGAGCTGCCGTCGAAATGCTGGTTGTATTCGGAAGAACCGGTCAGCTTGAGGCTGAGATTCAAACCGAGGCCCGTATAGATACCCATGTCTTCAAAGGTATAGCGCACAATCAACGGGATTTCGAAAACCATCATGTTGATCGTAGCGTCGTCGGAACCGAAGTCGGTGTCCGTCTCAAACGAATAATGACGGTAGTTGAAGTCCAGTTCCGGGACAATGCTCAAGTTCTTGACTCCGAGGGGCATCTTGACCATGATACCACCACCGGCGAGGAAACCGAATCCCCAATCTTCCGCTCTCCTGCCGAAGAAGGTATTCATACCGCCCTGCAGGCGTACGCCCAACTGGATAACGCGGGCGAAACCTTCCGTACGCAGACGGTTGATTTCCGCCTTGGAAGTCTGCTCGTTCTTGTAACGGGCATAAGCGGCAGCGTACTCTTCGTCGTTCGCGAATTCATCGTCTGTAGATCCGGTGTAATCGCTAGAAGATTCAGAAGCACTTACGGCTTTGTCGTCTTTGTCAAAGTCGTCAAATTCGTCGGCATGCGCAGAAAGCGCTAGCGCGAAAATCACGGTAGATAGGATGCTGAATGCTCTCGATTTCATACTTTTTCAATTATAATAAATGAAGTGCATAATTTGCACTCCTAAAAATATATCCCCGTGTAAAAAAGGTGTAGAAAAAAATGTTTACTTAAAAACGGCCTAAATCGCCCAAAAAAGGCTAAATCCCACTAGAGCGCGAACGAAATGCCCAAGGTTGTGTGGAAAGTGTATAGCTTGGAGCCCATAATCGCCGTCTCGGCGACCGCTTTCTCGTTCACCAAGTTGGTCAAATATTGAACAACGCGGATGTCGGCAGAGAAGTGGGACGTGAAGGCATAACCGATATCAAAGGCGCCGCCAATCAGGACTCCAGTTGTCGGGAGCGTATTCTTGCGCTTGTCCTTTTCGATTTTCTTGCCGGTATCGACTTCCTGCTTGTACTTGGACTTGCTGGAGAGCTTGAGTCCGATGTCCGGACCGATTCCGACGAAAAATCCTTCGTTGTCGGGAGCGAAAAGGAACAGGACCGGAATCTCGAAGAGCATCTGGGTAATAACCGCTTCGTCCTCGCTGTAATCCGATTCCGACTTGAAATTGAAAACGCGGTAGTCGAAGTCCAGTTCAGGATAGAGCGTAAACAGGCGCGAGAAGAAGGGCATCTTGGCAAACATGCCGGCACTGCCTTCGTAGCCTAATTCCCACCCGCCGGACTTCTTGCCGAAAACCATGTTCATACCGCCGGCAGCGCGGAATCCGA
>Ga0326511_10001073_pt1 | contig 23198 bp, 26 predicted proteins | sample 0_2496_0518_D_FD_203701 | JGI IMG/M metagenome (GOLD analysis project Ga0326511, IMG submission 203701) | Bovine rumen microbial communities from UC Davis, California, United States - 0_2496_0518 | ecosystem: Host-associated > Mammals > Digestive system > Stomach > Rumen | place: USA...
ATGACCTATGGCTCTCTCCATTATATCCGGCAGTATCTTCATTATCCCAAGCTGATTGGTTATTTCCACCTCTAAAATCAGGATCAGAATTAACAACGCTACTTAGTTTATTTGTACTTCTCTGTAATGATGCCTCATAAGCGGATACGTATTGTTCTGGTACCATTTTAAATCCAATGACTGGAATAGCAGACATAAGGACTCTATTAGAGTCTCCTATCGTTTCAAATTTCCACCAAAATCTAGGAATCCTTACCATAACTTGGCCAATACTTCCATCCCTTGTTTCAGAAGTCCAGTCGCTTTGATTACTAAACTCTGTAAAAATACCTTCATCTGTCATAGTACCTCCAACCATTTGAGATTGAACAGGTAAGGTAGCGTGTAAGCTCATATTACCTATTCTTGTACATTCTGGACTTGGATCTTTTGTATTCCACTGTACCCCATATACAGATCCAGCGTAACCAGATTTACCAGGGAAATAGAATTTACCGTGTGTATATATCTGATTAACAGAGGCTATTGAACATATTGAATCCCATGGGATATCTGGAGTGCCTTGTTGTGAAGTAGGATTGGAATAAGTAATATATGAAGTATCGTCTTCTGATGCGGAAAATTTAATAGTAGATAGATTCACTAAAGTATCTATGTTATAATATTTTACAATTTCCATTGTTGCATATTAATATATTTACAAAATTAATTATTTATTTTACGCTTATTATTAAAATTTATAATATTTTTTAATAGTTCTGCGTTTTGAGTTTCAGCAATAGCTCTAACATCTTTATTCAAGCAATGAGAATCCCAATAAGGTTTATCATTATAAACAAAAGTGTGCGAAGGATTTACACGAGGATCAAGAATAAATAGTTCTCTTAAATCTTCGTAATTTACGCCATTTTCATTCGCTATATCAAAGAATTGTGAGCAAAAAGATACTTTCATTGCAAGATAACAATTCTCCATATATTTAGCCAAACAAGCCGTCTTAGCATCAACAATTCTAAATGTATGCCTTGCGTCCTTGACCTTTTGAAGTAATTGTTGGACCTTATATGGATAAGAGCCTTCTCCACCTAAAATTGTAAAATTAAATTCAAAATTATTACAATGTTGAGTATTGCCGTAATATTCTGGGGAGTATACAATAGGAACATTGAGTTCAGATAAAGTATCTATTAGAGAAGGAAGTACTGTTGATTTTATAACAAAAGTCCCGCCCTCAGTAAGGTGAGGTTTCCATTTGTTTATAGCGTTTTTAACTTGTGTTATATCACAAGGGTTGTCTGTATCTATGTACGGAGTATCTACACATATAAAAATAAAATCATATTCCGAATGTTGTCTTGTCGGTAATTTTATTTTTTTATTTATATCATATAAATCAGGACTTAATCCGAGTAATTCGTTATGCATATTATAACCTGTTATGCCATAACTGACTATCAATATCTTGTCCATAATAAATTTAAATTGTATTTTTTTAATACCTCATTTATATCTTTTTGAGGAAGTTTATTACATCTGAAAAAATTCCATACACTGTAAGTAATCATTCTATGCATACAACTCCTCATCATTTTGATACACCATTCCTCGAATGATTTGTAATAATAATGATGGAGTTTTACTTTTTCATTCAAATCATTTTTTATAATGATGATTTCTTTATCTTCGTCTAATAAAATAGTTTTTGAAACTAATTGTTCTTTGATAAATTTAGTTTGTATACAGCATTTACGATAAAACCATATATAAGAAACATCATCATAATAGTTTTCTTTCATAGTTTTATCATTTGCCCAAACATGACCGTTACAACCATGAATTATACCAACCCTGCTACTTTATCTTCATTTTGATGACATAAGGATAACAAATCTCCTTCATAAATTTCATCTGTATCTGTAAAGGTTACCCATTGAGTATCATTTCTATGATCATTTAAAAATTTAGCATAGCAATGTTCCTGCATCTCTTTATTATCTTCCTGGAATATCTCTATCGTACATATATTCAATAAATCAGAAGAATTTTCTTTAAGAAATTCTTCAACAGGTTTATCACTTAAATTGTCGTATATATAAAAATGTTCAATACCTGCCTGAACATTATCTCTAATATGCTCAAGCAGGTATTGATTTTCATTTTTAATAATTAAACATTCAGATAGATAATACATAAGTGGTTTAGTAATTAATTTTTTAGTCACCGTTACCATGGACATCACCATCAGCACCACCTTGTTGAATTGGCAACGCAATAGGAGACCAATGATTTGGGGAATCGTTAACTTTCACAAATGCTACTGAACCGTACTCAGGAACATTGAAAGTTTCATCCTCTTGACCACCTGTTGGAACACTGAGAGTCGTACTAGTACTATCCGTATTAACGAATACCTCTATTGCTCCAACTGGTTTTGAAGAACTAAACATATTTGTGCTAGATAGAAAAGTGGTAATATCTGATCCGCCTGCAAATGTATCAATCAAGTCTGAGAAATCACTCGCAGAAGCTATTTTTCCTGCACTAAATGCACTTTTTAATTGTTCTGTTGTTTTTACAGGCATAATTATTTATTTTAAAAATTGTTCTTTTTTACAAATAAAAAATGCCCAGTTTATTGTACTGGGCATTAATCATATAATAATTTATGCAATTTCTACCCAAGCAAGTTGAGATTCAACATAAGTTTTTACATCTGAAGCTTCAGCCAAACCCATGTGAGTACTATCTGCAGTGCTCATTGCTTGTACTGTTACAGAACCAGAAATCGTTTGAGTTTTAGCTCCATCATTTCCGGTCTTTGTTCCTACTGATGTAGTAAAGTAACTTCCATCCGTTCCTGCACTTATAGACTGCAATGCACTGTCTGCATAACCTCCTTGAGTAGAAGTTGCATAATCAGTTGAAGCAGTATAAGCAGCTGTTCCTAAACCATAAACAGAAGCCGATAATTGGCCTTGTTCTGATACTGCAAAATTAACATCACCGTTTGTAGTACCACCAGAAGCTAATGTTATAGCACCGGTCTTTCCACCAAAGCTTGTAACACCCGCTACAAGGGCATCTGCAACACCTTTTGCTAATTTTCCAATAGCAACGTTAACGCTATCCCCAGACGTTGGTGCCGTATAGGTTTGAGCTGTCTCATACGCAGCTGAAAGAAATAAGTTAGCTCCATCATAAACATCAATCAACGAACTCAAAGAAATACGTTGAATTGATTTTCCAGATGCTGTGTTAAAGGTAAATTTCAAGTACGGGGTAGGTACATCTACTCCTGATTCTGCTGTAGTTACGATTTCTACAGTATCCAACATACCATCTTTTACGAAGGCTGAAGCATCCAATTCAGAGATAACAGCATCACCGATACCTTTTAACTGAATTTTGCTATTCGTTGAATCATAATCAATCTTTAGCGTACTTCCAATTTTCTTTGAGCTCAGTGAAAGGATTTTATCGTTTGTAGCTACACCCTCAACTAGGTTCTCTACGCTAGAAAGGTCTACGCTAGCTTTAAGACCGTCTGTGTCTTGAGAGATAACTACATTACCTTTCGTGCTACCCGTATTAATTTTTAATGTAACAGCTTTTGAAATATCACCTGTAGAAGATGCTCCTGTCGTAGTGATTTCGATAGCATTGCCCCCTGTTACATTCGCTACCTTTCCATCAGCGCTTGTCTGTGCTGCATCTGCTGCGTTTTGAGCAGCTGTGATTAAAGCCTGTAGATTAGAGATATCAGTAGGACTGATACCATAGAATACGCCGTGAGTATAAATTTCTTTCGTATCCTCTATGAATACTACGTTGTAAAAATGATTGTCTTTTACAGCGTTAAATGCCGTCTTAGTCGCGGCATTGACAAATTTTGGTAAATTTGGCATAATATTCTATTAATAAAAATTATTTGTTAATTTACTTATTCAATTCAAATATAAGAAACCTGATTCATTTTTTCTTTTTACTAGGGAGGAGAAATTAATCCACTCCGTACGTAAATGCATTTTAATCATATTCTGTTTGAGTCAATAACTGATGAATTTTAGGTATAGTAACTATTAATCGCAGTAAGATATTTACCTGTCTTTGCTGGCTTAATTATAAATTATTATCCCCAAATAATATTATCATCATAACCTCCAATGTAAGTCTCCTTACCAAAAAAGTGAGCTGATTCTGTATCGTATAATCCATAATACTTTCCTTTCTTAGCAGGAACATAATGGTACATAAGATTACCTTCAACCCACATAGAAGTCTCTTTAATAGTTCTACATCCACCGAAAGGACACCAAGGTCTAACTCTTTCCCAATAACCACTCTTACCACAAGTTACATGAAGATTTCCGTCTATATATAATTTATTTCCGATAGTTTCAAGATTATGAAATTCATGTTTATTGTAGTAAGGATTAGAATTGTCATAGCGATAACCAGAACTTCCATATCTACCATTAAACGAGGACTTATCTGTGCAATAAGAGTTAAAATCAATACCATTTACATTTCGCCCATCTGAACCTCCAATTCCTACTCTATATTCTCCTGCATTATATTTAGTTCTATTACCAAAAAATGTGGCACATAGAGGATTTGGTGTATGAAAATCAACGGTCATAGTAACATGAATATTCAATGTTTTAGGTCTTATATCAGGGCGTATAAAAAGATTAGTATTATTTAAATACGGTTCTTGTCCTTCCAAAGTAACTGTATCTTCATCATAATACCATACGCTATCAGTGAATCTTACCCAATCTAGAAATACTAAATCTTCATTACATGGGAATACTTTTGTGTTTCCTATATAAATTTCTGATACCCTATTAGTCCCTATATATACCTGACCCTGTTTTAAGTGATTCAATATCATAATGTTCCAAATACAATAGGTTTAAATTCATTATTTCCAATGTACCTAAACAACATGTCGTGTTCAGAGTTCCCTTCGAAAGTTTTAGTAGAATTATTTAACGTATACTCATATGTTTTATTATCCTCCAAGTTAGTTAAAATTACTACATTATTAGGGATTAATGAATACGGTTGAACTAGGTCAGATATGTTAGTTGTATTTTGACCAACAACACATACCTTAAATACTACATTAGATTCGTCAACAGGCTCATCAGTTATAATATATACAGTATTATCATCCTTTGTCGGGATACTATTATACTCAGATTTAGTCAATGCTATTTCAGTAGTAACGCCACCTCCATTAGTGATCTTATTATCAATAGCTGATTTAACAACCCTATTTTCAACGGCATTTGATGAGCTGTCTGATAATGCATCATCTACTTGTGGTATAGTAGGCTTATCAATTAAATCATTGTAACTGCCACTGAATGTACTAAATTCTGAGTCATTAGTTAACTGAGATGTTTTGGTAGGTATAGTAGGTTTATCAATTAAATCATTATAACTAATCACTCCACCACCACTGTTAGGTTGAACATCTATTTGACTCCAACCTAGATGTTCTGAAGTTACTGATACATTACCTGACGTATATATCTGAGGTTTAATAGTTAGGCTACCAGTTTCAATGTATATAGTCTGTACCCAATTACTCCAATATAAGAATCCAGCAAATGTGGGTCTTACCACTCCATCTACTAACTTAGTGGAGCAACAGTATATCGGTCCAGTCATGCTAGTACCACTCGAATACTTATAAGCATAAATAATATCACCTCTATAATTAGCAAAAGTCTTAAATAAACTGTATTGTATTGAGGTACCACTCTCTAACTGAATACTTATCCACGTTTCACTCAATATCTGACTAAGTACATTAGATAACTTATAAGTTACATCAGGTTCACTATTACGTTTGAGTGTGAAATCATAAGCTAATCTATATATCTCCAGTTTTACTTTTATAGTAGGTATCCTACTACTAGGATCTACTTCAGATATCCTATATAGATTTCCAGCTTCATCAGCAGCTAACTCACCTACCTGAATATAATCTAAACCTTTCATCAATTCGGCTCCATCAGTCTTATCAGGGACTCCAAAGAAATCAAATCTAATTGATGGAAAGTTAGATAAAGTACCATATTCATCTTGACCTTCAGCTATTGTATAATCACCGTAGAAGTTATCTGGGATTACTTGTACTATACCTAAACTTGAAAAATTAGTAGGATTTTCTATTTCAGTATATACACCTCTTTTAAATTTAGGATAATCATTATTTAGACTAATATAATTAGTATTAGGTGGTATAATAATATTATCATATTTATAGAAGTAACCATTAGTGAATAAGTCATTATTTTCACCTATGTATTGAACTATAGCATTCTCATCATAGTTAATAGGTAACTCAGTTAAATGAGTTACAAATTCCGTACGGAGTTTAGCTAATTCACCCGTAATGACTTTATTCTGTACTGCATTGATTGATACGTCACTAAATGAAGAATCAAATGCTGATCCCTTATTAGTCCAACTAAATCCCTGAAGTTCAGTAGTATCAGTAGTATATTGAATAGGGATCTCTACGGAATATTCTGAACCGAATGTTAAAAATCCACAGAATGTTATCCTATTAGTAAATTGTGAGTCAGGGGTACGTTTGACTTTTCTTAAAGTCATAGCTAAAGAATACTTATCATCAGTATCACCATATATATAACATAACTGATCTGACTCATTCTTATATGCTGACTTAAATACGAATTCAGTTAATTTACCACTATTTCTCCATGAATAATTATCATACATTGATATATTACAAGTCTTAGTCGATACCTCATTTATATCTAATGTAGCTATTTCACTACCTACAAATTGAGTCAATATGGTAGTTAGATCATCTGAAGGAGCACTTATCATTCCAGCAAGAGTAATCGGTATAGAAGTTCTGGCTTTTAATACTAATTTATATTTGAAGTTAATGGTATATGTATATGATCCTGAACCATAGCTAGTTATTTCATTTATTTTATATACATTACCGAATATATCAATATAATAGTCATTTAATCGAAGTACCTGATAAGATGGATTAACTGAGGAATGTTTTCTAATATCCCAAGTCCCTAAGTCTACTGTAGGTAATATAGCATATTTACCTGAGTTATAATGATCTAATGACACAGTGCCGTCAGTCGTTACACAATTCGCATAAACACTTAATCTGGACTTCACCTCCATCACTGTGTATCCACCTTCAGTGACTGCCTGAATCAATTCATCAGATAAATTAATTTCGTATTCAAATCCATCAAATCTATATCCGTAAATACTATTTATTCCGTTAGGTGCTAATATAGTATCATCCTCAATATAAAGTCCTTTCGGAAAGATCTGATCTCCATCTACTGCATCAGGGATTACATAGTTATGTAACAGATTGAAATACCCTTTACCTTTAGGTACTACTACTTTGACTCCATTATAATTATAGAAAACGTTAACTTCTTGGTCGTCCTCTGCCGGTTTTTCAGTAATTTTTTCCTCTTGAACCAATGAAATCTTATTATCTTCATCTATCTCAATACCTTCTCCAGCCGTATATTTAGTATCAACAGCACTAATTACATTATCAGTTATCTCTATATTTTCTCCTGCTGTTAAATTTTGAAGTTCTGGCGTATCCACTAAATCATTATAACTTCCTGTACTAGCTACAGTTGCTAAATTATCAAACTCACTATTTACTTCTGATTTTGTATAATAATTTGTTAATTTTGTATTTATCTCAGATTTTTTATAATAATCAGATAAATCAATATCATCCGTATCTATAGTGGCTGAAATAGTATTATCTTCTATTTCAATATTATTTCCAGCATAATATTTACTAGTGAGTTCTATTACATTAGTTCCGTTATTATAGAATAGTTTATTAGTTACATTATTATAGCTGAATCTACCTGCACCTAATAATTCTATTGGATTTTGCCCTGCAACAGGAAGCCAAGATGACGTAGCTGAATCAAAGGTTAAAACAGCAGAATTAACTAAGTCGAATATAACAAAGCTTGGATCCACTACTGATATATTTTTACACTTATCTAAATCTGTTTGAGTCGTAACAACTAAATTCTCGCCTAAAACCTCTTGTGTAAATACGTCTGAACCATTGTGATACAGAACTTCGCCAGGATTACCAGATATTAAATTCTGCTTTGTATCTAGTTTATTATCAACTGTTTCTTTATTGTAATAATCAGACAAATCCACACTTACTACATTATTCTCAACTGAAATAACTCCCTCGCCAGATATAATATCCTGTTTTTGATCTAATAAACTATCCGTTTCTTGTTTTGTATAAACCTCTGATTTATTGTAATAATCTGATAAATCTGCTTTTACTACATTATCTTCTACTGAGATAACTCCTTCGCCAGATATAATATCTTGTTTCTGGTCTAATTTAGCACCAACCTCTGATTTATTGTAATAATTTGATAAATCCGCTTTAACTACATTATTCTCAACAGAAATAACACCTTCACCAGATATAATATCTTGTTTTTGATCTAATAGATTATTTGTCTGCCTTTTTGTGTAGTAATTCTCATCAATATCAGATTTATTATAATAGTCTGATATTAATCTATTTTTAGTTACGAATAAATCAAATGTAGTATCCTTGTCATAATAATTATTTTCTAGAGTACTCTTTTTAACAAAAGTATTGTCCGTTTGTAGTTTAGTATAATAATTATCTAAATCAGTTTTATTTACATAATTATTGATAAGTTCCCCTTTCGTAACGAATCCATCCAGATCGAATTGAGCAGAATTAGCTTCATAAAATGCTCCGTGCGTATATATAATTTTCAACTCTTTACAGAATACAACCTCATCATATAATACAGAAGGCGTTCCTTGTACGATTCTATCTGTTCTGTTTCCTACAGTATATTCAGTGTTTTGTCTATTAGCTGAAAACTTAGTTGTATAAAAGTTACTAGCTAATGTTATATGTCTAAAATTTATCATAATTAGATATATTATATTTTTTATTAAATTAACAATGAAAGTAAAAATAAAAATATGCTCAGCGTTTCACAACGTGAGCATATTGCTATAGATCTACAGACAAGAGCCCATTTCCTCTTCTCTTTAAAAATAAATCATAAAAATTCAAAATATAAAAGTATAGAAATATTAAATAAAATAAAAACAGTAATATAACGGGCTCCCTATATTTATTAAAACTCCCCTTGCTATTTATTATTCAAGTATAAGATAATCGTTAATAAAATAGAATTAACCGAGTACCATAGCATTAAGTTGACCCTTATTAGCTCTACTACTCTTCCCAGCCTTATTAATCGGATTTTTATTATCTAATTCGATATTATCAGCAATAGGACAGGTAGTAGAAGAATCAACAGTCTCATTAGCTTTATCAGGAGCTATGTGTTCTTTATAATCCCATACAGTCGTATGATTCGCTATTTTAACTTCTGCTCCTGTATTTTTTACAACAACTTTTGAAGTTTGTACAGAATGATTACATCTTGTACATGGAGTAATAGCTGCTCTCCTATTTCTACTAAAGTATTTCATTATGTTTATTTTTATTAATTTAGTTTTTTATCTAAAAATTCAGCAAAAATATTTCCAGTCCCATTACCAATTATATAATCACAGTCTAATTGATCTGCTATATCCAACCAAACTTCTGGAAGAGGGGCAAATTTTGGATCTTTCGTATACTCCTCCCTAACCAATTCGACAGGAATTGATGTGTCGTGCATTGTATATTTATCAAGTCCTGCAGCTTTAGATAGACAGAACCCATTACCTACTACAACAATCCCTTTATTTTTATCTTTGAAGATATTTTTAGGTATATTAATAGGTTCTCTATTACCTAAACTCATACCAACCTTATAAGATTTTCTAAATAAAACTTTATTGTTTAAGATAATAGCAATTTCAGTTGATCCACCTCCCATATCAACTCCTACAACATATCTATTATTCAAATCACGTTTAGTAGTTTTTAGAAATGCGGAAATAGCACCAACAGCTTCTTCATTCCCGGAAATAATTCTAACTGGTAATTTTGTTTTTTCTTCTATTAAATTCACACACTCATTCGCATTACTAGCTTCCCTTAATAATGCAGTAGATGTGATTTTTATATTATCTCTTTTAACCCCTAATTTAACTAATGCACCGATAGAAAAAAATATTGCAGGTAGAATAACATCATTAAGGAATTTTAAACTTAACCTTCCATTATGCAATCCTAACCTGCCTGAATCTGTAAAAATAGATCCATACTTATATTTATTAAAATCAAAATCATTAGTTAATTTATTACCGCACAAATATTTTACAGCATTTGTACTTATTTCAATAACACCTAATTTACCTGATAGCGGTACGTCTGAAAATAACCTTTGTAAAAAAATTATCATACTATTTTACAGTTTCCATCTTTAAAGGTACCGACTATCAAGCCTGACCTTGATTTATCCTTTATATCCACTACTATTAAATCCTTCCACGTAAATACTCTTGTTGGAAATTCTTTTAACTCCACAACAGTAACTACTTTACCATCAAAACTAACCTGGAAATATACATTAGAAACAGTAAATTGATCATTACTACTTATTCTAAAATCATCCAAATTAGTTATAGGTATGGATTTTATTTGAACTTTAGCCCCAATGATACCTGAGTAATCCCAGGTACCTTGCGGGCTATTTATTCTTTTTTCTACTAAATGTTTACTCATCACTCCCCCTTCGCTAGCTTATCGACATAATTATTCCAGTAAGCATCCTTGGAGGCATTGCTACTTTGATGACCTTTTACCCAAACATAGCTCACTTTATTAGTAAGGCCCTGGTCTTTAATTTCTTTCTCAGCACACTCTTTTATTTTAGCGATGTAGGGTTCTTTAGTTTTCCAATTACCCGTCATCCATTCTTTCACACCTAAATAATCCGCATGAATTATGATAGAATCTGCTCGAGATAATACTTTCTTAAATCTTTTCAAAGCTATATACAGAGCCGTTAACTCCGCTGATGGGTTACTACATTTATCAGCATCAAAATTAGTCTTCATAAAAGAAGGAGTGAGTTCAACAGAAAACTCATCAATAATTTTATCTGAGCTCATGTCTACTATCACTCCTCCTATACCAAGACGTCCATTTCCTGATTGCTTGTCTAAATGTGAGCCATCAATAAAAACGTCTAATTTCATATTATATTATACATAAATATCTCCAAATCTAAGTCCATTTACACGAATTGGCGAAAATGATTTAAGATTTAAATCTTTCTTCAGCCATTCATATAAATAATCCGTGTTCAATAATTCTGGATCTGATAATAGTCTAGAGAAATCATCCATACTAATTGAGTTTAATACATTCGCATTAACGCCTTTCAATTTATAATCAATAACGCTACATAAATAGTATAGATTTTTAAATTTGTCTATAAACGCGTAATCTTCAGTTGGTTTGTCCTCTCTGTTATTATGAAGCATTCGTATATTCGTCTCTCTGATACGACTAATATCTGAATAATCCACTGATCTTTGAATAATCCTAAATAACGCCAATATTTCTATCGGAATTACCCAAACATCTCCCCAGTCTACATTATATATAGTTAAAGATACTGTGCTTGCCCTAAGAACAATATTATCAGAATTTAATTTGAAATCTGACCTCCCAGAATTCATATTGTCATTTATAAGATCAGAAACTTTATCTAACTCGCTCTCTAATAAGCTTTTCGATAAAATTTCACAAATTTTCTCTTTTAATTCTTTTACAGAAGAAATTATCATTTTTATTTTATGTTTTAACAGTTAACTATTTCCAAATCCAGCTCATCTTCTAATAACTCACAAAAATTAGTTAAGCTACGACCGTATAACAACAGCGATATAGAGAGATCCTTCGAGCCAAGCGATATAGAAGATTGTTTATCTAAAAATAACAATCCTGAAATGTCTGATATGTTCCTTCCCCAGAGCTTCATAAATAATTCATACGATTCTCTGTTCGAAAATGATATATTCAAAGCTTTCTCATTTGTATATGGGAAAATAGCTGGTGTATATAGAACATAAATAGTATCTATATCTTTCTCAATAAAATACTTAAAAAGTTCATTTTCGAAATCTCCTACTACTTCTGGATCTGGTTGTTGATTTAATTCGTACCTATTCAGCCCGAGAAGACTTTTGACTTTTTCGTATAATCCTGTTAATTCTTCTTTGTTCATTATTTTGATCCTCCAAATTTTTTATGTGATTTATTGAAAGCTGACCCAAAGCCTTTTTCCCAGCTTCGAGTAGCCATACTGTTAAATTTATTGTTTGATTTATTAGATCCAAATCTTTGTGTACTGACTGTAAATCCAGAATTAGCGGTGGATAATCTCTTCAAGAGGTTAGCGTTAGATCTTATCATAGTAGACATAGTATAAGAGTCCAGATGATAAGAAACATCCGCTGTATTTAGTATATCATCCTTAACTAAATTTTCTGATTTTAAAAATTCATTTAATTTTAGCAGGGATTCACTAAGTGTTCCTGTCACTAACAAGGTATCAGAGGTAGGTTCATAAACGTTGAACATCTCCTTATCTGGGTCATATTTTATTACAATATCAATCATAATTTCATATTCACATAATTAAGATTATTAATAAAAATAGAAGGAGTTTACTTCTATATAAACATATAATAAACTCCTTCTAAACTAAACATTAGAATTTAAACTCCTGGAAATTACCCCAATTTATGTTTGACTTACTATAGCCATAATTAATTCCATAAATTTGATATCCAGGGAGTTTATTCGCTTCTGTATTCCAATCCTCAAGACAATCCTCAAAATCAGATATAACGATCAATGGAGAATTCTTTTTATAGTGTACTCCAAAATATTTAATACCTTCAGCAAGACTTGTACCTCCACCACAAGGGAAAGAGGTAAGAGGATGTCTCGGATCTAGATCTCTGTAATGAGTTGCTAGCGATGTATGCCAGGTAATGACGTCATAGCGTACCTTCGTAGATATTTTCTTAAGAGAAATAGATATCGTCTTCAATACTCTATCAATAAGATCAGTATCCATTGAGCCTGATACATCAATTAAGAATACTACACGAGGTTCAGAATCCTTCTCTAACTTCATCTGAATTGACGGATTTATGATTTTACTGTTTCTACCTGAACCTATTCTCCTATTATGTCTGTACATAACATTTCGTTTAGGCTTTATAGAAACAACCGTTTTTCTATGACTTCTTCCAATTTTTACGAGGAAGTTATCTAACGGATCCAACTCTTGAACTACCTGTCTAAACACAGCTGGCATTTCTTGAGTACTTCTTCCTTTACCGCCTCCATGACGTATATTTTCAGGATTATTTTTATCTCCTAATGTACTGTCCTGGAGATGTTTAAGGTAGTCAGTAAGTTCAGGGTTATCGTGATCGCTAGCATCAGATTGTTCACTTTCATTTCCATCGCCTTCTCCTTCGCCCTGTTGAGATTGACTTTCACCATCACCTTCGTCACCATCTCCCTCATTTTCACCTTCTTGAGATAATGAAGAATTATCCCCATCATCCTGTTGGCCTTGTCCTCCTTGAGGTGGTTGCTGGCCTTGTTGTTCATTAAGAAGAGCCTCTGCGATATCCTCTATTGACTTATTATAACCGGCAATGAACTGTTCGGATTCTTGAGGATAATCTTTTACTGTTTTATTGGATTTACCAGCTAATCTTTCATGATAGTCAACATTAGCTTGACGGTATCCTTTTTTATATTCAAACTCCTCTTGTTCAGCTTTAAGTTCTTGCTCTACATCCTGTGATGTTATCTGATCTTGTGGTTTACCAAGTCTCAATGATGCTAAGAACTTAACAAACTGATCCAAATGAGAAATAATCATATTGAAATATTCCTCAAATGATCTTCCATTCGGGAACGGAATATCCTGTCCTTGATCGTCAACACCGAGCTTATAACGATTGGGTAATATAAATTTCAATAAAACTCTTCTACGTAATTCAGCTAATTTTTTACGTAATCTTTCTTTTAGCTCCTTTTGATATTCTTCTGTAGTCATATCTTCAAGGTTGCTAATCATTTTCTCCTTCATATTTTCGAAGGAGTTAACCCTTTTGAACTTTTTGGTTATCTGTTGTTCCATGTAGTAAATATCATTCTCATTGAGAATACAAGTATTTACTGACATGTCCATAGCAATATTTAATAGCTCATGTAACAAGCTCGTATCATCTACTAACCTCGTCAATAGTTGTTCTGCTAAATCTACATCAATACCACAGTTCTTAGCTATCTTTTCTGCTAAAAGATCACCATTCTCTTCTATAGTTTCATATAGATTTTCGATAAGGCTTTCTACTTTGCTCTGATTGTTCATATGACCTAAAATCATATGACCAAATTCATGCATGATGATAAGAAAATCTACAACACTAACTTCATCCGGATTTGATCCAGGAGGTGGAGGTTCTATCTCACCATGATGAATAGAGTACAGATCATGCGTAGGGTAATGATAAACTCTACAATTACCTAATTCATTTGTTTGTGTCGGATAATCTCCACAGTTATTAATCTGTACTTTATTTCTGCCACGATATATACTTAATACGCGGTCTTTTACTTCTTGTAAATCCTTGATGTGCTCTGGGCTTACTGTATACTCTGGGATAGAGTCTATTTGAGCCGATGAGCCATTATTAATTAAATCGTCTATAGCATCTAATATACTTGACATGATTTTATTTTTAAAATATTATTAAATAATAAAACCTAGCAAGATTGGTCGATTTTAAACCAACCAACCTGCTAGGTGATAGAATATAATTAACTAATTGTTATGAATTGCTTCTAAACAATGAAGTCGTCTTCTCAGAGTCTACACCAAAAGCTGAATCAATAACAGACTTATTAGTATTCTTAATGAATCCTTGAACTTGAACATCCAATTCATCCTCTGTAAAGTCAACACCAGCAGTATAAATAACGGAGTTAAAGAACTTCGTAGCTTTTACCTGAGCTTTTACTAATTCTTTACTGGGAAGAACTTTGGTATATCCATAAGCTGGATTTCCAAAAGTTTCAATAAATTCATTAACAACTGACCACCAGTCAGACCAATGCTGAAAATCTGAAACAACTTTTGTATTGATATACTCGAGCTTCTTATCTTGATCGAGTGACGCAAACGTTGTTGCTGTTGCTCCAGTAGACATCTGCGGGATTGCAAAGTTGTCATTAACTTTAGGAACATTCATCAATAGTTCAAAGAACTTAACTAATGTTTTCTCCTCAATAGGTTTAGTTACATCAGTTATTTCTTGACTGAATGATTTAAAATATTCCTTCAAATCATTGAACATATCCTCACTCAAAGCCGCTACTTTCTTTTTATTCTTAGCTGCTTGTTCCTCAGCTTTTGTTATAAACTGGCTAAATAATTTCAACTTTTTATCAATCTTTTTATCAGATTTTAATTTGAAAGTCTCTGTAGCTTGCTTAATACTACTCCAAAGTTCTTTACCCAATGTAACATACTTAGTATCTTCTACTGTTGAAGATTGAGCTTTTTTAGCAGGAGCAAGACCACATAAGCCATTAATAACGTCAGAGAAATGAGCTGAAGTCAATGAATCAATACCCCACATGCTATAATAACCGCCAATCATCTTAATCAAATTCATTGTAGATCTCGGTGATACAAAGTTATAAACGTCATTGTCCGGGGTTGGAGCATCAGTGTATAGAGATGCAAGGTGTTTATCGTTAATATCAATAGCATTATCTACTTCGCACATACGACGAATTGTATTGATAATTTCTACACCTACTACTTTTTCCAACTGAAATCTCATATTTCTGTCATCAGGTGATTCCGGTGTCAATGCTTTTGTCATAACCGTAGAAAGCATGCTCGAATAAACGTCTCTATAAGCGTCCTCAAACGTATACTGGGTGTCATGATCATCAATAGACTCTAACAATCTCTGCATTACCGCGAAATCATCATTTCCAGACATTGATACGTGAGTTTTGATATTCAATATGCAAAATCTGTTCAAAACCGGAGCTAACGGTACCATATCGTCGGCATTGAGGTTCTCGAAATAGTTACCAGCTGCAACAATAGTAACCGTATTAGGTAATGTAATATCACGGAATTTTCTTTCCTGAATTAAACCTAATGCTACCGCCTGTACGTGTTGAGGTGCGGTATTGATCTCATCAAAGAAAAGAATTCCTTTCTTACCTTTAGCTACCCATTCTTTTACCTTTGTATAATAATCCGGAACAATGAGTGATGGCTCTACCATCTTTCCTTCTACTTTATCCGGAGTTGTCATGTAACCGAAGAAATCCTCCGGCTGACGTGATGCAGCTTCTATATTCAAAAATTCAAATCCCATAAGTTCCGAGAAAATCCTAACAAATGCTGATTTAGCAGCTCCAGGATTTCCTAACAACATGATCGGAACTGGATAACCTTGTTCAGTTAGCTGTGCACTAACAGCGATTGCTTTCATTGCTCCTTCAAGAGAGCTCTCAAAAACTTTTGCCATTTTTTATAAATTATTTTTTAAAATTTTTTAATTTAAATTAGTTAATATATTCTATACTTTCTTTTACTATTTTTGATTTCTTTTACCAAACGTAAGAATATCAAGGGTTTCTAATTCCCCTGATTTTTAATTGGTTAAGGAAATTAATACAGAGTCCACTAAAAAAAAACGACCGGTTGAGAAAGGAGGAAAATCTTAATGGTGATAGAAAATACCTATTATTGGAAATCTACTAAAAGTTGTAGAAATCTGATTTAGGTATTACTATCCCCTTATTTGAATTTAGTAATTTTTGATAATTTTATATTTATATAATGAGAATTTTATTAGAGAATAATATAGTTTAAGCGGGACAGAACGCCCTATAGGGAGACTGCCGTTTGAATCGGCATATATTCTCTAGAACACTTAAAGATATTTTAAATGAGAAGATGAACTTCGGTTCATCTTCTATTCTTTTTTAAACCCTTAATTTTCTTAATGAAGGATATATAGAGAATCTTATTCTTTATAATTTTTAAGAACAAGATTAAATCCATAGAGAAAAATTTGCGCAAATTATATTAGAGAGATAGAAAGATACCCAGTAGAATGATGTATTCGTAATTAGTTAATCCAGTCTACTGTACAAGCTTTTATTTTAATTTAACTTATTTTATTAACTAATCATTAATTAATTTGATGAAAATAAAAAATGTTTGGCTTTAGATTTGATAGCATCGATTGGGGAGGACTCATTCGTGGTGCTTTAGGTGTCTTATCCGCTATTGGGGCCGGAATAGCCGTATATTTTGGCGTTAAACAGGCTACCCAAACAGTGGAAAAAGTCAACGAGACAAGAAAAGAAGAAGAGAAAGTGACAGTATCGCAGGAGATCGGATATTGTTCAAACAAAGTGAGCGATACTTGTCAAAAATATGGTACAGTAATGTCTAGTGCAGCTAATTTGATCACAGCATTGGACAGTATCATAAACCCAGAGAGACAATTTCAGAATCCATACAATTACAATGGCTGCTTCAATAATTATAATAATGCAGGTAATATGTTTGGATATTTTGGACAACAGCAGCTACAGGGTTATAATAGCAGATATTACGGTCCCTGTATGGCTATGGAAGCTGCACATTATTTGAGTAATAATCAAATTCCTCCATTTCCACTGCCACCGCCTCAATACGATAATTCACAGAATAACCCTTATGGGCCTACTGTCGTTAGGGATTTCCCAGGCGGAGTTCATACAATAACTGTTCCGGGCCCAGGTGGCGGTACTGCAATTTGCATGTAATACCACCTCAAAACCTTAATACAGAAAGATAATGAATATAAACGTTTTACGACGATTTATATTCATTATTTTTTATTTTTCTTTAAACCATTATTACTCAAGTATTAACAATTTTAATATCAATTAATTATGGAAATTTTTGAAATGATCTGCGCAGGGGGAAAACTCCTGTCAGATTTAGCTTCAGGTACTCGAGATACCTACGGTATATTAACCGATATTGACAGAGCCAAGAGAGCACAAGAGGCTCATATTAGCGGTCTTAATCGAGAGGCTGAACAAAAGTTGGCGGACAATGAGTATCGCAATACTCAAAAAGCCGCAGGTGATCTCACAAGAGATGTGAGATCCCGTTACAACAAGCTCGTAAAAGAGCTTGACGAGTTAAAGGAAGCTCGTAAAAGAGCAAGAACAGATGAGGAGAGAAAGGCAATAGCTGAAGAAATAACACTCCTCATAGCTGAGCTGGGCGCAATGAGCGGTCAGCTCCATAAAGGCGCTTAAAAATTAGCCGGATCCTGTCCGGCTAAACCCTATAAAATGAGAGTATATAAAATAGTGAAATTAATTTTTCATTATTCTAATATATTCTCATTTTATTTTTCACGATTTATTATTAACAATTTTAAAAAACATAATAAAAAAAAATGAACACAAAGAAATTCTTGGGTGTCACTGCGTTACTTGCAGTAGGCACAGTGTTCGGCGTAGCAATCGCCGATACAAAAGCTGGTAGTAAAATTAAATCTGGAATCGAGTGGGGCAAGGACAAACTTGGCCTCCGAGAAGAGACAAAAGAAGAGCGTGAAGAACGTTCTGAAAGATCAGAATCTTCCAGCGCAAGTGGCAGAGAAGATCGCAGATAAAAGGAAAATAGGTTGAGGATGTACAAAAAGTATATTTTCAACCTATTTTTTATTTTGAGAAAATTTTTAACTAAAAATCAAAAAGAAAAAATGGACAAAAGCAACAGAGGAGTTGATTATAACAGACGTAGTGGGGCTGGGAATATTCGCCCTTACAACGAAGAGCTCGGAAAATGCGAACGAGCATTCCGACTCGGGAAAAAAGCAGGGACCGCAAGTAAATGGTTATTCTTAGCTGGAATAGCAACTTACTTGTTCGGTGTAGGTTGCAACATATATTGCGACAAGAAATACAGAGAATACTTAAAAGATCGAAACTATTATAATTTTGATTAATAAAAATAACAACAGACCAGGATCCGGAAGACGTGATAATACGAATTACTATTCTGGAACCTACAGAAGAGAAGATAGAGAACCTGTAGATTTTACAGGGAATTACATGAACAATACTCGAACATGGTGGATATGGGTATTTGCTGGTATTCAAGCTATTCAACTAGGCTTAAGAGCCTATTCCGAATACCAAAAGAGCAAATCATTCACTGATGATAGAGATTTTGATCAGTTAACTAATCAGTATTATTGAAAATTATGAATATAATACAAATACTGGATCAAGCAGCACGGGAGTTTATTGACTATTGGAAGGATAAACCAAAACCAATACCTCAACAACAAAATCCCGTAGTAGACCCCTGGCTAACTGGCGTTAACTGGGGAAATCCGATAGAAGAAAAGCGGGAGGAAATACCTGATGAACCTGAACAGAAAGATGATTGGGTAGAAGATGATTCCTTAATTAAAAAACTTATATTGGATAATTTAAAAGGATTTGCTAATCCAGAAAAAAAGAGGAAAACAGACCCGAGGGATTTGTCAGTTCATATATTTCCACATAGAAACAGTGGAATAATAGTAACATTTGTAGTCAGCCCAACGAATTTAATTGATTGGACTGATATAAATAATATATTTGAACTGAAAACCGGAATTAACAGCATAATGTCAGAGTTAACAAAAGCGAAACCGCAGAGAAGACTCTATATTAAGCTGGGGAATTATGGACCCTCTGGGAACGATACATGGATTCCCTTAAATACGAGTTGTCTGCCTGAATTAAAAGAAGAATTTACAGGAGATACTTTGTATACGAGGGATAAACTCTGTATTGGTTATGCAGAATCTTTCCGACAACATAAAATTAATCTTATAAAAAATCATAAAGCTTATGAGGAATTTGTAAGAGATTTTAGGGAAAGAAAGAAAGATAATGACGGCCAATACCCGATTTTCCCAACAGATGATGTTATTTTCGCAGTATCATATCTAATAGATACTGTTGGAAAAAACAAGAAAACATTAGAGGAAATATCTGAGGTTTTCGAAAATAAACTCTACGGGAAAAGAATATGTAAAAACAAAATAGATGTAATGAGAATAGAAAATTTTATATTCCATTCGAGTTACAAATACATTAACGGAATGTTCTCAAATGAGTTGGTTTATAAGGACGATAAATTTGAGAATATAGCTAATAATTTTTAATTTAATATTATGAACAACAACGCAACAATAGAAGTAGAAGGCGGAAGAGTATCCTGGATGACGGTAACCAGGATTAGCTACTGTAACCTCGCTAATAAATACTACAAGAAATATGAAAGAAAAGTAGGAGAAAGCTCATTCACTTGCTCACATTTAGAGGGTGATGAATGGGTAGTCGATAAGAGAAATATCAACTGGTATGATGTATACCAGAAAGTTGAGAACGACAAAAAAGACCCGAGATTCAATAAAGACTTTGGGATTGAAATAAAATGATACGATAATAGAGATGAAGCTAAATAAAACAGCTTCATCTCTTCTTTTTGCCCTAATTACTCTTTTAAATTCTTAATAGTAGTAATAAATTCTAAAACATATTTAAAATTATGCTAGAAAATAGAATATCCCCATCAAATGAATTTATAGATAAATCAGTATATTTAAATGGTTTAGTCTATATCTGTAATTATTTGATAGATGATTTATTAGAGTTATTAGAGAAAGAGGGAAGAAAATTTGGTATAATGCTGAGGTATATAGAAAAAATAAACAAAGCGATCTTACATATACCATTTCCGGCTCAAGATCTAGAAACATACCAAAGAATAACCTACTTATACAAACCTTTAATCGTAAAACAATTTAAGCTATTAAGGAAAAAGAAGGTAACAAATGCGGATTCAGTTATTGTTTTATTATATAACCTAACTAAATTTATACTTAATTCAGATAATTGTGAAGAATATAGATATATGAATTATGTAAAAAGAATAAATGAGGTTATAGATCTAATGTTTCAAAATATAAAAAATAAAGGAAAATTATCTAATGTATATCTAATTTTTCAGGGAACAATAACGGATCTTATGAATAATTCTAAAGTTGGTAAAGTAAAATTATCTAAATTTTCATTAATAGAGGAGAATGAGTGGAAAGCTAATAAGGATCCTATAACTGGCGATGGAGAAATTATATCTATAACAAATAAAAATGACGTGGAAATAATTTTATAGGAAAGAAAAAGAAGAGACAAGTTTTTAAAAACTTGTCTCTTCTTTTTTATTAGCTCTCCTCAATAATCTCTTTAACCGCTTCGTCATACGTGACGTCAGTTATAAATTTTTCAGTAATAAGGTTAGATAAACCTAAAGCTTGTTTAAAATTATTAAGCCAATTAGGAGGTTTCGGAAACCCAGCTCGAAAAATATATAATCTATCAACAATCGTATTACTAAATCGGAAACTAAGTTTAGAAAACTCATCTACAATTTCTTCTGTAATATATAAACTACCAATACGACAATCTCTGAATAAAGTAAATATAGAAGGATTAGCCTGCACGGCTAATATTGATTTAATTGATTTAATATAAAAGTTATCTATATTACAACAATTAAATACAGAACCTTTGGATGAACCTAATACAGCAGGGTTTACTATCATTGTATTCGCGATGATCGTGCAATAATCTTCAGTACTAGAACTTTTACTGTTTACTCCAAGACCAGAAACTGTATCAATATTGAAAAATGAAGAATCCATAACTTCATAACGCTCTGGCAACATAAGTAATTTTAAGAATCCTAAACAATTGATCGATCCAGTGCCAAATACAGGAATCGGACTTACCCTATTCCCAGCCCCGTAAAGATTAACTTTTTTTACTTTCCAGTAATTGAGAAAATTACTATTAAATGATAAATTTTTACATTTAGAGAAATCTAATTCATCTAATAATGATTTTCCATTACCTCCAGCTCCAGAACTCCTTTTTAACTCCTCATCCTGTACTTTAATTGACTCAAAGTATTCCAAAGTACTCGGAAATGTTATTTTCCTAACAATCACTCCAACAGAGTCAAATACGGTTCCAGGATCTAACTCAATACGCTTAAATCCATCATCAAATATAAGTCCCTCTATATCTCTTTCTATAGAGTCCTTATCTAGAGGTGTAAGTTTTGTAAATCCTAAAAACTTACTACTATCACTATCTGCTGGTGATATTTTTATATAATGGAAATTTTTCTCTGGCAATATTAAGCTAGAGGGCCATGCAGAGGAGCTCCCATCTTTCTTTCCTGTTCCTTGATCATAAAATTGAATGGAACAGAAATTTCCATTTACTTTACCTATTAATGTTTCCATTTAATTAGTCTTCTCTATTGAAATATTATCGGAAACATCAACCTTTAAATACCTGCTTACCCGGTCTTCTAACTTACCTAAAGAAAGTGGTTTTATATTTGATTCCTTGAATTTATATTTGTCATCTGGTAACTCAAATACAGTTGATAATTTAAGTAAAACCTCACAATTTCTTCCTCTAACAAAATTAAATTCCATTTCAGAATCAGTATCTGAGGTTAATTTAACTTGAAAATCAGAAAATATAATTAGTTTAGGCTCGTTATATTCTCTTCCCTCTAAAAACTCTTTCTGATTTTCCAGAATTTTTGAAACTGTATCATGAATAACGTTTCTTCCAGCTGGTGTATAAGTATTCCAACCAGGTACGGTTTTAAAATCGTATACGGATTCTGAACTCGCTAGCTGAACGAAATTATTCTTATTCAAGAAGTCATGGCGGGTTTTAAATTCGTCTAACCCGTATTTTTCAAGAAGATCACCTACAGCATGATTATCTGTAAGAAAGCTGTAAATAGTATTACTACCCACATTACGAACGCTTATTTTACAAACATTATCGTATGTAAGTAACTCTTTATCGTTTTCAAATAAAGTACGCTCAGTATAATTAATGAACGCTATACTTAAAAACCCATTAAAAGCTTTCTGAAAAAACTCAGAAAGCTGTTCTTTTGTTATAGGGTTCTTAACCCACGTTGTTGCTTTTATTTTCATTGTTTTTAGTTATT
>Ga0326511_10001074_pt1 | contig 23181 bp, 21 predicted proteins | sample 0_2496_0518_D_FD_203701 | JGI IMG/M metagenome (GOLD analysis project Ga0326511, IMG submission 203701) | Bovine rumen microbial communities from UC Davis, California, United States - 0_2496_0518 | ecosystem: Host-associated > Mammals > Digestive system > Stomach > Rumen | place: USA...
CTCATAGCACAGCTGTTCAAGGGCTGGGCAAGCGTCATTCCGCAGCCCACCTTCGGCGAGTACGAGGACGCCTGCAAGCAGCACGACCATATCGTGTCGTACTTTGACAACGACGAGATGGAGCACTTGCCGGAGAAGCGCGTCTACTGGCTCTGCAACCCGAACAACCCAACGGGCAACGTCATGGTGAAAGGCCTGGTAAGCTACGTCGTCCGCCACCATCCGCAATACATATACGTCGTCGACCAGTCGTACGAGGACTACACCCGCAAGGCGCTGTTGGTACCGAACGAGATGACCGACTGCCACAATGTGCTGATACTCCACTCGATGACGAAGCGCTACTGTGTGCCCGGCTTACGGCTGGGCTACGTCACGGGGTCGCCCGTCATCCTCGACCGTCTGCGCGCCCTGCGGCAGCCGTGGAGCGTCAACGCCGTGGCCCTGGAGGTCGGCAAGTTCGTCTTGGAGAACAACTTCGAACCCATTGCCGACCGCGACGCGTACCTCGACGAGGGCGCCCGTCTGCAGGCGAGCCTGGCCGCCATCAAAGGCATCACCGTCATGGACAGCCACACAAACTTCATGCTCTGCCGACTGGACAACGGCGAGGCGCGCCAGCTGAAGCAATGGCTGCTGGAGAACCACGGGATGCTGATCCGCGACGCCTCGAACTTCCACGGCCTTGACAGCCGCTACTTCCGCGTTGCCGCACAGTCGCCCACCGAGGACAACGCCCTGATAGAGGCCATCCAGGAGTTCCTCAGCGGCAAGAGCCGCCACTTCACGAAATACTGGTAGTTCGAATTAAGAGTTAAGAATTTAGAATTTAGAGTTATCGCTTCGCGATTAAGAATTATGAATTAAGAATTTTGCATTAAGCATTAAGAATTTAGCATTAAGCATTAATAAAAGCCCGATATTATGTCAATTTGGATTATCTTTAAGTTGCTCGGTTCGCTGGCCCTCCTGATGTTCGGTATGAAGGCCATGAGTGAAGCCCTGCAGAAAATGGCAGGACCACAGTTGCGTCACGTCCTCGGGGCGATGACCACCAACCGCTTTACGGGAATGTTGACGGGTACGCTCGTCACCGCCTCCGTGCAGTCGTCAACGGCAACGACGGTGATGACCGTGTCGTTCGTCAATGCCGGTCTGCTGACGCTGGCACAGGCCATCTCGGTCATCATGGGTGCGAACATCGGTACGACGCTGACGGCATGGATCATGTCGGCCGGTATGTCGTTCAACATCGGCAATCTGGCATTCCCCGCCTTTTTCATCGGCATTATCCTCATTTACCAGAAGAAGTACCGGTACATTGGAGACTTCCTGTTTGGTCTGGCATTCCTCATTTTCGCATTGGCAACGCTGCGCGTGACAGGTACGGAGATGCGATTGGGTGAGAATCCTGCCGTACTGGACTTCTTTGCATCCTTCTCGTATAACCCGGCTGTCGATTCTATCCTAAAGCTCTATGGTACGACATTCCTCTTCCTGCTCTTAGGCGGCATCCTGACGTTCTGTGTACAGTCGTCGGCAGCCGTCATGGCCATCACGATGATCCTGTGTTCCAGCGGTGCGCTGCCCATCTATCAGGGTATCGCCTTGGTGATGGGTGAGAACATCGGCACGACGGTCACATCGAACCTCGCCGCCCTATCGGCCAACACCCAGGCCCGCCGCGCCGCCCTGGCACATATGTTCTTCAACGTGTTTGGCGTCATCTGGATACTCTTCATCTTCCGTCCTTTCATCGACATGGTCTGCGGATGGGTAGGCTATGATGTAACGATGACCAAGGACGGTACCAGCAGCAACGCTTTCATGGCCAATGCTGCCAAGCTGAACTTCGTGCTGGCGGGCTTCCATACCACGTTTAACGTTGTGAATACGATGATTCTCATATGGTTCATCCCACAGATAGAGCGCTTCGTCTGCTGGGTCATCAAGCCGAAGAAGGTGGACGAGGAGGAGGACTTCCGCCTGCACTTCATCACGGCTGGCTTCATGAAGACGCCGGAGCTCTCGGTGCTGGAAGCCCAGAAGGAGATCTCGTCGTTCTCGGAACGTATGCAGCGGATGTTCGGCATGGTCGTGGAGCTGCTGAACCTGTCGAGCAGTGCCACCGCCAAAGAGGCGAAGGCGCAGGCCGGCGACTTCAACAAGCTGTATACGCGGATAGAGAAATACGAGAACATCTCGGACAATATGGAGTTGGAGATAGCGAAGTATCTCGACTCCGTATCGGACGCCCACCTCAGTGACGACACAAAGGCAAAGATCCGCGCTATGCTGCGTGAAATCTCGGAGCTGGAGTCTATCGGCGATGCCTGCTACAACATGGCCCGCACCATCAACCGCAAGTACAACGCCAAGCAGGACCACTTCACCGAACGGCAGTATGACCATATCCACCAGATGATGGGTCTCACCGACCAGTCGCTGACGGAGATGAACCGCCTGATGATAGGCCGCAAGGAGTCGTTCGACGTGAACCGTACGTTCAACATCGAACACGAAATCAACAACTACCGTAATCAGCTGAAGGCACAGAACATCGTCGACATCAACAACCACGAGTACACCTACGCTGTCGGTACCATCTACATGGACCTAATCAACGAGTGCGAGAAGCTGGGCGACTACGTCGTCAACGTTGTTGAGGCCCGCATGGGTGTCCGTCAGCACGGATAAGCGCCAGCAGGCGTTCGACGGCCTCAGCCTCGGGGATATTCTTCTCGACACATTCCTTCTGCCGGTAGAGCGAAATCTTGCCTCTGCCGGCACCGACATAGCCATAGTCGGCATCGGCCATCTCGCCGGGGCCGTTGACGATGCATCCCATGATACCTATCTTCAAGCCAACGAGGTCGCTGGTGGCGGCCTTGATGCGGGCTATTGTCTCCTGCAAGTTGTAGAGCGTGCGGCCACAGCCAGGACAGGAGATGTACTCCGTCTTGGTGAACTTGACGCGCGCAGCCTGAAGGATGGTGTCGGCTAACGCCGTAAGCTGACCCATGGGACTCATAAGACCCATAGGACTCATAGGTCCCATAGGCCCCATAGGATTAATCACCAGCTTCGTGGCCTTGCGGTCGATGAGCAGGGCACCGACGGCCATCGCTACCTTGAGCTGGAAGGTCTCCCAGTCTTCGCAGCAAAACTGCGAAGCACTGTCAAGGTTAAGGGTGATGGTGTCGTCCTGGATGCTGGCCTCAGCCTCCTGACGCAGGCGGGTACACTCAGGAATCAGCTCGACGAGCTTGCGGGCCACGGGAATCTCGCACTCGGGCTCTTCGGAGAGGGAGACACGGATGGTGTCGCCGATGCCCTCCGTCAGCAGGGCGCCAATGCCTACTGCCGACTTGATACGGCCGTCCTCGCCCTCGCCGGCCTCGGTGACGCCGAGGTGCAGAGGGTAGTGCATATCCTCCTGGTCCATCGTCTTCACTAACAGGCGGACGGTGGTGACCATGACCACGGTGTTCGATGCCTTGATGCTGATGACCACGTCGTCGAACTGCTCACGACGGAAGATACGGAGGAACTCCATACAGCTCTCGACAATACCCTCGGGGGTGTCGCCATAGCGCGACATGATGCGGTCGGAGAGTGAGCCGTGGTTCACACCGATACGCACGGCCGTATGGTGCTCCTTACATATATTAATAAAAGGTACGAGCTTCTCCTCGATCTTCTTCAGCTCCCCACGGTACTCCTCGTCGGTATACTCCAGATGCTTAAAGGTGCGGCCGGGATCGACATAGTTGCCGGGGTTAATGCGCACCTTCTCGCAGTACAGGGCCGCCACGTCGGCGGTATGCGCCGTGAAGTGGACGTCGGCCACGAGGGGCTGCGTGTAGCCGTCGGCCTTCAGACGGGCGGAGATATGCTTCATGTTCTCGGCCTCGCGGGTGCCCTGCGTCGTGAAACGCACCAGTTCGCCGCCTGCGTCAATGATGCGCTTGGCCTGGGCCACGCTGTCCTCGGTATCGTTGGTGTCGGTGGTGGCCATCGACTGGATGCGGATGGGGTTGTCGCCACCGATGGCGATGTTGCCCACATGGGCTATTGTCGTTCTTCTTCTCATGGGAATTATGGGACTAATGGGACTAATAAGACTAATGGGACTTATGAGTCTTATGGGACTTATAGGGCCAATAGGACTTATAGGTCTTATAGGACTAATTGGTCTTATAGGTGTATTTTACCTCGGCTAAGTCCTTGTTGGCTTTCTCGATCTTAGCTTTCAGGCCGGCCTTGTAGTCGGCCAGACGCTGGGCAAGCGCCTCATCGCTCAGGGCCAGCATCTCAACGGCGAGGATGGCGGCGTTCTGGGCACCGTTGACACCAACGGTAGCCACGGGGATGCCCGGGGGCATCTGGATGATGCTGAGCATGGCGTCGAGGCCGTCGAGCATACCCTTGATGGGCACACCGATGACGGGCAGGGTGGTTGAGGCGGCGATGACACCAGGGAGAGCTGCTGCCATGCCGGCACCGGCAATGATGACACGCAGGCCGCGTTCCTTGGCGGTACGCGCGAACGTCTCAACAGCATCGGGGGTGCGATGGGCTGAGAGGGCATTGACTTCGAACGGTACCTGCAGCTCGTCGAGCAGTTTGCAGGCTTTCTCCATGACGGGCAGGTCGCTGGTGCTGCCCATAATGATACTAACTACTGGTTTCATATTTTTGTTAATTTATTGGGCTAATGGGGCCTATTGGACTCATAGGACCTATTGGACTCATGGGTCTCATGAGACTCATAGGTCTCATAGGACTCATAAGAATACTATTCCGATGACGGCACAGAAGAAGCCGACGAAGAAGCCGACGACGACCTGGCCAAGGGTATGCTGACGCAACAGCATCCGGGCACTGCCGAGGACGCCTGCAATAGCGAACACCAGACAGAACCACCACACGGGATTGAAGGAGAACAGCTCGGAGAACACAAAGAGTGCCCCGGCCACGCCGCCAATGGCGGCAGTATGGGTGGAAATCTTCCACCAGACGTTAATCAAGGCGCAGACCATCTGTACCATCAGGGCTGCAATGACGATGCTCCCCATGAAATGGGGGATATGGAACTGCTCCATCAGGTAGATACAGGTGAAATAGCAGAGGATGGAGATGATATAAGGCACCATACGGCGCTCCTTTCGTCCCAGTTCGAAGAGCGTCCACCCTTGATAGCGGCGGTAGAGGTGAATCAGCAACGTGGGCAGCAGGATGGTGAAGAAATAGACCACTGCCAGGACAAAGAGCTTATAGCTCCAGGGATACTGTCGCAGATAGCTCAGGAAGAAGAGGACGATGAGTCCAAGCAGGGGCAGGTAGAACGGGGTGAACACCAAGCTCACCACCCTTGCCGTCAGGATTATCTGTTTCTCGCGTGTCATCGTCTTAGTCGTGATATGGGGATTCCTAACTGTTCACGGTATTTGGCTACGGTGCGGCGGGCTATGGGGAAGCCCATGTCGGCCAGAGCAGCCGTCAGCACCTCGTCGCTCAAGGGATTGCGCTTGTCCTCACCATCGATCAGCTCGCGCAGGGCGGCCTTAATACGACGCTTTGACAGTTCCTCGCCACTCTCCGTGACGTAGCTGTCGCTAAAGAAATGGCGCAGGGGGAAGGTGCCCCAACGTGTCTGCGCATACTTGGAGTTGCTGACGCGAGAGACGGTAGACTGGTCAAGACCCGACTTCTCAGCTACGTCACGCAGGATCATCGGACGCAACGAGGCTTCGTCGCCATCGACGAAGAACTGGTGCTGAAGCTGGATGATAGCCTGCATGGTCAGCGTCAGCGTGCGCCGCCGCATATTGACGGCCTCGATGAAGTTCTGTGCAGACTCCACCTTCTTCTTGATATAGAGCAGGGCCTCCTTCGTCTGGCGGCTCATGCTGGCGGGGTTCTGCTGGTACTCCTTCATGGAGTCGGCAAACGACTGTGACACCTTCAGTTCGGGCACTTCGCTGTTGTTGAGGGTGAACGTGACGGTGCCATCGTCCTGAGTGTCCACGATGAAATCGGGGATAATCTGCTCCATGGAACGGCCTACGGCCTCGCCCAGCGATGCTCCCGGCTTGGGGTTCAGCTTGCGTAACTCGTCGAACAGAACCTTGGCTTGCAAGTCGGTGAGACGGAGTGCCGATTGGATCCTGTCCCAGTGTTTCTTTGTGAACTCAACGAAATAGTTGCTGATGACACGGTGCATCAGTTCCTTCAGCCGGGAGTCTTCACGACGGTCTATCTGCAACAGCAGACACTCCTGGAGCGAGCGGGCGCCGATACCGGCGGGATCGAACTCCTGCAACTGGTTCAGTACAGCCTCTAACTCCTGTTCACTGACATCAATGTTATGATAGATCGCCAGTTCCTCACCCACCTGGGAAAGGGACTTACGCAGGAGGCCGTCATCATCGAGCGATCCGATGAGATACTCCATGATATCGTGCTCCCGTTCCGTCAACTGGCAGAACGACAATTGCTCCTTCAGCAGGTCGTAGAACGATGCCGTCTCGCCATAGACCATCTCCTCGCGCTCATCACCGACAGTGTTGCCGCCGTGGTAGACCGGCAGGTCCTCATCATCGCGCCCAATGCCCTGCAGGGCCTCGTCGAGGGCCGACTGCCGTTCCTCACGGTCACGCTGAGCATCGAAGTCATCGTTAGTATCGTAGTCCTGACTATCCATGACCTCAGAAGACTCCTGAAAACTGTCAGGGGCGCTCTCCAGTGCCGGATTGTCGTTCATTTCCGTGTCAATGCGTTCCAACAACTGCGGCAAAGGAAGCTCCACGAGCTGCGAGTGTAACAGCTGCTGCTGGGTGATGGTCTGGGCCAGCCGCTGTTCCAGTTTCTGCTCTTGTATCTGTCCTTGAATCTGAACTGCCATTGTCTTTTCTCCTTACTCGCTATTAACTTACAAAAATATCCTTCAGTATACGCGTTAACTTCTAAAATACTCCTTCAGCTGACTGGCATACGATGCCAGTTCCTCAGTATCGCTGTTGCCGAACCGCTGCCAGACCTGCCGACAGGACTTCAACAGGGGATGGCCGTCAGCATCAGAACGCTGTTTGGCAACATGAGGACGAAGATAGGGGTCACAACACTTAAAGACATTGAGAATCTCGCACACCTCGACAGGCTTCAGCTTGACGAGACGTGCCAGCTCCACCACCTCGGGGGTCTCGGGCACCATCGTGATGGGCGTCAGATGGAAATAAAGGTCAAGTATCAGTATGAGCATCACTGGCGTCAGACGGGCGTCTTCCTTCAGCGGCTGCCAGTCGACTTCGAAGCTCTCATTCACCACCACACCATCGTAGAAGGTCTCTGCACGACCGAAGCCCTTCATCTCGCGAAGCAGAGACGCCGCCCGGCGCAAACGGCGCGGATTGTTGCTATAAGCCTCCCAGAGACGTTCTATGCGCGGCGTCTGCAGGTGCGCTATCTCACACATCTTGGCGAAGAGCACCTGCGGTGGGATGTGCAACTCCAGACTCAGCTCCACCACGGGGCGGCTATACTGAGACTTCAGACCAACGGGCTTCTGCAGGTACAGCTGCATCAGCAACAGCCAATAGTCGTCTTGCCACGTCGTGTTCTTTCCCATACTTACTCCTTTCTTCTTACTACATTGACTACTTACCCGAAAACGCCACTGCGTACATACGCATCTGCTTGACCATGGCCAGCAGACCATTGGAGCGCGTCGGCGACAGGTGTTCCTTCAGACCTATCTGCTCAATAAAGTAGAGGTCGGCATCGAGAATCTCCTGAGGCGTATGGCCGGAGAGCACGCGGATGAGCAGCGTGACGATGCCCTTCACGATCAGGGCATCGCTCTCGGCACTGAAACGAATCACTTTCCCTGCGCCGTCATCGACCAGGTCGGCTTGCAGCCATACACGGCTCTGGCAGCCGTCAATCAGGTTCTGCTCCGTCTTGTACTGCTCATCAAGAGGCTCCTGCTCGCTGCCAAGGTCTATCAGCAGCTGGTACTTGTCCATCCAGTCGTCCAGCGCACTGAACTCCTCGATAATCTCGTCTTGTATCTCGTTGATTGTCATGTTAATAATTAATGTCGCAAAATTACGAAAAAATATTGATTGCGCAAAGAATCTTGGAACAAATTACGAAAAAAACTACGTCAGCAGACGGCGTGAGAAGTAACGCACAGGATACCACACCGCCAGCCAGCCGACGAGGATGACCGTCAGGAACACCAGGATGATGTCCTCGGGATGAACGCTGACCGGATAGGCATTGACGATAAACGACCCGGTGGTAGAGCCCAGCTTGACAAGACCGAAGGTCTGCTGGAGCCAGCAGAGCAGCAGTCCCAGCAGGATGCCGACGACAGCGCCGATGGCGGCAATGAGTCGTCCCTCGAAGAGGAAGATCCTGGTAATCTGCTTGTCTGTAGCCCCAAGGTTTCGCAGTGTGACGACGTCGTCCTTCTTGTCGATGATGAGCATCGACAGCGAACCGATGATGTTGAAGCAAGCCACGATGAGGATGAACGTCAGGAAGATGTAAGCGATGAATTTCTCGATCTTCATAATCTTAAACGTGTCGTCCTGCTGTTCAAAGCGGTCGCGCACATAGAAGCGGTCACCGGCAATCTTCTGGATTTCGGCCTTCACGCGGTCGAAGTTACTGCCGGGCTTCAGGCGCAGCTCCAACGACGTCAGCCGTCCTTCCTGCTGGAAGAGGTTTCGGGCAAACTGGAGGCTGGTGATGATATAGTTCTTGTCGTACTTAGACTGACGGACGCAGAAGATGACACCGGGCGAGTAGAGCTCGTCCTCCTTGAAGCCCGTCGTGGGGTCGGCCATATTCAGTTGTCCCTGTCGCTGCGGGGCATAGATGGTCATCGGGCACTCATAGGTGATGCCTGTACCCAACTGGTCGGCCAGCCGGACGCCAGGGATGCCGTAGTGCATATCGGCTGCGTGCAGCTCAAACGTGCCGTCACCCATCAGAATCTCGTTGATGTGAGTCAGACGGTCGAAGTTATCGTCCACGCCCTTGATGGTCACCATCGCCTGGCGCGTGCCATAGACGGCCAATGCCTGGTCTTCCAGACAGTCTGTGGCCACATCAATCTGTGGCAGCTGACGTATCTTCTTCAGCACCGGATCGTCGGCGGCAGCCGTCTTTCCTTTGACGGGTGTCACCTTCAACTGAGGATCGAAGGACGTAAAGAACGACGCCACGAGATCATGGAAGCCGTTGAACACAGAGAGTGTCACCACCAAGGCCATGGTAGCCACGACGATGCCCACGACACTGATGCCACTGATCACGTTGATGACGTTTGTCGACTTCTTCGAGAACAGATACCGACGGGCTATATAAAAAGGAAAGTTCATATTTTTACCTTCTTACCTCTTTACCTTTTTACTTTTTTACTTTTTCAAAAGCTCGTCGATGCGGTCGATATAGTCCAGCGAGTCGTCGATGAAGAAGCGCAGTTCCGGGACAATGCGCAACTGGTTTCTGACACGCGTGCCCAGCTCGTAGCGGATGGATTTCACGTTGGTGTTGACATTGGCCAGGATCTCTTCTCCGCGCTCCGAGGGGAAGATGCTCAAATAGGCAGTACACACACTTAAGTCGGGAGAGATTTTGGTACGGGTCACCGACACCATAACGCCGTGCATGGCACGCGTCTGCTGCTGGAAGATGACGCTCAGTTCCTTCTGAAGCAGGCGTGCAATCTTGTTTTGTCTTGTCTCTTGCATATCTTCAATTATTCAATTTCTCAATCTCTCAATTTCTCAATTTCTCAATCTCTCAATTCTTCCTAATCACTGTCAGCCCGTCACGCAGGGGCAGGATAACCTGTTCGGTACGAGGGTCACGGGCCACGAGATCGTTGAACTCGCGAACGCCTTGCGTCTGGCGGTCGTGGTCATATTCACTTTCTACGACATGTCCATCCCATAGTGTGTTGTCGGCCAGGATATAGCCCCCGGGACGCAGAACGTCCAATGACATATCGTAGTACTCGCAGTAGTGGCGCTTGTCACCATCGATGAACACCATGTCGAACGTGACGCCCAGCTTCGGTGCCTCCACAAGGGCATCGCCGATACGGAAATCGATGCGGTCGGCCACAGGCGACTGTTCTATCCACGGACGGGTAAAGTCCTCCATCTCGTCGTTGATCTCGAAGGTATAGACCTTTCCGCCGGGCTCCACTCCCTCGGCCATCGCGATGGCCGAATAGCCGCTGAACGTTCCCACCTCAAGGATGTTCGTGGGGCGAACCATCTGGACAAGCATCTTCAACAGTCGGCCCTGCAGGTGTCCGCTGGTCATCCGTCCATGGATGGTATAGACGTTCGTGGCACGCCATAGTCGGTACAGATAGCCGGGTTCTGGCGATGTATGGGCGAGGACATAGTCCTCTAATTGACTATTTGACAATTTACTATTTACAATTTAACTGTCAGCGCCTCAATGGCCAGACGGTAGCTGTCGAGACCGAAGCCGCAGATGACACCGAGGCAGGCACACGAAATCATGGACTTGTGGCGGAACTCCTCACGCTTGTGGACATTGGAGATGTGAACCTCGATAACGGGACACTTCAGCGAGCGGATGCAGTCTTGCAAGGCAACACTGGTATGGGTATAGGCGCCAGCGTTCAACACGATGCCGTCGCAGTCACCGAAGCCCGCCTCCTGCATCTTGTCGATGAGCAACCCCTCGACATTACTCTGATAGTAGTCTATCTCGATGTCGGGGTAACGAGACTGCAAACGCGGCAGAAAGTCAAGGAACGACTCCTGCCCGTAGATGCCCGGTTCACGTCGTCCCAACATATTCAGGTTGGGACCATTGACAATCAGTATTTTCATCTTCTGAAAAACAGTTAGTTCGCGAAACTGCCGCAAAGGTACGACAATTTCGCGAACTGACCAAATATTATACGGTACTATTTCAAATCAAGTTTATAACGAGTGAAGCATCGCAATCGTCATCCGTAAGATAGGTGCTCAAAGCAAGTATTATAGATTTTGTTTCGGGATGGTATTCGACTTCAACATGACTATCGTTCTTAAGGAACTTGTTACCCATATCCTTGTCCTTGAGCGTAATCTGAAGTTTGCTTTCTTTAGAGCCGGAAACCCAGTTCCAGTCAGCGACATCGGACGCACCGCCTTCATAGGTTAGTGCAAACTGACCATTCTTGTCAATCGTGATGCTTAGAATGGTTTTGCTGAGGTCTGCCTTGTCTTTTTCGCTCAGTTTCACACCGTTATCCTCTGCCAACGCAATAAAATCTCTCAAATCTCCACCTGTTACTATCGTGGAGGCATCTGTTTTACTCTTGTCCTTAAAGTCGAGGACTAACTTCATGCCCTTAACCGTCCAAGTACGTGCGATGCTTGTCAGGTTATCGCTGTTGGCAATAGCCCCCTCCATAGCCTTTGCGGTGATTGGGTCAGCAGCAACAAACTCCAGGACACCTGTGATGCCATTGATAGTAAGCGTAAGATGGAAGACAAGCCCAACAGTACTGGTACCACGAGTAGCGGTAGCCGAGCTCTTCTTTTCGATGGTACCAATCACGTTGGCGCCATCCTTAACGGTATAGGTGTCACCATTTAGATGCACGTCAAAGGTACGGTATTTCCGTTTGGTGTTACCGTTGTCATCCGTGGTGGTAACCTCGATAATAGCCTTCTCGCTTTCGGTAATGTTGATAGCAGTCAACTCTGCCGTGATGTGAGCGCCATTAATGTCAATCAGATCCTTACTCTTTGCAGGTGCGGCATTGGACGGGATCGTATAGGCGACAGCTTTGTCTGCATTGACAGGTGCGGGGATAACTTTTCCGTTATTGCCATTGTTGTTATTGCCGTTGTTGTCGTTATCATCGTCTGAGCCACAAGCAACGTTGCAAACGGCTATGCAGAAAGCCATTGCATAGAAGAACAAATTCTTTTTCATAATGATTAATATTTAATGAATGAGTACTTTTTTAGGAGGAAATATTAGAAGATGCGTCCATTGAGGCGCAGAGAAATGACGGGATAGACGATGACCTTCTCCATGATGTCGATGCCATCCTTGAAATCATCGACCCAATCCTGCTCACTGAGAATGCGGTCTTTCTCAATCTTGCGGTACCTCGTGTCCATATTGACGTCAATATCAGTCCACAGGCTGGGAGTGCCCCAGAACTGTACGCCGAAGTCAAAGGACACCGTTAGGCGGCTCTTCCTGGGAATATCACGACCGAAGCCAACACCTAAGTAGGGTTTGAAGGTGTTCGTTTTCAGGTCGGCATTGATAACACCATTCTTGTCTGAGACAATGGTGTAGTTTTTTATGCCCTTACCAAGTTCAGGACCAGAGTTGCCCCAGTAGCTCTCATTGATGAAATGATTGGTATTCTTGGCAGTTACGAGTTTGCTTTTGCCGATGTATGCACCTACCGTGAAACGGAAGGAGCTTTTCTTGGAGGGATAGAGGTCAAAAAGCAGTTTTAGGTCCCCCATGTGCAGTTTTCCCTCAACGTCGACGTTGTCGTAGTATCCGCTGCCATCCTCTTTGCGAAGGAAACCCTCGCTTGAGTCGAAGTCAAAATTGCCCTTGTATTTTATCCCCGGCATGAACGAATAGCCCAAACGAACGCCAAGGAAATCTGTGATTGTACTGGAAACCTCAAGTCCAATACCGTCTGTGCCAAGCGACAAGCCTGCACCAAGGTGGTTGAACAAGCCATACTCAATTTCCTGTTCCTGTGCTTGTGATGTCTGGATGCCGAAAATGGCGGCCAGAGCTACAAAGAATAATTGTTTCATGTGCTTCATTGGTGGTGTGAAATTAGTTATTAGTATCTCTTTTGCGAAGAAAACAGTTAGATTTGGGCACAAATATACGAAGAAAAAGTGAAAAGACCATCGTTTTATGGAAAAAAAATTGCTCTACCGACACTTTTTCTCACTTTGGAGCGTTTGCAGCAGTAAAATTTCAAATAAATTTGGTGTTTCGCTCATTTTGCACTAACTTTGCACCCCAAATACACATTATTAGATTTATGGAACAGAAGAATTACAAAAGAATAACCGTGACCTCTGCCCTGCCCTATGCCAATGGCGGTGTGCATATTGGTCACCTGGCCGGTGTCTATGTGCCGGCCGACATCTATGTGCGTTACCTCCGACTGAAGAAGCGCGAGGTAATGTTCATCGGCGGTAGCGATGAGCATGGTGTGCCCATCACCGTCCGTGCCCGCAAGGAGGGCATCACGCCTCAGGACGTCGTTGACCGCTATCACAAGATGATTAAGGACTCGTTCGAGGAGTTCGGCATCTCGTTTGACGTCTACAGCCGTACCACCAGCGAGACCCACCACAAGTTTGCTGCCGAATGGTTCCGCAAACTCTACGATGAAGGAAAACTGGTGGAGGAGACGACGGAGCAGCTCTATGACGAGGAGGCCAAGCAGTTCCTGGCCGACCGCTATGTCACGGGCGAGTGCCCCTACTGTCACAACGAGGGCGCCTATGGCGACCAGTGCGAGAAGTGCGGACGCGACCTGAGTCCCACGGAGCTCATCAACCCGAAGTCGACCATCAGCGGCTCTACGCCTGTACTGAAGGAGACCAAGAACTGGTACCTGCCGCTGAACGAGTATCAGGACTGGCTGAAGCAGTGGATTCTGGAAGGGCACAAGGAGTGGCGCTCGAACGTCTACGGCCAGTGTAAGTCGTGGCTCGACATGGACCTGCAGCCCCGCGCTATGACGCGTGATTTGGACTGGGGTATCCCTGTGCCCATCGAAGGTGCCGACGGCAAGGTGCTCTACGTCTGGTTCGACGCCCCCATCGGCTATGTGTCGAACACGAAAGAGCTCTGCGAGCGTGAGCCTGAGAAGTGGGGCAACTGGGAGAAGTGGTGGCAGGATGAGGACACCCGTCTGGTACACTTCATCGGCAAGGACAACATCGTGTTCCATTGCATCATCTTCCCTGTGATGATGAAGGCCCACGGCAAGTATATCATGCCCGACAACGTGCCCGCCAACGAGTTCCTGAATCTGGAGAACGATAAGATTTCTACCTCTCGTAACTGGGCTGTATGGCTGCACGAGTATCTAGTGGATATGCCTGGCAAGCAGGACGTGCTGCGCTACGTGCTGACGGCTAACGCTCCGGAGACCAAGGACAATAACTTCACATGGAAGGACTTCCAGGACCGCAATAACAACGAGCTTGTAGCTGTTTACGGAAACTTCGTAAACCGTGCGCTCCAGCTCACTAAGAAGTATTGGAACGGTGTGGTTCCTGCTTGCGGCGAGTTGCAGGATGTTGATAAGCAGGCCCTTGAGGAGTTCAAGGATGTCAAGGCTAAGGTTGAGGCTCTGCTGGAGCAGTTCAAGTTCCGCGATGCTCAGTTCGAGGCTATGAACCTGGCTCGTATCGGCAACCGTTACATCACAGAGTGCGAGCCTTGGAAGGTTTGGAAGACTGACCCCAAGCGTTGCGAGACGATTCTGAATATCTGTTTGCAGTTGACAGCCAACCTCGCTATCGCTTTTGAGCCGTTCCTGCCGTTCTCGTCGAAGAAGCTCCGCGAGATGCTGAACATCAGCAACTTCGAGTGGGAGCAACTGGGTAGCACAGACCTCTTGGAGGCTGGTCATCAGTTGGGTGAGCCTGCCCTGCTGTTCGAGAAGATTGAGGATGAGGTCATCCAGAAACAGCTCGACAAGTTGGAAGCGACCAAGAAAGCCAACGAGGCTGCTGCCTACAAGGCCGCTCCTATCAAGGATACCTGCTCGTTCGAGGACTTTGAGAAGCTCGATATCCGTGTGGGCTTGGTGAAGGATTGTCAGAAGGTGAAGAAGAGTAAGAAACTCCTGCAGTTCACCATCGATGACGGTTCCGGTACCGACCGTACCATCTGCTCAGGTATCGCAGCCTTCTATGAGAATCCCGAGGAACTCATCGGCAAGCGCATCCTCTTCGTAGCCAACTTCGCTCCCCGCACGATGATGGGCATTGAGAGTCAGGGAATGATTCTCAGTGCCGTCGATGCCGACGAGAGCCTCAGCGTGGTGACCACGACAAAGGATGTGAAGCCCGGCAGCCAGGTGGGCTAATCAACCCTCCGACCAGCCTGCCGCCTATTCCGGCGGATGAATCTTGTGTGATTTCCTTATAAATAAGGATTGTACGTCTCACAGAAAAGGCGTACCTTTGCAGCCGCAAAGAAAACAACACAAGATTGATTATATATGAATAAAAGAATTGTACTGATTACTGTCTGTTCCCTCTGTCTTGCAGGTCTTCGTGCCGCAGAGGTAACAGACAGTAGTCGTGTCGTAGACCTTGATGAGGTCGTCGTCGTATCGCAGCCCAAGGACCTTCACCTGCTGCGCCATCAGCCCGTCAGTTCAACACTGTTCGGCGTTCAGGATTTCAACAGTCTCAACGTGCGTGACTTGCGTGACATGTCCCAGTACGTACCTTCCTTCGTCATGCCGGCCTACGGTTCGCGTTACACGTCGTCGATGTATGTCCGTGGTATCGGTTCCCGTGTCAACAGTCCTGCCGTGGGCGTCTATGTCGACAACATCCCCCTGGTTAGCAAGAGTATGCACAACTTCTCCATGTTTCAGTTGGAGCGTGCCGACGTTCTCCGCGGCCCTCAGGGAACTCTCTACGGCCAGAACAGCGAAGGCGGTCTGCTGCGTCTATACACCAAGGACCCCCTATTCTACCAAGGCACCGACGTACTGCTCAGCATCGGCACCGGCTTCACCCGCCGTGCCGAAGTAGCCAACTACAGCCGTCTAAGCAACAGTCTGGGGCTGGCAGTCGCCGCTTTCTATGACGGTCAGCGTGGTTTCTTCAAGAACACGGCTACCGACGAGCGTGCCGACAAGGCCGACGAAGCCGGTGGACGCGTACGTCTCTCATGGCAGCCCTCCGACCGCCTCACCCTGGGTCTGCTGGCCGACTATCAGTGGGTGAAGCAGAACGGCTTCCCCTATGGCGAACTGGATGAGGCCAGCAGCGAGGTGGCCGACCCCGCCACGAACTATCAAGGCAACTACCAGCGTCATATGCTGACGACAGGTCTCACCATGGCCTATCAGGGCGACTGGGGCACCGCCCATTATGCCGGCAGCTGGCAGTACCTGAAGGACGATATGCTGATGGACATCGACTATATGCCTACCGACTATATGCACATGGAGCAAGCCCAGCTGATGAACGCCACGACCCATGAGCTGTCGCTGAAGAGCAAACCCAACCGGCTATGGAACTGGACGTTCGGCACCTACTACTCACACCAAGGACTGCGTACCGATGCCCCAGTCTATTTCGGCCCGGACATGAACACCTTCCTATCGAAGACCATCGAGGACTACGCCTACTACGGTATGCTGAATGCGATGGCCAAGCGCATGGGCATGGAGGCTGCCGAGGCGATGATTGCCCGTGCCGGCGGCTGTCACATCACGATGGAGCTGGCCACCATCCCTGGTCTGTTCCGTACACCTCAGGACAACTATGCCGTGTTCCACGAGTCGTCCTTTAACATCGGCAGCCGCCTGAAGGCCACCCTCGGTCTGCGCTACGATGTCAGCCAAGTGTCTATCGACTATAACACAAGCGCCCTGATGACGCTTGACGAGAGCGTGATGGGTACTAACGTTCAGGCCCGTGTCACCTCACTGCTCAGCCACAAGGAGAACAACAGCTTCGAGCAGCTGTTGCCGAAGGTAGGACTGAGCTACCAACTTGACCAACACAACAGTAATATATATGCCACGGTATCAAAAGGCTACCGTGCAGGCGGCTACAACATCCAGATGTTCAGCGACATCCTACAGACCGAGCTTCAGGACAAGGCACAGACAGCTCGTGGCGACATGGCCATCGAGCATAGTGGTCTCGACTACGATAACATCGCCAGCACCATCAGCTACAAGCCCGAGGAGTCATGGAACTATGAGTTCGGCGCACACCTGAACCTCTTTGACGGTAAGCTGCAGGCTGACTTTGCCGGTTACTATCTGCAAATCCGTAACCAGCAGCTCTCCGTCATGGCCGGCAACTACGGCTTCGGTCGTATGATGGTCAATGCCGGCCGCAGCAACAGCTGTGGCGTGGAACTGTCATTGCGCGGTTCAGCCTTTGACAATCGTCTGCACTGGACAGCTGGCTACGGCTTTACACGCGCCGTGTTCAAAGAGTATATTGACAGTGTGAAGGTCGATGGTGCCAACGTGGCCATCGACTATAAGGACAACTACGTTCCCTTCGTACCCCGTCACACGTTCAGCTTCGCTGCCGACTACACGATTGACCGTCTGACCTTTGGTGCCAATGTCGCAGGCCAGGGCAAGATCTTCTGGGACGAGGCCAACAGCTATTCTCAGAAACTCTACGCTACCCTTGGCGCCCATGTCGACTATGCGCTTGGCAAGGCCGTCATCAGCCTCTGGGGACGCAACCTCACGGCAACAAAGTACAACACCTTTGCCGTCCAGAGTGCAGCCACGGGCAGCCTCCACACCTTTGCCCAGCAAGCCAATCCCCTGCAGCTCGGCGTCGACGTACGTCTGCACTTCTAATGCAACACGTCAGCTATCCGAGAGCAACTGAGCGGCTACCTCACAGAGTTCCTCGTACCACGCCTCGCCAAAACGGCGTATCAGCGGTCCGCGCAGGAACTTGTAGACCGGAATCTGCTCCTCACGTCCTTTCTTGACGGCGTCAGCACAAACAGCCCAGCGATGGTAGTTCAATGCAACTGTACCATCGCTGAACTGTTTCTCACGGATAGGATAGAGAGCACAGCTGATGGGTTTGCGGCGGGTTCCCTCAAGTGTACATAGACAGCAGTCACAGACGGTTTCCCCGTCAGGCAGCGTTATGTCGCCATAATACGTGAACACACAGTCCTTACCGCCAACGATGCTTGTCACCAGGTCGCCATCGCGGTCGTTATAGGCCACGCCCTGACGGTCAATCACCGCCTGTGCCTGTGGCGAGAGCTGGTTCCACACCGTGTCGAGAACATTCTCAATTTCGCCGATTTCATCGAGATTTACGGGTGCTCCGGCATCGCCCTCAACACAGCAGATGCCCTTACACTTCGACAGGTCGCAGCAGAAGTGCTCAGTAATGATGTCGGAGGAGATAAGTACTCCTCCAACATCGAGTATCGGTGGTATCTTCATTGTCAACACGTCAATAATACACTATAATACGTGATTCCTGCGAGTATCCGTTGGTGGTACTGTAGGCGGTACGCTTCACCCAGTTGCCATGACTGTCAAACTCCCAGTCGGAATAAGATAGGTTGTATTCTTCGTTCCAGTACACGTCCATACCCAGGAACTCTACCTGCTCACTGACAACATTGTCGTTGGCGTCGTAAGTATACGTATGCTTCTCACCGCCGTCGTACTCCACTATGGAGTAGGTGGTTTTACGACCCTTTTCATCGATAGTCCACGACTCATTGCCGCCCTCAAAATAACCAGTCGTAATGCGCTTCTTCTGGTCACGCACTATTCCCTCAGGGTATATACTGCTTAAGCTCCACCCATCGCCCGTCAGCCAGAATCCGTTCTCGTCGTACGTGCGTGTGTTGGAGCCCCATGCATTGGTCCACAAGCACGACTTCACATGCCCTTTAAGTTCAAAGAGTCCCAGTTCGCCATAGAAGCCCTCTTCTTCCTTTGTGGTAAAGCTGATGGTATTGCCCAAAAAGATTTCGCCATTATGCACTACAAAGGAACAGACATAGTACGTTGTATTGGGCTCCAGTTCTTCTGCCGGCCAATGGAAATTTCCGTCGCTGTCGCTTGTGAAGTTTCCGTACACGTATGGGTCATTATACACATCTGGATTGCCTGTTGTGTTGTAGACAAACCCGAACATATCTCCTTCTATGGCTTCCGTCGTTGACAATTCTCCCAGAATTAATGCCGTTGTAGTCGTTACGCTATTGGAATCAAAAGAGGTTTCTACAACAAGATCCTTTGTCTTGAAAGGAATGATCTCGCCCCAATATGTTTCGCCGTTAGCAATAAAGTATGCACGGCAGTAATACTGGGTATTTGGTGTCAAATAAGAGATAGTACCCGTATAGCTTCCATTATCACCTGGTTTCCATTCGATTGTCTTAAGGTATTGGGTGTCGCTTGCGTTATCAAGGTCGGAGCTTGTGCCATATTGCACACCCACCACACCTGATTTCAGATTATCGTCGGACACTTCTACAGTGACGTCCACCTTAGCGGTAGTAGCCTTCTCGTCGTACACTCTAACCGTGGTGACCTTCATCCACGGGTCGGGCATTATCGAGAAGTCAAGACCGTAGTAGATGGTATCAGCAATAATCGTATAAGGTCGTACCCACACTTTCTTGCCGGCTTCGAGATGCGGTATGTCGCATACTATGTCGCGCACCTCGTTGAGCGCACCCGGCACAAGCTTGTCACCCTTGGCGCGTGTAGGCACTTGGTTAGGACCGTAGCAGAAACCCACCTCGGCCCTTCCGGCACCCATCTCGGAAATAATCTCATCCGTATCGCCAAAGATGTCGGCACTAACATGAGCCACATAGTAGCGCCCATCCTTATCTTCTTTCTCAAGCTTGGCAAAAGTGTCAGTCCACATAGTGACTGGAGCGAGACGGAACGACTGTGGTTCTGCGATAAGGTAGAACTCACCCTTGTAATAGGCAAAAGCCTGATAGTGATAGAACACTTTGCCTACATAACCTTCACTGTTCTTTGCCCAGTATGTGAATCGTCCAGGTCCGTCACAAACCTGGTCGGCATAAACCACAGTACGGTTCTCGTCATAAGCGGGATGGGAGCTCTTGCTGATGAAGAACCCCAGTTTCACCCCCGGCCAGTCTGGCCAGTTGCCCCCAATGTCGCCTCGAAGCTCCGTCTGCGTGTACTTTCTGGTGACGTTGGTACGAGTGGTTACCGAAACGAGGGGAGGCTCAAAGTCAACACGCTCAACTTCGGCGAGTGCGTAGTCAATAAGAACCTCCTTTTTCTCACCATCTTCGTCCTCCTCCATCATTACTGTCAGGCGCATGATACTTACCTCCGACGGGTCGTCGTCGGTCGACTCATACGATATGCTCTTCACGTCACTCCGCAGATAACTTTCACACTGACCGTTGTTCAAGTACACCAAAACCATCGGTTCTTCCTCAGCGCTCACCGCCAGCGACACCAGCGCCACAGCAAGCATTAGTAGCCATCGTCTCATTTCTTCGTCAGTTTTGTTGTTTGTCCGTTTACTGTCAGCAGGTAAACGCCTGCAGGGATATCATTCAGCCGCAACACCATATCGCCGCCATCGGGCACGAGCTTTACCGGAAGTCTCTTTCCGTCAAGCGAACACAGGCTGACTCCGGCAGCCGACTTAATGCCACAGAGCACAATATGGTCATCGTAGCGGCTGATGGTGGGCCGAGACTCCGCATTACTGATACCATTCTTCAGATCCTCATAGGTAAAGCGGTGCACAGTAGTAATGCCATACTCCAGGCTGATGCCCTCGCCGTTAACCACAAACTTGTCGTCAAGCAAGGTCACCACAGGTTTCTTTTTCAGGTCAACTCGCTGCAGCACGCTGCTCTTGTTCCAGATGAGCAGCGTCTGCGCCTCAGCGCCAGCAAGCGTCAGCAGGCACAAGGTTAACAGTAGGAAGATTCTTCGTTTCATAGTATGATCGTTTATGTTCAATATTTTACCATTTTATCGGCTCAATGCCGTTGCTCGCCAGATAGTCGTTGCAGCGTGAGAACTGATGCTGTCCGAACCAGCCGCCGCGGTTAGCCGACAGCGGCGACGGGTGGACGGACTCCAGGACGAGGTTTCGGTCTTTGGGAATCATGTAGGCCTTCGAGCGTGCATAGCCGCCCCAGAGCATATAGACCAAGTGCTCACGGCCAGCAGCCAGCGCACGGATGGCGGCATCGGTGAACTGCTGCCACCCCAGTGTTGAGTGACTGTTGGCCATATGGGCACGGACGGTCAGCGTCGCGTTGAGCAGCAGCACGCCCTGCTCCGCCCACCGCGTCAGGTTACCCGACGACGGTATGGGTGTCCCGAGATCCTGCTCTATCTCCTTGAAGATGTTCTGCAGCGACGGGGGAAAAGCCACGCCATCCTGTACCGAGAAGCTCAGCCCGTGAGCCTGACCCGGCTCGTGGTAAGGATCCTGGCCGATGATAACCACCTTCACCTGGTCGTAGGGGCAAAGGTTGAAGGCGTTGAAGACGAGTCGTGCCGGCGGGTAACACGTCGTGTGCTGGTACTCCTGCCTCACGGCATCCGTCAGTTGCTGGAAGTACGCCTTGTCGAACTCCGTCAACAACTGTTCCTTCCATGTCGCTTCTATCTGTACGTTCATGCTATTTTTTCTTAATCATTCGTAACGGTGGGGCAAAGTTACGAAAAAAAATTGTAACTTTGCGGTCTGAGAGAATAAAAATGCAATAGAGAAGTGCGGATAACAGAGAGAAAGGACAGAGAGAATCCAAGTATCGCAGGAAGGTTTGCTCCCTCTCCGACGGGGCGTATGCATCTGGGCAACGTGTTTGCCGCCTTGTTGTCGTGGCTGTCGGCACGAAGCCGCGGCGGCCGTTGGCTGCTGCGCATCGAAGACCTCGACCCTGGACGTTCGCGTCAGTCGTATGCCGACCTGCTGATGGACGACCTCGAGTGGCTGGGGCTGACATGGGACGGGGAACCGGTATACCAAAGCCAGCGTTCTGACATCTACAACGACTACTTCCTGGAGCTGCAGCGCCAGGGGCTGACCTATCCCTGCTACTGCACACGCGCCGACCTGCTGGCCACACAAGCGCCCCACGAGAGCGATGGCCGTGTGGTCTATCCCGGCACCTGTCGTCAGCGACCAGCGCAGGACGGTCCTGCAGCCGTCCGCCTGATGGTTCCCGACGAGACGGTGACGTTCACCGACGGCCACTACGGCACACAGAGCGTGAACCTCGCCCGTCAGGTGGGCGACTTCATCATCCGCCGACGCGACGGCGCATGGGCCTACCAGCTAGCGGTGGTCGTCGACGATGCCCTGATGGGGGTCACCGAGGTAGTACGCGGCCGTGACCTGCTGCTCTCCTCGCCGCAACAAATCTTTGTGGCACGGTTGCTGGGACTGTCGTCGCCCGTGTTCGCCCATTTTCCCCTACTCTGCAATACGTCAGGCCAGCGATTGTCCAAGCGCGACCGCAGCCTCGACATGGAAGCACTACGCTCACAGCACCAGCCCGCCGACATCATTGGGATGCTGGCAAGGGTGGCGGGGTTAACGTCCGAGTCGGGTCCGCTGACGCCCGACGAGCTGCTGCCGCTGTTCTCTTGGCCGAAGATTCCCACGAACGACATCACAATAAACATTATTCAATAAACCATTAATTTTCCATTAAAACCAACAACAATGAAAAAGATGAATCTTAAAGTTGTGAGCTGCCTCCTTGCTGGCGGACTCCTTTACAGTTCTTGCATCGGCTCTTACAGCCTGTTCAACGGCTATGCCAAGTGGCAGCGTACGATGACCGACAACAAGTTTGTCAACGCCATCGTGGGCTTCATCCTCACCCCCATCGTGGGTTCCATCTGTCTGCTTGTCGACGCCGTTGTCCTGAACACCATCGAGTTCTGGACGGGCAGCAACCCCATGCACGCCAACATCGGCAAGACCCAGCAGGTGCTGGGCAGCGATGGCCGCTACTACGCCGTGACCACCCTGAAGGACGGTTACGAGATCAAGGCTCCTACCGGCGAGCTGAGCTATTTCAAGTATAACAAGCAGCAGAACATCTGGTCGCTGGAGCAGAACGGCAAGACCACCGAGCTCTTCCGTTTCAATCCCGACGGCACCATCACCACGCTGGCCGATAAGGATATGCAGCTGACGGTGACGCCCGACGAGGCCGGTGTCTACCAGGTACGCACCGCTGTCGGTGGCGGCTATTTCTTTGCCATGCGATAAGGAAAGGTGAAAAAGTAAAAAGTTGAAAAGGTAAAAAGAAAAAAGTAAAAAACGACAAGTGAACGAAACGACTGCCGACTTTATCCGCCGACATGCCGATGACGACATCCGGCAACTGGCACTCAAGGGAACGAAA
>Ga0326511_10001075_pt1 | contig 23179 bp, 32 predicted proteins | sample 0_2496_0518_D_FD_203701 | JGI IMG/M metagenome (GOLD analysis project Ga0326511, IMG submission 203701) | Bovine rumen microbial communities from UC Davis, California, United States - 0_2496_0518 | ecosystem: Host-associated > Mammals > Digestive system > Stomach > Rumen | place: USA...
CTATACTAGCGGCAGCCGCATGTCGTACAAGAGGCAACAGTAGGGGTCAACATGGATGACAAGAAGCGCTGGAACATCGACAAGGCCAAGCTGGCCTCCAAGGACATAGCCAAGATGCACGCGCGGTACGACGCCGCCAAGTCCCAGATGACGCAGAGGACGCACCACCACGAGCTCTACGGCCTCCTGGCGAAGAACAAGTCCATCCACGACTGGGGCAGGGGGCGCAAGTCCCGCTACTTCTCAGAGGGCAGCACGCAGTACATCCTGCGCAAGGTGCTCGCCAACACCATCCAGCGCGTCCCTGACGGCGAGCTGACCACGCAGTACGACCACGCCAGCAGGGAGCACGTCTTCCTGCAGTACATCTTCGAGAACAAGGTCATGACGTCCGAGATCGACGGCATCGACATGATGTCCAACCTCACCAAGGCGTTCAAGATGTCCTTCATCTACGCCTTCGCGCCAGTGCGCACCGGCTTCGAGAGGGACTACGACGACGACGCGCGCATCAAGTTCAGCCTGGAGCAGTGGTCGGACGTGTTCGTGAACCCGGACTGCACCGACATCTGCAGGCCGACCGTGGTGTACCACAGGCACTACATGAGCAAGGACGACGTGCTCGCCCTGCTGGACGACGAGGGCAACGTCATCGACCACACGTACAACGAGGACGTCGTGCGCTGCCTCATCGACGAGGACATGTTCACCGCCAAGGACTTCCGCAGCGAGGCCATGTCCGACAAGATGAAGGGCTCCACCTCGATGCAGAGCGTCATGCTCGTCACCGAGTACCGCAGGGGAGCCAAGGAGTTCGTGACCTTCGTGCCGGCCCTGAACGCCGAGTTCCGCAGGGTGCCCAACTACGACCCGCGCAGGGGCATCCCCTGGAACTTCCTCGTGCTGGAGCCGGACGCCGACTTCCCGATCGGCGTGAGCCAGGTGGAGTTCCTGCTCGCCGACCAGCAGTTCAACGACCTCTTCCAGACGTCGGCGTACAAGAACCTCCTGCTCGCCATGGAGCCCCCGATCATGGTGGCCGGCTGGGAGACCAACCCCTCCAGCTACCGCTTCGAGCCACGCAAGATCTGGAACCTGGGCAACAACCCGAACCAGGTGAAGGTGGAGCCGGTGAAGATCGACAACGCGGTCCTCTCCAACTGGACCTCGACGCGCGAGGCGGTGGCCGCCGCCATGGTGCGCAACCTCAACGTCGCGGACGGCGAGATCGCCAAGGACGCCGGCGTCGGCTACTCCAAGACCGCGCCCGGCGTCGAGCAGCAGAACATGGAGAAGACGATCAACATCAACCAGTACCAGAAGCGCGTCGAGATGTTCATGCAGGAGTGGGCCGTGCAGGCGCTCCGCATGTACGTCAACTCCATGCACGGCGAGCACAGGCTCACCGTCGACGAGGAGACCAGGCGCCGCCTGTACGACATCGGCGCTGACGACTGCGTCGAGGGCGACAAGGTCGTGATCGACTTCGACTCCCTGTCCGCCGACATGCTGGAGTTCAAGGTCCGCGCCGGCTCGCTCATCCAGAAGAAGGAGGAGCAGGAGCTTGACCGCCTGACCGCCATGGCCCAGCCCTTCATCCAGAACCTCAACGGGTGGTCCGACGAGAACCGCAGGGTCATCGAGAACGACGTGCTCCTCCCGGTGGCCATGCGCATGCTCGAGCTCTCGGACACCGACATATCCAACAGCCTTGCGCAGTCGCTCTCCACGCAGATCGCCAAGAACATGATGGCGGGCATGCAGGCGCAGATCGACTCGCAGCAGGCGCAGATGGACGGCATGCAGGCGCAGCTTGACGCCACACAGCAGGCATTGCCGCCCGAGTCCCAGGAACAGCTGGCGCAGGGGCCCGTCGCCGGGTCGCCAGTCCCCATGCCGCAGGGAAGCCCTGATATGGCTGCGGCAGTTCCCCTCCCGCCCGAGGGTGGCATGGGCAGCAACGATCTTGCCGGATCGCCCATGCCGCCCGAGGGTGGCGGGGACATGCTGGACCAAGTGACATCGTTCGAGGACCTGATGTCCATCTAGTTATGGTATGATGTCGCCGATCCGGCGACAGCAAGAATAGGCTACTAAGATAAGGAGAGCATCCATGGCACAGCCTATCTCGCCGATGATCTGGAACAAGGCGGCTATCGAGGACAACCGGCTCCTTCCCGCCCGCTACTCCATCGGCATCTTCACCGGCAAGGGCGTCAACATCGCCAACAACGACGAGGCCTACGCCTACGACGACATCCTCGTCTCCGACCGAATCTTCGACTATGACGACCGCCGCCTGAACGGCCTCACCGGCCCCGGCTCCGCTGAGGTCACCGGTCGCGACGGCTGGGGCGCGAGCGCCTACGGCCCGTTCCAGACGGTCCGCTTCACCCGCCGCGTGTTCACCTCCGGCCAGCACAAGTCGATCGCCTGGCGCGTCTTCGACGAGAAGCAGTACCATGGCGCCATCGGCGAGTTCGGCGACGCGACCCAGTCCTACGCCTACACCGGCGGCGAGGCCTACATGTCCACTGCCGAGACCATCAACAAGGCCAAGGCGATCTGGGACAAGGAGATCCTCGGCCCGCACATCGACAAGTACAACTTCTTCGCCATCGCAAACGGCCACATCTCCGGCCGCTTCGTTCAGACGCACGCCAACGAGGGCGCGATGTTCGACTGCGACGGCGAGTGGATCGCCTCCCCCGGCCCCTACGAGGGACTGAGCTTCCAGCCGGAGTTCGCCCCCATCAAGGCCATCGAGTGGGACGCGCTGAACGTCCGCCCGCTGCTCAACGCCATCGACGTCGCGTGGACGAACCTGTTCATCCCCGAGGACAACCGCGTCATCCTGCTCGACAAGGCGTACAAGGACGAGCTCCTGTCCAACCTGATCGGCATGCCCGGCTCCGTGCCCGCAACCGACAAGGCCTATGACGCCCTGGTCGAGGGCCGCTTCGAGCGCTTCTACGGCTGGGACTTCGACTTCTCGATCCCGTCGCAGTACTACCCGAAGGTGTACCTGGACGCCAACAACAACGTCGTCCACAGCGCCACTGGCACGGCCGCGTTCGACATGGTGATGAACTCCATCTCCGCGCCCGCAGGCACGCTCAAGCTCCAGAACGAGCTCGCCGCCGCGACGCGCACCCGCGCGACCAACTACATCGGCACCTACTTCGACACGACCACCAAGACCTTCAAGAACATCGTGACGAACTACCCGATGTCCATGCCCGCCGGCTCCCCGTACTACGGCAACCCCGAGTCCGCGCAGGAGACCTACGACGACACCACGCACAAGTACACCGGCGCCGTCGACTGGACCGTGCCCAACGGCACCGCCCAGGACCCGACCGCTACCATCGATGCCTTCCCGTGGCAGGGCTACCCCGGCCAGGGCATCGGCCAGCCCACCGGCCCCGTCGCGCCCATCGTGCGCCGACAGGTCATCGGCATGGCCGTCTACCGCCCAGCAGCCCAGCTCGGCGAGGAGTACGGCGCTATGGAGACCGACCGCGGCAAGACGCGCGGCAAGTTCACCGAGCTGGTCTTCGACGTCAAGCACGACGCCTGGGTCATCCCGCAGTACTCGCACGGCATCCTGCTGATCGTCGACTCCGAGGAGACCACCGGCACGCCTGCCATCAAGGTCCAGGTCGTCAGTTCCAACGACGACCCGGTCTACACCACGGAGGCGACCACCAAGCCCTAGTCGCTCCGGGGACACACGACGCCACATGGGGGCGGGCAGCCTATGGCCGCCTGCCCCCTCTTTCATGGGAGGTGAGAGATGGCAGACTATGACGCTGGTGAGGTTACTGAGCGAGAGCGGCAGGCAGCGAATCACCAGACCGAGATATCAAAGCAGAACGTCCGCGACATCAGGTACCAGCTTGCCCGCCAGCTCGCGAACTACGACTTCGCCGACGCGCAGAATCGCGCGCTCGCGGACACGCAGCTGCAGCAGAACTCGCGCAAGAACAGCGCCGACCGCTTCGAGGCGCAGCGCGACCTCCAGTCCTCCGCGCTCGGGCTGCTCGGCTCCATGGACACAGCGATGAACGGCAGCTCCACGTGGAACCTGATGAACATGCTGCGCTCCAGGAACGACAAGGACAACAACACCTACTGGGCGCAGCACCAGGTCAACCAGGACGCCGTTGAGAACGCCTACAACGACAGCCTGAACCAGAACAACGTGGCCCGCAGGGACGCCATGCAGAGCGCCCAGAAGGCCATCAAGGACGTGGAGCAGGACTGGCGTGCGAACATGAACAACATCAACCCGAACCTGTTCCCAGGCATGAACACGTATGTTGGACGCGACAGCTCGCTTGACCCAGAGAGAGTGTGGAACGAGAACGTCGGCCGTGCTCAGCAGAACAACTCCGAGATCTCCGGCTACGTCCTGCCTGACAACAGGGGGGCGGGGAACCGGGTGACCGGTAGTCGCAACAACGCCACGTCGATGCACGTCGGCGGCGCGAGGAACCTCGTGCGTGGTGGCGAGGGGCAGGCAGTCGGCGGCGACTACTTCAGCCAGATGATGAACAGGTTCAACGGGAGGTAAGAGATGGGAATTGGAATGCCGTTCGGCGACGAGGTGATGACCATCATCATGGGCATCGATCCCTCCGACCCGGGCATGCATGGCAGGTGCGAGGAGCCGTGCCCGACCTACGACGCGGTCGGCCTGGTCACGAAGATCCGCGACATGTGCGACGAGTGGCTCCGCTCCTGCGGCAAGCAGGAGGGCATGATGGAGCCCGACGCAGGCATGGATGACGACACCGAGGAGGTGTGACAGATGGCAAGGAAGAACCCGTTCGAGGCCATGATGGCCCAGGGCGGCGGGGATGAGGAGTTCCCTCCGAAGAAGGGCAACAAGGGCGGCAAGGGCGGCGGCTTCATGAAGGCGTTCCAGAACGCCAAGAAGAAGCCCACCAAGAAGAAGAGAGGCAAGTAGGATGTCCAGGGGCATCACCATAGCGGACTTCGTGCAGCAGGTGCTCTACTGCGTGTACAAGGTGCGCCTCGACGTGACGGCCTCCGTGGAGGGCAGCTTCCACTCCAAGAGCGACAAGTTCAAGGAGGTCGTCATGGAGGCCAACCTGGTCCTCCAGGAGCTGCAGAAGGAGCAGGACTGGAACTTCCTGCGCGAGCGCTGGGAGATGGGGCATGCCCTCAACCCGCGACGCGTCCACCAGGGCATCCAGGAGATCCAGATCCCCGACGGCGTCTACAAGGTGTGCACGGGCTACGGTGACGCCGTCCGCCTGCACACGCCGCATGGCACGCTCCAGATCCCGTTCGAGGAGGCGCGCACGGGCAACCGCAGGCACGTCGAGATGTTCGACGAGTGGGGCCGCATGAACGTCGACACGATGGGCCAGCGTGCCTTCGTTGTCGGCGACGTGCTCACGTTCAACCGCCGCTGGCTATTCGGCGAGCACGGCTACCCGCTGGAGACTGACGTCATCCGCTACATCGAGCCGTTCCACATCTGCGACGACAGCTGCCCGGACCACTGCCCGAAGGCCTACGACGAGAGGGTGCTCACCTGGCTGCCCGACCCATACTACGTGATCGTGCGCACCGCTGCCAGAAGGGCGGAGGCAGACCCTGCAGTGTCTGAGAGGGTGCAGTCGCTCACCGACGAGGGCAGCAAGATCCTCTCCGCTATGCGCGAGAACGACTCCGCTCACACCATCCCGGACACGTACGACACTGTGGCCCTCGGCTACGTGCCAGTGCTCTAGGAGGCAAGCATGCCCAGCAGCAGGTCATCGTCCAAGAGGAGGGCGCAGGGGGGCGGCAGGACGCCGAACTCCGAGCCCCGGCTCCAGGTGTTCCGCGACTTCGGCGGCATGAACTTTGAGCTCGCTAACAGGCTCGACGGCGGCGTCACGGTGGACGTGGAGCGCGACGACCCGGGCGACCAGACCGACCTGCAGATGAACTACACGTTCCTGCAGAACAACGTGTCCGTCGCCCACAACAAGACCCTCGAGACGAGGGACGACATCGTCACGCTGTTCGACGCGCCAGACGCGCTTAACTTCACCGGCCCGGTCTGCCTGATCGGGCCCATGCTGTACGCGGCGAAGTCGGATGGCAACGTCGGCGTGGGCGACCTGGACGAGAGGGCCTCCTCCGGCAGCCCGGTCGAGATGTCCACCGACCTCGAGCTGATAAACAACACGGGGTCGCTGCACACGTGGACGTCCTTCGACCACTACGACAACAGGCTCATCGCGCTCACCGCAGAGAACGAGATGTGGACGGGCGACGTGAGCGCGTTCGTCGCCGACGGCCTGGAGAACGCCAGGCAGGTGCCGAACCCCAGCGGCGTCACGGTGGCCGGGAAGGGCGACCTGAGCATCGCGCCGGCGATGGATGACGACCACCCGTTCCGCACCATGCTGTGCTGCACGTACGTGAACCGATTCGGCCCCACGCTCCCGTCGCCGAACCAGTACTTCTACAGCAACGTACCGGCGAGCGAGTGGCACGTCGGCTGCTACGCCGCGCTAAGCGGCACCATACCGCAGGGGTACGACGTCACGGCCGTGGAGCTGTACTACTCGGCGGACAACGCCACCGAGATGATCTTCCTCGGCAGGGTCGACGTGGCGCCCACCGCGACTTCGTGGCTGTTCAACTGGTACGGCTACCTCGACGCGACGAGCATGTGGCCCATCGCGAACCTCGCGGTGCCGACCGAGAACTACACCAAGGGCGTCCCGGCGTCGCGCTCGTGCAACATCGACGGACGCCTGTACTTCTGGGGCGACACCGACAACCCGCAGCGCCTCTACATCGGGGGCAACCCGGGCAACCTGCTGAGCGTGTCCCCGGGCACGGGCGGCGGGTTCGTCGACGTGGAGCCCGGCACTGGCCAGGAGGTGCGCCACGTCTGCAAGTACAAGACGCAGAGCGGCAACTCCATCGTCACCATGCTGTGCGACTCGCCGAACTCCACCAGGGAGCAGCGCTTCAATCTCGTCGAGAACACCATCTCCATCTCCAACGAGCAGAGCATGCGCTCCTGGCAGGCGGAGCAGGTGGCTGGCGCGGTCGGCTGCAAGAGCTACGACGGCGTCGTGGTCTGCCAGGACGGCCTGTACTCGGTCAGCCGTTACGGCCTCGCGCTCACCACGATGACCATGGAGTACAACTCGCAGATCCGCACCAGCTACGTCAGCGACGCCATCAAGCCGGTGTTCACCGATGCCGCCGACCGGGAGACCAGGCTCTCCAACGCCATGCTCCTGGAGTGCGACGGCGTGATCTACATGGCCATGGGCGCATCCTCCGATCAGGAGGGCAGGCTGGACAACGTCATCTTCTGCTATGACATCGACAACAAGGCCTGGTGGTCCTACACGCTCGAGGTCGAGGAGCCGATCCTCAGCCTGTTCCACGTCGACTGGCAGGGGCAGCGCGAGGGCATCGGCATCGTCACGCACGAGCACATCTACATGCTGCCCACCACGGCGGGCGACGACGAGTCCGTGCTGCCTGACCATGGCTTCCTCATCGAGTCGGCGCAGCTCTCGACGCAGATGCCGCAGCAGGGCTGGCAGTACCTCAGCCAGCTTGAGTTCCACTTCGACTACCTCGTGGGCGACGTGACCATCAGGGTCCGCGCGGTCGACATGTTCGGCAGGGAGCTGGACATCGTCAAGCACGTGAGCGAGCCGGAGGAGATGTTCGACTACGTGGTGCACATGCGCATAGACCAGCGCCTGATGTCCTACGTCATCACGATGACCGGGCAGGCCAGGTTCCGCATGACGCACCTCATAGCCAGGGTGTACACGCTATCCAACAAGATCGGGCAGGTCTGGGGCTTCGACGACTCCATCTCTCACCGATCAGCTGGCAGCGTGCATTCCACGTTCAGATGCTACAATGACGTCCGTAGGGCGATGTTCACATAGGAGGAAGACATGGGTTACCGCCTGCCAGACAGACGGCCTGACTGGTGCACGAAGCAGATAGGTGACATTGCCAGGCAGAGCGTCATCTCCGTCGACAACGGTTCGATCTCGCGATTCTCCATACCGAGCTTTTATGGGGAGCATCATGACAGGAAGTTCCATGACCATGTCGGGTGGCCATCTCCGGGGCATCCTGACCGTTCATGCCAGCTGCCTCCCGGATGTGAGTTCGTGCTCAACGAGATCGACCTTCCTGGCGAGGGATACACGTCCATCGAGGTGGCTATGATCGATCCCCCTGATGGTCTTACCTTCACTGGGACGATCGACTACAACGTGGTCAGCCTGACGATCAGCTGCATGTGCGAATCGGCGGTCGACCAGGATGTCGACGTGAGGTTCTGCGTCTATGCCACCGGGACGATCGAGAACGAGTATGACGAGGATGACATCGAGCTCAGGGATGTCGTCACGAAGGGCATCCTGCACATCGTTGCGGGACCGATAGGATAGGAGTCACACGATGCCGTTTTACAATGACATCCCTGATGAGGAGTTCATGCCCAGGCAGACGCCGCTTGTGTCGTCCCTCGGCATTGGCCCCAAGGTTACCAAGGCCATAAGCGGTGCCACCAGGGAATGGCTTGATGAGCACCCAGAGGCGACGACGACGGTCCAGGACTACTCCATCTCCACCATCAAGCTCGCGAACGGAGCCGTGACGCACAACAAGATGGCTGTGGACAGTGTCGGGCATGACAACCTGATCGATGGGTCCGTGCAGTCGGATACCATCGCTGATGGTGCGGTGACGACGAGTGACATCGCCGATGGCGCCGTGACCGAGCCGAAGATCGCAGACTATGGCGTTACGACCCAGAAGCTTGCCAACAGGGGCGTCACGACCGACAAGCTCGCCGACCAGTCGGTCACTGCTGACAAGCTGGTGTCTGACGCGATCGATGCCATGCCGACCATGAGCACTGCCGCTCGCGGCGTCGCCAAGGTCGGTGGCGGCCTCCGCGTCGTCAATGACACCTTGGAGCTCGATGGCACGGGTGACATCGCAAGCGCCGTCAGCTCTTGGCTCGATTCGCATCCAGAGGCCGTGACGACCGTCACCGATGGGTCGGTGGACATCAACAAGCTCTCCTCCGTCCTGCTGGACCAGCTGATGGCGGACTCGTCGGAGTTCTTCGAGACCAACCTCCTGAAGTTCAACTTCTCTACGCTACCGGGAGCTACTTCGCAAGGGCTCAGGTTCGAGCTTGACAGCAAGCAGCAGTTGCATGTCTACGGCTCCTCGACCGTCGCTGGCGTGTACAACGCGTTCATGGACATCGACCTCGAGGCGGGGCGGTATGGCTACGGGACGGCCATCACGTCGAGTGGCGTCGTCATGCAGGCGAGGAAGATCGTCAATGGGCAGGATGCCGGCTATGTTGATGGCATCACTGGAGGAACGGGCAGCATCGGTTACTTCACGCTGTCAGAGAGGACGACGGTGCGGATAAGGATCGCGTTCTCACCAGTCACCGATGTCGACAGATACCTGCAGCCGATGCTCATCAAGACGGACTTCGGCATGCCTGGCTTCTACATAGAGCCGATCCAGATGAGGTCACGCATACCTAACCAGATGCTCGACCATATCGGATGCATATCTGCGGGAACTGACCTCCTGTACTTCCATGACGTCGGCATCTGGAACATCAATGCCGGCACATACGTGAACTCCCCGGACGACTCGGAGACCATATACGGCGTGTTTATCAACATGAGGAGGGAGGCCCTCCTCTACCAAGTGTTGATCAACTTCAACTATGCAACGCATGAGGCCGTGTGCATGCATCATCGCCGCCTGAATCTGAATGATGTTCACCAGACGCCATGGATCAAGGTCGGCCCGAGGCATGACATAAGCTTCCATGGCACGCTTGCCAACGGCGAGGACTTCAACGACAAGACCACTGGCGGCGTATGGACTATCGCGACCGGCCAGCAGTTCGAGAACGGCCCGTCTTTCAAGGTGCAGTCAGGCGGCACGCTGGTCGTCTTTGGCAGAAGCGACGAGAACAACCAGCAGACGTACCAGGTCGTGTTCGCCTACTTCGACGGCAAGACCTACATGCGCCGCAGGACAGGGAATCCTGGCTCGTACGTCTGGGGGAACTGGGTCGTCGTAGGCGAGGACGAGCACGTCCACCTCGTAAGCATGATCTCGTATGCTGAGCCGGTGACGCAGGGCTCCATCGCCGTCGTCGGCCCGAAGGTCAAGGTGATGTCCTACAACGTGGCGCAGTGGGACAACGACACCACGACCGACATAAGCGACGAGCAGCTGGCACGAGTGAAGCAGATGCTCATGTACGAGGACTGCGACATCCTTGGCCTGCAGGAATGCCCTGGGAGCATCGACACGAACGGCGGCAACACAAAGAACGTCAACGAGTACCTCTTCTACCCGAACTATCCGTACACGTGGATACAGGACGTCACCATCGCCAGCAGGACCCCGCTCACGGACAAGAGCGTGCACACGCTCGGCACCGGCAGGAAGTACTCCCACGCGAAGACCGTCATCAGCGACAGGGTCGTGAGCATATACTGCGTGCACCCATACCCAGGCTCCGACCCTGACAGGACCGCCCTTAGGCACCACGACTGGGAGGAGTTCGCGTCCATCATCAATGCCGATGACAGCGACTACGTCGTCTGCCTCGGCGACTTCAACACGTTCGCAAGTTCGGTCGTCGAGGATGACATGGACACGTTCGACCAAACGTTCAGCGGCTGGACGAAGGCGAACGGCGGGTACCTCGGCTGGTACGAGACGACCGGAAGGTACTCGCCCAACATGCCGGCAGACAACATCCTGGTCAACGGCAACGTCGCGATGACGTGCATGAGGCCGCTGTCCGAATGGTACGACCTCCTGTACTCAGACCACGTGCCGGTGGTCGCCACCCTCGTCCTCAAGAACCTCTAGGGAGCAGTGATGCCAATGGAACCATTCAGCTACTTCATCATGCCGATCATGGATGACAAGGCCCAGGTGGCCGTGATCGCGCTCATGTGCCTGGGCCTCCTGGATGTCATCTTCGGCGTGCTGAACGCCATGTTCATCCAGCATGACTTCAGCTCCCATGAGTTCCGCCAGGGCCTCATCCGCAAGCTTGGCAACCTCGGCATCGTGGTGGCCGCGGACGTCGTAGATGCCATGCTACTCGGCGGTCTGGAGCTCGGCTTCCAGCCTGTGCTCCTCACGATCACCGTCTCGCTGGCGCTGATGGAACTCTGGTCCCTGCTCGAGATCTACGCGGAGATGCACCCGGAGATCAGTGACACCGAATGGTACCGCATGCTCCTGCACAGCAAGGACAGCCTGCACAAGGGAGGCGAGGATGCCTAGCGCGAAGGACGTACTCCGCATCGCGGAGGGAGAGGTCGGCTACAGCCGATGGGACGACCCGAACCCCGGCACCAAGTACGGCCGGTGGTACGCGCAGATAACCAACTCGCCGTACTTCGGCACGAGCGGCGTCCCCTACTGCGCCATGTGGGTGAGCTGGGTCCTCAACGAGGCGGGCGTGCAGTGCGAGGGCTTCCCAAGGGCCGTCGCCATCGACCCGCGCGACGGCTTCAACCGCATGGTCAAGCCCGAGAACCTCATGCCAGGCGACCCGACCGGCTTCGACTGGGACGGCGACCACAAGGGCGACCACATCGGCATCACCATCGCGCGGCAGGGCGGCACGCTCCTCATCGACACCTACGAGGGCAACACGGGCGGCGGGCGCGTCCTTCGCTGCGAGCGCAACATCGCGCAGGTCACGTGCGGCGTGCGCCCCTTCTATGACGACGCGACCAGCCCGGCGAAAGACGCGGGCCTGCTCGATGTCGACGGCGTGGGTGGCCCGAACACCGTCACGCTCCTGCAGGAGCAGGTCGGTACGACACCGGACGGCGTCATCAGCGGCCAGCTCTACAGCGAGGACCGCTACCGCCGCAACATGTGGGCCGTCGACCACGCCTATGAGGGTACTGGCTCCGACCTCGTCTACGCCCTGCAGTGCCGCTTCCGTGCCAAGGGCATCTACCACGGCAGCATGGACCGCTGCTGGGGCTACAACTTCACCGACGCGATGCAGAGGTTCCTCAAGGATCTCGGCTATTACACGGGCGGTTTCGATCACGACTTTGCGCAGCACTCCGTCAAGGCGCTGCAGACTGCGCTCAACGACGGCGCGCTGGCCGCGTAAACGCACAATGATATGACGGCGGCATGGCGTTGGCAACCTGCCCGCCGCTCGCCGAAACGGCATCCCATAGCCCCTTCCCACGCGAGACGGGAGGGGGCTATATTCTTGGCTGGGCAACCAAAGGAGGAGAGATGCCATACCCATACGTGAACCCGTACCTCGCCAACCCATACGTCCAGCAGATGGCGCAGGTGCCACAGGTTCCCCAGCAATCCGCCATGCTGCCGCAGCAGCAGGGTCCAGTCAGGGTGAGCGGGCGTGACGAGGCGATGAACCGGCTGCTCATGATGTACCCGGCCAACATGCTCGTGCCAGGCTTCACTAGCGAGCCGCTGTTCGACATCGACGGCACGCACTTCCATGCGCTCAGCATCGAGGCAGACGGAAGCAGGAACCTGGAGACGTTCGCATACCAGCTGGAGACCTCGCAGCTCCCGAAGCCCGGCGACGAGTACGTGACCAGGGCGGAGCTTGAGGCAATGCTGAGCAAGATGACGGGAGGCGACCATGGGGTTCCAGAGCCAGTTCAGGAATCAGCAGCCACAGCCTAGCCAGCTTGGCAACGTGATGGCGCAGGCGCAGAACCTGGCCGCACAGAATGGCGGGGCGCAGGCCGTGATCGACCAGCTCGCGCAGAGTGGTGCCGTGTGCACCATGCCGAGCGGGAAGCAGATAGCGGTCAAGGACATCCTCACGATGTCGAGGACCATGACGCCGCAGCAGCTGCTGCTCCAGCTCATGCAGGCCTAGCCTCGGTCGGGTGCACACGACCCTGGAATAGGAAACGTAGGACACGAACGAAAGGACCCGATATGGGTGAGATTCCAGTCTCCGATGCACTCGCACTCCTTGGCTCCCGCAACAACGACGGCAACAGCGCCTTCGGCGATGAGGGCGTCCTGCTGCTGTTCATCATCCTCCTGTTCGGAGGGTGGGGCAACCGCGGCTGGGGCGGCAACGGCGCTGGGGCAGGCGGCGTCGGCGGCAACGAACTGTACCCCTGGCTCAACCAGACCGAGCAGATCAACGACGGCTTCCGCGACCAGATGCTGAACTCCGGCATCACCGGCATCCAGCAGTCCGTCACCAACGGCTTCGCAGGCGTACAGCAGTCCCTGTGCTCCGGCTTCGCAGGCGTCAACCAGGGCTTCTCCCAGACCCAGCTCGCCATGCTCCAGGGATTCAACGGGCTCCAGGCACAGCAGGCCCAGTGCTGCTGTGACAACCAGCTCGCCATGGCGAACCAGACGGCCGCGCTCCTTGCCGAGCACTGCTCCGACCGCCAGGCGCTGAACGAGGGCGTGCGCGACATCATCGCCAACCAGACCGCATCCGTCCAGCGCATCCTCGACCAGATGTGCCAGGACAAGATCGACGAGAAGAACGACCAGATCTCCATGCTTCGCCAGCAGGTCCAGATGCAAAACCTCGCTGCGTCGCAGTCTGCGCAGACGGCCGCCATCCTTGCCGACAACTTCGCGCAGACCAACGCGCTCGAGCAGTACCTGGCTCCCGTGCCGCGCCCCGCGTACGTCGTCCAGAATCCGAACTGCTGCCAGCAGAGCTTCGGCTGTGGGTGCATGGGCTAGGAGGTGATCCGATCCAATGGCAGAGTTTATCCAGTCTCCCGGAACGGTACAGAATGTTCCGTTCGGCCAGAACCTGCTCCTTGTCGATTCCATTGCATGTTCTCGCGGCTACGTGCTCCATCGCAATGGCTCTGGCATCGTTACTCTTCGAGGCATCACCAATGGTTGCAGCAAGTTCGCACGCTACCATGTCGCGTTCAGTGGCAACATCGCCATCCCGACGGGAGGCACTGTCGCAGCCATCGCGACCGCACTTGCCATTGATGGTGAGTCCCTGCAGAACACTCGCCGCATCGTGACACCTGCGGCAGTCGAGCAGTACTTCTCGGTTGCATGCGAGACCGACATCACGGTGCCGAGCGGATGCTGCTATACGCTTGCAGTCGAGAACGTCAACGCTGGCGTCGGCGATGACATCGTTGACGAGCAGACAATCAGTGTCGCGGATGGCAGCCTTACCATCTCGCGCATCGCTTAGGGGGACACATGGACGAGATCAAGAAGATCAAGGCGGACGTCCTGCGCTTCATGCAGCAGGAGGTCTCCAAGTACGGCAATGGCCGCATGGACACAAAGGAGATCGGCGAGCTCGCGGACATCGTCAAGGACCTGGCAATCGCGGAATACAACTGCTCCGTCGCCGAGGCCATGAGCCAGTCTGCAGGCTACTCCGGCGAACAGATGGGCTATGGCGGCCAGGGCGGCTCCATGGGCTACCAGGGCCAGCAGGGCTCCATGGGCGGACGCTCAGGATACGGCGGCGGCTCCATGGGCCACACCGACCCGATGCAGACCGTGCGCGAGCTGCTCGCTGACCCCGAGATGCGGACCATGATCCGCAACGAAGTCATGCGATGAGGCCGCTGGTCATAGGCAGCCATGTGTGGAGGGTCGTCAGGGTCACGCCTGGCGACCCTCTTCTCATGGACCGCACGGGCAGGATGACCATCGCCACGACCGACCCAGGCTCGAGGACCATCAGGATAAGCATGGCCGTCATGCCTCCCCTGTTCGACCAGGTATACTTGCATGAGGCGGCACATGCCATGATGGTGGAGGTCGGTGTCCCCGACTACCTGTCCGGCGTGGTTGGGTGGAGGGAGCAGGTCCTCGCCGAGGAGCTCGTGGCATGGTTCCTGGAGTCGCACGCCATCCAGGTGATCGACGCGGTCAGCGCGTCGCTCGGCCGCCCGGCGTGCGTGGACGGAAGGTGCATGGGAGGCACGTCATGAACTTGGTCGACATCAGGCAGACGGACGACCTGGCTGTGGTGGCGCGCAAGTGCGACGCCAACTTCAAGCAGGTGTCCTGGGCGCTCAGGCAGTACACGGACAGGCAGGACAGGCAGGCGGCAGACGATGTCGACAAGGTCATCAGGAGGATCAACGACGACCTGACCGACCTCTCGCACCAGCTCGATGAGCTCACGGGATCACTGCCCGACATGGTCGCCGACGAGGTGACCACGCAGCTCAACGCGCTGGACATCCCGACGATCGTGGAGGAGGAGGTCGAGTCGCAGATGCAGGGCATCTACCCGCCGCTCGGCTCCTACGTCCTCACGAACAACGACCCGGGCAACGACTATCCCGGGACGTACTGGCAGCAGGTGGACTCGGTGACCACGGACGGAAGCCTCGTGATCCCGCTATGGCAGAGGACGGTGATATAGGTGTCGTTCAAGAGCGCGGTCAAGAATGTCATGAAGGGCGGCAAGTACAGCAAGGAGGCGGCCTCGGCGATCGTGGCCAACGCCTCCCGCAAGGCGAGCCCCGCGGCAAAGAGGAAGAACCCCAAGCTCAGGAAGGTCAAGTAAAAAGAAGGGAAGGCCTGATTGCAGCAGACCTCCCCATCAGCCCATGTAGCCACAACTGGCTCATGCAACAAAGCACGATACATATTATAGCGAATAAGTTAGGGCACCCGCTGGAACAGGTGCCCTCTCTCCGCTGGGTGCGGATGCTCCACACAAACACAAACACATTATAGCAAAGAGATGGGGCACCTGCCCTGGGGAAGCAGGCGCCCCTGTTCGAGAAGGAGATCGCATGGCCGAAAGACTGGAGGGAAAGAAAAGCCACGGACCCTGTCAGATATTATACAGCTCGCTGGGCTTCCTCTTCCTGAGCCTGGAGAACTTGCTCGGCCTCATCCCTGGCGGCAGGTCCGTCCACTCGTCCTCCTCCTCGTCGAGGTCCCACGCCTCATAGTGCGTCGGCATCTTCGCCCGCATGCCCGGCTCGTCGCCGATGTATGGCACCTGCGCCAGGAAGTCGGCGGCATAGCGGAACGCGTCCATCAGGTGTGAGTAGCGGTCATGTTTCGGCTGCGCGGACCAGTCGTCGATGGATGACAGCTGCCGGTACTCCCAGTTCTCGAAGCACTCCATCAGCCAGTCACAGCGCCTGCTGTCTATGATCGCGTTGCCAAGCAGCGCACGCCCACGGTTGATGCCATCCTGCACGTAGGTCCTGTCGAGCTTGTGCCACGTGATGTTCGGGAACGCACGCCTGCATTCCTCCAGCGGCGATGTGCGTGAGCCGGAGCGATCGGAGTCCCACGGCAGGCAGGCGGCCCTGATGAGGTGGAAGTACTCCCTCTTGGCCAGCTCCTGCACGCACTCGACCACGGCCTTCCTGTTGTCCTCGAACCAGTCGAGGATGAACATCCTGCCGTTATACCACTGGAACACGACGCAGCTGGTCCAGTCGGTCTGCTTGTCCTTCGACGAGATGTCCCATGCCATGTAGGCGGGCCTGCCCGTGTCGAAGTTCGTCGGGCAGTACCGGTGCTCCTCGCGCACCCTCTCGATGCCGGGGAACACCAGGCCCGCGTTCACCGCCAGGAAGTCGCACAGGTACTCCTGGCGGAACATCAGGTCGTTGCCCATGGCGCGGACGTACCTCGCCCTGATCTCGTCCAGCAGCTCGTCGCTGAACAGCCTCTTGCCATTCGAGTCCACCGACTGGTCTGCACGCAGCACGTCCACGTACACGCGCCCATGCGCGCCGGGCCATGCCTCCGGCTCCGTCTCTCCCGTGTAGGCCATGAGCCAGTCGGCTGCCGTGTTGTTCAGCCCACGTGGCGTGAAGTTCATGTTGACCAGGAACCTCTCGCCGTTGGCACGCTTGGCGTCCCAGATCGGCTGCAGGTAGTCGAAGGCGCCGCGCCTGTACAAGCTCAGCTCGGACACGAAGAAGTTGTTGTATGACGAGCCGATGAGCGACTGGCTCTCCTTGAAGCCGATGAACTGGATGATCGACGGGGCCAGGTCGTCCGGGTTGTTGAGCATCTGCACCTGCTGCGCCGTCTCGTGGACGTCGATGATGTCGTCAGGGTAGTCCGCCCAGTGCTTTCGCCCGTCGATGTACTTGTCCCAGATGTTCCTTCGGATCCACTTGTTATCCAAGCCCACGTAGGCGGACTGGCGGCCGGCCTCCCGGTATGCCTCGTACAGGGCGAACTGGATGTCATCCGTGTCCTTGCCAGCCTGGCGGTGCCAGATCTTCGCGTAGTAGTCATACTCCCCAGACATGCGACGAGCCCAGGCCTCGCGCTGGTAGGGCCTGGGCTGGTAGTACCTGGGAACCTTGGTGGCCAAGGCTATCCTTCTTTCCCCTCGAAGTCTTGGCAGACGTCGTATGCAGACTGGCCTGGCATGATCTGCTTGCCATCCTTGCAGTCCTTCTCGCAACTCATGCACAGGCAGTCGGGGCAGTTGTCATGTGGGCCGCACAGCTCCTCGAAGCTGAGACCATGCTGGCCACAGTAATCACGCAGGTCCTTGCGTGCCTTCTCGATCTCTTCGTCCGCAGTCTTGCAGAAGTCGGCCACGTCCTGTGCGGCAGAGCCGACATTCTGGCAGAGCTGCAGAAGCATGAGCTCGACCACCATCTCGATCACCGTGGTGCTCTCGGACTCCGCGAACTCCTTGTCGTAGAAGTCGTCGCACAGTTGATCCATCTTCTCCGGGTCTAGGCCCTGTGCCTTGTCGCGCATCTCCTGCGCCTTGTGCGCCATGACGATCGCCACGCCCTTGGCCATAGCGATGTCACTGAGGAGGTCGTTGCCGGCATAGCTGCCAGCCACCAGGCGGACGGTGTCAAGCGCTGACATGACGCCATTTGCCGTGCGGTACTTGTCGGTGGTCACCTCGAGCTGAGAGACCAGGTGGTCACGTGCGCCCAAGGCCTTCTTGTCACGGTCCTCGTACATCTTGGCGATGGACCTGGCCATGTCCTCAGCCACCTTCTGGTGGTCCTCCTCTTCGGTCATGAGCTTCAGCTTGTCGTTGCTCTCGTTGCGGATGTCGCGTGCCTTCTTGCCGTTCATCGGTTGCTCCTCTTCTGCAGGATCTGGTCCTGCTCCCATTCCATCGCCTCCGCCAGGGACTTGAACTCAGGCCTGCCTCCCGACTGCTGCGGTGCGGTGCTCGGCGTGTCGAGCACAGGGCCTGTCGGCGCGGCGGGTGCCGGCTTGGCCTGCTGGCCGTACTGCCTCTGGATCACGGCGACCTGGCGGTTCACCGCCGCCAGCGCCTTGTCCAGGTCGCAGCTGTAGGACACGACGTTCCCGTCGTCATCGGTCACCTCGTAGTCCTCCAGCAGCGAGTCGAGCATCGAGCGGCGCACCGGGTCAAGCGCCTTGTACTTGGGCGCGAACTCGATCACGGCGAGCCTGCCGCCCTCCTCCTGCAGGAGTCTTTGCGAGTACTCTTGGCACGTGCGGTTGAAGGCGTCGGCCAGCTCCCTGTTGTAGTCATCGACCCACTCCTGCGCCTGTCGGCGTGGGTTGTCGCCGGTGAACTCGCGCCCGGTCTCCGGGTTGTAGAATCGCGGCACGCCGTCGCGGTCGCGCTTGCACACGTCTGCGTCGTTGATGCTCGCGCCGAGACGGTTGCCCTGGTGGCGCGCGCCCTGCTTGATGTAGGCGGCGACCACGTCGTTGATGGTGCGCTCCTTGATGTCGGTCATCATGGACTCGCGGTACGAGTCTACCTGCTCCTGAGTGATTCCGAGATCATCGTCGAGAGCAGGCGCATCCTCTGTGCCAGCATCTCCAGCAAGATCACCAGGTCCTCCAGGAGCTGCCTCAGATGCGTCTCCGTCTCCGGCTTCAGGCGCAGCGGCACCCTCACCCACGTCAGCTCCCGTGGTATCCCCAGCGTCTCCCGGCTGTCCGTCTCCACCATCGGCAGGTGTCTCAGCACCTTCCTCAGCCTTGCCGTCAAGCGCAGCAAATGCAGCGACCCAAGGGTCAACAGGAGCCTGCTCCACCTGAGCCTGGTCCTTCTCGTCAGTCTGCCCAGCCATCCTCTTCCTCCTCTTCCTTGCCTTCCTCCTGGAGCCTCATCATCTCCAGCTCTGCCATGCTCGTCCTTATCCACTGCTGCCTCAGCTTCTGGTACACCAGCGCCCTGCGGCTGCTCAGCTCCACCTTCCCCGCCGGGGTGAACGTCGAACCCAGCATCTCCAGCATCGCGTCGATGTCCCTGCAGGACAACAGCTTCGTCCTGACCTTCGACAGGAACGAGTTCATCTGCTGGACTATCCATTTGTACTCGTCCAACCTCTCCGCGTCCGACAGACGGTCGGAGAACCTGAGCGCCTCGTACGTTCCGCACAGGCTCTCCCATGAGGCGACCACGTCGATGTGCGTGGTCTCCCGCTCGACCCAGTCACGGACGCTACCAGCTGATTCCTGCCTGGGCATCGATGCGCTCCTTGCGTTGCTCCTCGCGGATGATGGCCTCGGTCATCGGGATGTTCGCGGCAAGCGTCACGCCGTCGATGTATGACATGATCGGCTTGCCGGAGAACTTGGTGAGCAGCTGCGGGAAGACCTGCTGGATCAGGGTCTTCAGCCCGTACAGCTGGATGATGGTGTCACCTACCTGGACCGGCCTGGTCGGGAACGCCCAGATGTAGCCGCGCTCGCCAGAGTTGCCGCGCACCACGGGCACCAGGTCGCGTCCGATGGTGAACGAGATCTCCGTTCCGATCTTTGGGAACGTGGTCTTGGCGACGACGTTCTTGGTGGCGTCGCGACGCACGATCTCGTAGTCGCCCACCATCTGCGTCACGTCCTCCGGCGCGCCGTATATGTGCTCGCCCGCCTCGAACTCGCGCACTTCGATCTCCGGGCCGAGCACCTCGTCATACGCCAGGTTGCGCTTGGCGTCCGGGCGCATCAGCGGGGTGATGAGGATCTTCTTGCCGTACAGCGGATGACCCTCGATGCCCGAGGTGCTGGCAGCCTTGGGCTGTGCCTTGCGCGGCTTGGGCTTCGTGGGCGGTTGCCACTCCTCGCCGCGCATGACGGCCGCGATGCGCGAGCAGCGATGTTGGTACGAGAGCCCGTCAGGCTCCAGGCCATGCTCGGCCTCGAGCCTCTCGAGCTCCTCCTTCTTCATTGCTGTCATTGGTTCCTCCGATCAGGTATGTGACTACCAAGTACCACCTAAGCATATCACGCCATCGACGGCAAAAAAAGGACCCAAGGCACCAAGCCGAAGCCTGATGCCTTGGGTTGCCCAAGACCATTCTCACATCATATCATACCGGGTTGAGGGCCTGCGCCCTCTCCAGCTCGTCGACGATGTCGGACTCGTCGAGGCCGTCGAGCGATACGAGCCTGCCGTCCAGCGGCATGAGCGGCATGGACCTGAGGAAGTCCTTCCAGTCACGCTCGACCTGGAGCACCATCTCTATCTCGTCCTGCAGGTCGCCCCTGCTGTACGGGATGAGCACGAGCCTATCGATGTTGAGGCTCGGGTTGAACAGCACCAAGTAGGCGGACCATATCGAGTCAAGCAGGGCCATGGCCGTGGCTATCTGCCACCGCTCCTCGATCTCGTCCGCCTTCTGGTATGCCACCTCGATGTGCCTCTCCGGGGAGTAGCACTTCACCTCGGCGATATGGTGCGGGATTCCTATCGTCCCCTGCCGTATGTCCATGGCATCTGGCGAGAAGGCGATCTTCCTGTTATCCAGCCTGATCAGCTCGTCGTCCCAGTGGAAGTAGCTCTGCTGTGTGGCCCCGTCCATGATGAGCCTGTCGTTCAGCGCGTCGACGGCATACGGCTCGAGCAGGTGGCCACGCGCGGCGGCGCCGTAGGACCAGCAGTCCCTCTCGGTGAGCTGGACCTTCTTGCTGGCGTACACCTTCAGCATGTCCATCTTGGTGACCTTGCGCTTCCTGCCGGTCTTGGTCACGGGCACCAGCGCCCTGATGTCAGATGCCGTCAGGTAGTGCTGCCTCTCTCTCAGCCAGTCAAGGCTGCACTTGTGCCTCCACTCCATCTATTCCTCCTTGAGCTGCAGTTTTGCGGCGTACAGTTCGATTGCATCAGCGACCTCATGGTCATCAACGCACGTAGCGTAAGTCAAGCACTCGCTTGCGAACTCACGCAGCACGTCCTCGACGGTCTGGGCACGGTGGTGGCGTAGCTCGCACCCGCTGAATTCATGCGACTCATCACCAGTGTCGAGCCTTATCGTCCAGAGGTAGTGTCCGCCAACCTCCCACAGCTCAATGCGGTCAACGGTGGCGGGCGACTTGACACAGGGACGCCTGTGCTCCATCACGTCCCCGACGCGGATGTACTCGCCGTGCGCGTCCTTTGGCAGCTCGACCCATGCGCTCTCGTCCAGTGCAACCGGCACCGACATGGCTCCGTTGCCGTAAGCCTCCGCGCATGCCCGCTCGTGCTCCGCGTCGATGCGGTCGGCGATGTGCTCGCCATCACGCTTGAGCGTGCCGCCGTTGGGCGTGTACAGCGACCTGAGCCACTCCCTCAGCTCGTCGGTGATGCTCATTCGCTCACCACCTTTGCACCGCAATGTGAGCAGAATCGAACAGGTTGCCACCAATCGCGCATGTAGACCATGAACCCGCATTGGTCACACAGCAACCAGTAGCTGCCCTCGTCATCATGCGGAAGCCGCATTTTGGTCATGTGACACTCACCACGCCCCAGTGTGGCCTCAATGGCCTGCTCAGGAGTGCAGGATGCAGAGCACTTGGTTGGCGCGGTGGTCTCAACGAGTAGCTTGCCGTCTCGCTCTCTTGCCCAATAGACGAACGCGCCATTGTGTGTTGACCATTCCGTGGTCTGCTCGAAATCATCGAACGCTTCCCACTCCACGCCCCGCTCATCCAGCAGGCGGCGCAGCTCGTCGGTCGCGTTACTCCGTACTACTCCGTCTTGCTCCGTCATTCGTCCTCCTCGTAGTCACATCCGATGGGCAGGTGGCTGCACTGGTTGTTCGGGCTGTCCAGCTTGTAGACGCGCCTGCCCGTCAGCTCGCAGGTTGCCTGATGCCCGAGAATGTCGGCCCGCTTCTTCCATCCCTTCGCGTGCCTGCACTCCCAGCAATGGCGCATGTATCCTGCGTTGTCGGTGAAGCGCCTGTGCCTAGCCATCGGTGTCCTCCTTCGGCTTGCCCCACGCGCAGAAGCCGTAAGGCGGCACGAAGTTGCGCAGCGGCTCGTCGTTCCAGTAGTCCCACGTCTGCACTAGCGGGCCGTGGCAGTCGAGCGTGCCGTCCTCGCACACGCTCGCGCAATCGCGGCAGCGGACTATCGGTTCGCACCTCACGCCGTCATGCTCGCTGTAGAGGTCAACGACGTACTCAGCCATCGGATACCTCGATTCCGAGTTCGCGCATCAGCTCCCAGACTTTGCGCTCGTAGTTGCACTCACGGTCGATGCTGTAGCCGCATTCCTCCGTCTGCATCTCACAGTTGTTGCCGCAGCAGCTATGCGCCCACTCCCAGTTGAGAACTGCCAGCTCCCGCAGCTTGGCGTTCTCCGACTCTGGTTCATAGAACATATACTCGCTTGGCTCGCCGCCCACGTCCCTAACAGCACAGAACTCGTCTGGAAGCTCCTCGTCCTTGGCGAGGTGGTAGTACTTGATGCTCACTCGTCCCACCTCCCCGCCGCCACGATCGCCATGGCGAGCACGCCGAGCGTGCCGCCCAGAAGCGCTCCAAACACGAAGCATGCCGTGTGGCTCATGCGTATCTCCTCTCGTAGCCATCGCCGCCGCAGAGCGCCGAGTAAATCGGCTCGTCCAGGAACACGGGGTAGTGGTCGTACCCCTCCATGCGGCACATACCGTACCGCTCGACCAGGCGCTCCCACATCTCCTTGTCGTGTCCCTTGACCTCACAGAACGGGTCGTAGGTCACGCCGCGCTCCTCTCGGTACGTGTCGCATTTCAGGCAGTTGCCGCACGTCCTCGGCGGCTGCTCGCCCTGCACTTCCTCCCAGAAGCCCATCTCTCTCCTCCCGCGTGGGAGCGGCCCCGCAGGGCCGCGTCCCGTCCATTGCTGTGCGCCGCAGGGCTTCGCCGTTCCCCAGCCGTGCCCTTCG
>Ga0326511_10001076_pt1 | contig 23163 bp, 37 predicted proteins | sample 0_2496_0518_D_FD_203701 | JGI IMG/M metagenome (GOLD analysis project Ga0326511, IMG submission 203701) | Bovine rumen microbial communities from UC Davis, California, United States - 0_2496_0518 | ecosystem: Host-associated > Mammals > Digestive system > Stomach > Rumen | place: USA...
TGTGACGTTTGCAAAGATACGCGCAAAGCTCCGCAGCTGCTTTTATGGTCTGTTCTGTAAAATTGCCCGCGTTGTCTGTCGGGCAAAGCTCAATACCGAGCGTGCAATAGTTCGGGCTTGATACTTGATAATGTACGGCGTAGTGTCCGAACTTTTTACGCGCGTAGTTTGTGTAAATCTGCCCGCTTTCGGGGTCTTTCTGCGAGCTGCCGCAGTGGTAGGCTACTTCTTCGTCGGGTATGCACTGTATAATATCGCCCTTTTGCCCGATGATGTAATGCGCCGAACCGTACGAGCTCATGCCCGTTTTTTTCGATTCAAAATAAAGCCAGTTCTGCTCTGCGTTTGCGTTCGGGTTTGCCGTCCAGTGCATAACGATTGCGCGGAACTCTTTTATTTTGCTTTGTGGTCTGCTCCATTCGTTAGGTGTTAAATATCGTTTGTAGATTGTCATTGTTTGCCCTCTGCTTTTATAGTCATTCGGGCAAAAGAAAAGCCCCGCAATGGTGCAGGGCTGATTTTGAAAAAAGCCGTTTTTAGGGAGTCTTTTCGTGTCGGTCGGGTAATTTGTCGATTTCTTTGAGAAGTCCTCTCAAAATCAATCCTTGTGCGTCTGACGGGGTGTTTTTAGTTGTCGGGCGTTGGCTTTAATCTCTTCTGCCATTTCTTCATCTTTTGTCATCCTTAGCACTCCTTTTCATATTAAATGCGCCACATTTCGGACATCTCATAGACAATCGTCTGGTTGTATTGCTATAATCTACTGCACCACATTTAAGACACTTAAATGCAAAAGTATTCATTTGTCTACCCCCTCCTTCAAGAATTGCTCTGCTTCTGCCATAGCATACAATTCTTCTTCATCAAAAAAATCATTACTTACAAAAGCATTAAGTAGGTTTTCAATTATTTTCTTTGCTTTGGTGAGTTGCTCTTTACTTCTTTTCAGTTGGAAGTATCTGTCCATATTGCTTGAAGTCTGAAAATCTGCAATAGATTTCAGTTCTGCATTTTCCTTTTCACATTCTTCAAACTCTTCATCTGTCATTTATCTCTCCTTTCAGCCTTTTCAATTTCTTCCACGATAGAATCTATCGCCAAATATAACTCTGCGCACAATTCTCTTGCCCTGTCAGATGTTATTGTGTCGACAGACCTCAACGCCAACAAAGCAGATAGCTTCCCCAGTGCATGTCTCGCTTTTCTGCTAATATTCATCCTGTCTTTTTGAATTAATTTAGCCATTTTTCTTCTCCTTCTCAATCAATTTATTTAAATACCATTGTGCTTTTTTAAGTTCTTGAACAATTTCATCTTTCTTTCCAACCCTGCAAAGATATTTAATTGCATTTCCCCTTAAAAACCCTTTATATTGTTCTTCGGGCAACCAAGCCTCAAGAACCTTAATACATTCATAAGTTGTATCACCGCCGTAACGCTCCGGGTGATTTACTTCTTCTTTCATTTTGCGTCTCCTGTTTCCGTTCCTGCCGTTATAAGTTCGTGTAATGGAAGTGTACAAATCCAGTCGCAAAAACTGTGCCATTCTGTCAATTTGTGTCCGCGTCTCCATGCGTAAATATTGCGCAAGGTCGCAAAATTGCAATCAATCATTCTTGTTTGCAGCCAACTTTCAGGAAGAAGTCTTATAAGTTCCTTCCAGTAGCGTTTGTCTTTTGTTTCAATGTATAATTTCTGAAGTGTTTCGAGATTGAAAAGTAAACTTTGCCATATCAATGGCAAATTGACTTTTCTTAGCTCTGTTTCGTAATCGTCCATTTCAAAACAATCTTTTGTTATCGGTGTACTTGCCAATTTGTGCATTGTGGAAGTTGAATTAGCAACTGTTCCCACCTTGTAAGTATCAAACTCCTTCCACCAATAAAGCGGAGCGGTAATTGCAACCTGTGCATGAATCATGCGCAAAAACTTACTATTCGGCTCTCCGGCTTTTCCGCTGCCGTCCGCTTTTATAAGATTCTGCATAATGCGCATATCATCAGCCCCGATTTTAACTTCTGATATTGCACCGGGAATAAATACAGAATCCGACTTGCTTTTTGCGTCCTCAAAGTTTTTTGACATCGGCAAGCGCAAGCCGATTATTGCATTTTCAATTCCTGTAACTGTTGTATTTTCAAACTTCATTCTTTTTCCTGCCGCTGTTTGGGCGATAGCCACCCCGTGTCTCTTTGTCATTCTTCATCATCAAAAAATCCGAAGGGAATCTCATCGACCCTTTCAAAAATAGAATCCAGCAACTGACTGACTTCGTCAGTGTTATTGAGACAGGCCTCGATAAAATCTGACTTGTTCTTAAACTCTGACTGACAGCCGTCTGTGTCAGAGTCCCATTCGGCACAACAGTCGCAGTTGCATGGCACCCCATACGTGTGTGTCAACACGCGAGTGCCCGTGTGCCAAGAGTTGCTAGACGGCTCTTCATAATCTACAAGGTCGCCGTCTGGATAAACTTCCAGCGTTTCGTACGATACGCCATTAAGATGGCGGCGCATCGCCCAATCTTTGCAGACCTCACGTGAAATTTTGTTCTTAACCCTATCCCTTAACCGCACTCTCTTCATTTCTGCGATTCCCAATACTGCTCTATCATCTCGACAAGCGCGAGTTGCTGGGAGACGGACAGGCTTTGCAATTTCTTTTCAAGGATTGATTTGCCCACATCATTGGACAGCTCTTCCTGCGTGGAATCCTGCACGTTATGCAGCACACCATCACGGCAAGCCTCGGCAGGCTTCCAACTGGTAGAACTACAAGCGTTGTTCATAGCCTGAAATTCTGAATCAGAAAAAATCTCTTTCAACTTTTTCTGCTCTGCCCTAATAATCAAGCTGTATCGGTCTATTACAATAGATACAGCTTCACTCGCCCCCCTTCCGCCGAAAGGCGCAATCCTCAACTTTTGGCGAAGTGTGTCTGTCATATAGACACTTGTTTTTGTTGCTGCCATAAAAACTCCTTCACAAAAATAAAGCCCTCCCTTTTGAGAGGGCTTTATAACTATTCGTCCTCAACCAATAACTTTTGCGATATTTTTGCGATACACAAGCACATCAATAAGATGGATAAAATTATCCCTGTTATTGATTACCAGATGGGCGGAGTATTCCATTTTTTCAAGATTTTTTTCAATCAAATCTTGAGCTGTTTTACATACATAAGCCCAGTTGTATTTCAGCCCTTCACGAGCCTCCCTTTCTTGTACGGATTTTGCATATTGCTCAATCCTGTTGTAAGACTGAGCAATAATGTCCGTTGCCCATGCAACCTGTTTTTCGCTGCCGCGAAAGTCAAAAGTTTTTGTCATAATATACTCCTTAGGGTCTTTTGCTTTGCAATGCCCTTTAGTTGATTTAGAGTTTTACTCAACTCTTTATGCTTCCATTGTACTGCTATGGCGGTATAATGTCAAGTGTTTTTGCAAAAAAAAATAAAAAAATACCCTGCGTATTTTTGGTTTGCAAAGATTTTGAAAAAGGGATTATTGCCCATAAAGGCAGAAACCCAGTCATAGCCCATTGTTATGTTTTTTTGCTCGTAATCAACAAGTGTTATTTCCGTCATTTTATTCTCCTTATGATTGTTTGACTTTCATCCAGATTGATTTTATAATGTTTATAATTTCTGCTTCGGTTGCGCCGCTGGTTTCGGTAAAATCCCGCTAGGCTGTTTTCCGCTCGTTCCTACATACTCCCTCGCGCTGTCGCGGGCTATTCCCGTCTGCTTGGTAAAATCACGCGCCGCCGCTTGCCATTCGCCGAGTTTCCGCCGTGCTTTCGTGTTGTCTACGCCCGCCGCTTCCTGCGTCAGTGCTTCGCGCTTGTATCGCCTTATATTCCGCTCGATTCCGCGCAGTTTCTGCTCTCCCTCGTAGCGTGTCATTTCCTGCCCGTTGAAGTTCACTTTTTCGCTTGCCATTTCGTCTAAATCGTCTTGCGTGTAGTGTTCTTCCATTCCCTCAAAGTAAGGGTAAAAAGAATGTTTGCAGTTTATGCCGCAGATTCCCGTAACGCTGCCAAGCTCGCAAACGGAAAACGGGCGGTATTTCTTATTGTTTCCGCTTCTGCTGAAAATCTGCCCTTGCCATTCCTCATGTTCGGGGCGTGCTCCGATGTGCGCCGATGTTTCCACTAGGTCGCAGTCTAATTCCTCGCAGTTGTTCAAAGTCTGATTTGCTGCCGTTTGGTTCACGCTGGTTAAAATGTTCATGCGTACGGCGCTTTCAATAGTGCGAGTTACGGGGCGGCCATTTTCATACTGTACGGCGGTTATTCCGCGCTTTGCCAGTTCGTCGGCTGCGCTTTTCATGGCTGTATCATAATCAAACGCGCCGCTTTGCACGTTCATATAAACGCGGTTTGCCTGCTGCACAAACTCGGTCTGTGTTGTGGCCGCGGTCGTGAGCGTAAGGCGTGATAAATCACTGTGGCACTTCTGAATTGTGGAAAGCATTTGCTGCGCGTTCGGTGCGGAAACGGTGCGGCCTGTCGCCGCCTTGAATATACGGTTGTCGTTTCTTGCGTTTGCTTCCAGCGCGTCCGTCACTGTGTCCGTTATCTGCTTTACTATCGCCTTGTCATATTTTGCCAAAATCCGCCCGATGTTCTTTTTAAGCCCGCCCGCTTCTGTCAACATTTGCGCTTGCCATTTTGTAGCGTCCGTTACTTTGCCGATTCGTGCCAATCGTCGCGCCATATCCTGCAATATGTCGGTTTCAAGTTGTGAGTAGATTTCTATGATTTCATCGGACAAGCCGTCCAAATATCGCGGGGATAGCATTTTAGAACTTGCCCCGCAAAATCCGCCATGCAAAAACTATGCGGCGGCGCAATGGGTAATGATTGATAGCATAGCGCAAGCCGTCCAATACGGCGCGGTCGTTCTTTGTGATTTCCTTTTTCTGTTTGTTCATACTTGCCATTTTCTATGCTCCAAAATTAAAAGGGTCGGGTGCGATTGGCTCGGCTGGTGCGTTTGCCTTTGCCTGCGCTTCGTCCTCTCCGTAGAAGTCCTTTCGGTATTCCCATTTGTTTTTCACTCCCGCGCTGATTTCCTGCAATGCCATTTGCTTGGCCGCCGTCTCGTCCTTGCGGGTCGCGTCGTTGTTCCATGTCACTTTTATATCTGCGTTGTTCGCACCGATTCCGTAAGCCGCCGCCATGTGCGCCAATACTGCCGCCGTGTGGTGGTATTTCGTTTCAATTTCATCTTCGATTTTGTCAACGATTGCGTAAAGTTCCGCGCGTCCGCCGCTGTACTGTGTCGCGGTCTGCTGCACGCTCTCCATGTCGCTGATTGTTCCTTTGCCGATATTGCAGGTCAATTCAATGCGGCGCAGTATCTGCTGGAACATTTCATTTTGTGCGGCTGTCCGTAGCGTCGGCGCGTGCTCCGTGATTTTCTTCCCCTCTGTGCTTCCGTCGCCCTCAATCTGTACCAAAAGGCGGTTAAGTTCGGGTGTCAATTTCACGCCTGTTGCTTCGCCGTTCCGTTTCTGCCTTTTTTGGAACATATCACGGTCTGCAAATACGCGCATTTCGCCGCCTTTCTGCTCCCAGTTCATGCGCTCAAACTGTTCGTCCGCGTCCTTTATCAAATCTTCCGCGCCCGCAATTACTGGCACTGGAACATTTGAGCCGTCAATCTTGTTCACGGCGTGGTTTCTGAACTCGATAATCATAGGGAACGCCACATTTTCCCACGAATAATGCGGCGTTATTTCCGCCGTCTGCGGGCAGTCGCCCAAACCTGTTTTATACAATGCACCGCCCTCGTTCCTGTACAATGTACATTCTACGGTATGCGTTTTATTTTCGTAGGTGTGCTTTTCGGTAAGTAGCCATTTTTTAGAGCCGTTCTGTATCTGCTTCAAAATCAATGCACCCGTAAGCGTTCCGTCAAAGTCGTATGCAATCGGCAGATAGTTACCCAGCGGGAGCGTTTCATACTGCAATTTGCCGTTGGTGTAAATCGGGCGTACAATGCACCCGCCTATAAGCGCGATGTAGTCTACAATCTTGTCTACATTCTTGTTGATGTGTTCCATTGCGCTTTTAATGGCTTCGTTTTTTACTTCCAGCCCAATTTCGCGGGAAACGAGCATATCAAGCCGCCCGCTTATCTGCTCCAATACTCCGCATGACGGGGCTTTTCCGTTCCACGGCGCGTTGCCGCTTGCCATGTTTGACCACAACTCAATAGCGACGTACATCTCGCTTGATAGGTTGGTGTCAATGCCCGTAATTTCCTTTAGTGAATAATTGTGAAACAATCCTAGAATGTTCATAAAAAAGCCCCTTATTTTTTCTAACATTTAATTTTTCCTCGCTCTTATAGTCATTTACTCGCCCGCGTGTCTCCAAACCGTTTCCAGCGCATATCGCACCGTGTCTATCCCGTGGTCGGGCTGTCCGTCGGGGTAGCCGCTAAGAATCTCGCCTGTACGCTTGTCTATTTCGTGCTCGTATAGCGTGAACTCGTCGGCGATTCTCGGACATCGCGCGGGGTCTATTACTATGCGCCTTAATCCCTGTAGCCATTTGAAACTTGCGTCACGGCTTCCAATGCCTTTGATTGCTCCGCGAACATTTCCGCCCCAGCTTCTGAAATCCGCCACGCTCTTAGGCTCTGCGCTGTCCGCCGTTATGCGGTCGGTCGCTATGCTCATGCCGTGCGCTTTCATGTGTTCGGTCAAGTCTTGGAACGCTTCATAGTTTCCACGCTTGTTAAGATACAATTCATCAAAAATGTAGAGCGTCTGTTTTTGTGCGTTGTATGATGATGTCGAATAGGCGAACGGGTCGGGATAATAGCCCCAGTCTATGCCGCTGTAGAAATAATCAAACGCCGCTATTTCGTCATCGGTGATTTCCCGCAGTTCGACATTCTCAAAAATGTTTTGTCCCGTACCTGTAGCAAGTCCGAGGTAGATATTTTCATACGCCCGCTTGTTTGTGGCCTTTGTCTGCTCAATGTCATGCAGAATAGCGTCGCCGAGCCATTCGCGTGGTATATCCTCGTATGTGGTATGAATAATCAGGCGGTTAGGGTCGGGGGTTGCCGCTTCCCTGTTGCACCAGTGCCTTGTTGCGCTTGGTGGGTTGTAGGATTCAAAGATGTAGAATGTTTCGCCGCCGCGCAATGCTGATATTTTTATATTCTGCAATTCTGCGGGGCTGAACTCTGTTTTTTCCTCTACCCACAAAATAGCAAAGTAGCCGTTTGAGACTTTGATAGATTTTATCTTTTCGGGGTCGTCGCTTCCTGCAAAAATAATGTATTGCGTGCGCCCGTCTTTGCGCGTGTAGGTTATCGGGAGCGCGGCCGTCTGTGATTTCGGTATTTTGAACCGTCCCGCTAGTCCCAGCTTATTTATTGCCCACACAATTTGCTCGAATACGGAACGGCGCAGGGTGTTCGCGGTCTTGCGGATAATAAGCGCGTTATAATTCGGGAACATTACGATTAAAATTACGATTACTAGCGATATAAACGAACTCTTACAGCTGGCGCGGCCGCCCGTGAATGTGTAGCGCTCGTATTTATGCGCGGCAATATGGCGGAACGTGGAATTATAAACGCGTGCAAAAATCGAATTACTTTTTATTGTCATTCGTCGCCGTCCTCGATTACGATTTTTAATTCGTTGTCGTCGCTCTCTATGCCGTGCGCTGGTTCTTCTTCGTATGTATAACCGCGTTTTTTGCCTTTGGTGGCAAGATAAAAGCGTATCATTGCGCCGTCATCTGCTTTAATACGCGCGATTGCTTTTCCCTCTACAAAGTCGAGTGTTTTTTCTTCCTCGGCTCTGATTGCGAGTTGTGCGGCGTCGCTTTTCTCTATAGCGCTCTTTACAGTCGCCCACGCTACGCCGAGGCGCTCGGCAATAACAGAATAAAAGCCGCGACTATCGGCGATTGCTGCGAGTAGTTCTTTTTCTTTTACGATTTTTTTACGTCCCATTGTCGCCCACTACTGTTTCTCAAATATTGCATTTATTCGAGCCCGCCCGAGCCGACTTTGCGCCCATTTAGTCCAGCGCTTGCGGATAACGTCGCACCATTTCGGCTCTAGTTCGATTAATAACGCCTTGCGGTTGTTTTTCTCTGCGGCAATCAATGTCGAGCCGGAGCCGCCGAAAAAGTCGAGCACTATTTCACGCTCGCGGCTGCTGCTCTTTATTGCGCGCTCGCAAAGTGCTACGGGTTTCGGTGTCGCGTGTCCGCCTGCGCTTTCACGTTCCGCGCCCGAGGTTTTCGCGAAGTGCCACACGTTGTTCATGTTGTCCCATGTGTTGTTGAAATATGCGCGGGTGCTGTACCATTCGCGCTTAATGTCGTCATATTCGCGCTTAATGTCGTCATATTCGCGCTTAAATGCGTCGTTATCTATTCCGCGCTCTTGGCGTTGTTTTTCTGCCTCTGCTTTTAATTTGTCGTATACTTCGCGGGTCGGTAAATTAAATTGACTTTTGCCCGTCCAATGGTCGCGGCTTAAATCTGAATGTCCGACTATTCGTTTCATTGTCGGGACGTCCCAGCCCATAGCCTGCCGGCTTTTAAGCAAGTAATCGCGTATAGGCTCCCAGCCCTCGAAATAGTTGTCCGCGTTTGTGTTAAAACCTTGTACGCCGTTCATAATAAATAAACATTTTTCGTCGGCAATTGCGTACATTCTGTATTCCTCGGAGTTCTGCCCTTGTCCGTTGCCCTTGTCCCATGTTATGAGATTTCGGAAAGTTATCTCGCCCGCGCGGGCTTTCGGTTTTAAGATGTAGTTGTAAATATCCATGAGCGGCTCGTCTATGCCCCAGCAATAAAGCGAGCCGTTTTCTTTGAGATGTTCAAACGCGAGCGCGAGCCACTTTTTATTAAACTCGAGTAAATCGTCGTAGTTAAGGTTGTCGTTTGCTACGCCGTCGCTCTCTTTTTTCATGCCGTAGGGCGGGTCTGTGAATACGAGGTCGGCTTTCAGTCCGCCGAGTATGCGCGCCACGTCCTCGGGGTTTGTGGAGTCGCCACACAATAAAATCGAGTTACCGAGTTCGTACATTTCGCCCGGCTGGCTGTCCGGCTCTCCGTCCTCGTCTACGTCGGGCGCGTCGTCGTCGCCCTCGGTTTCTTCCTCGGGTGTTTCAATGCTCGATAAGTCCAAAACGCCGTCGGGCAGTGCGAGGTCGTCGAGTTCTATTTCCATGCCGCCGAGGAAGTCCGCCACGCTCTCGGCGGTCATGTGTCCGTATTGGCTGTTTAATTTTAATAAAAGCTCTTTTGCTTCGGCTTCGTTCTTCGCCGATACGTAGACGCACGGAAGTTCGGGGATTTCTTCGCCCTGCGCGCGTAGTTTCTTTAATGCCATTAAGCGGCCGTGTCCGTCGAATACGTGGTTAATATACGCGCCGTTTTCGCCTGCGTGCGCCCATACGAAAAAGGGAAAACTGAACCCGTGCTTTTTAATGCTCTTTATGATTTTCTCTACGTCGCCCGCGTCGCGTTCTTTCAATGCGCCTTGAAACTCTGTGAGCTGGTCTATGTCGATTGTGTCCGAACCCGTGCATTTAATTTCAATCATTTTTTACGCTCCAATCTGTGCCGTATTTGTCTATAATTGTTTTGAAGTCCTCGAGGTCGTGCGGAACTATGCTGTATGTTTCCCCGCCGTCGTCTGCTGGTTCTATGCCGATGTGTAGTAATTCGTGAAACAATAGGATTTCAAATTGTTTCGCGCTCATGTGTTCATTGTTCGGCGCGAATAGGGTTATAGAAAAATCGGCGGGAATTGCCCAGCGATATTTTGCGGGGATTTTCTCGCACTCGCCGTGTACTACTTTCGCGCCCGCTTTCTTTGCTTGGTTGCTTACAAGGTAAACTATGCGGACTTGGCTGTTTTTTATGTATGCCAATTCGGGCGCGGTATCAATCAATTTTTGCGCTATTTCTTCAAAAACTGCGCTTTTTTCTCGTGTTTCCATACATATATAGTCATTTTTTTATTCTTCGTCGTCCTTTTTGTTGTCACAAAACAGCCACCCTAGAGCTATTCCGATTAAAGCACCTAATATAATACACTCAAAATGGCTCATTATATCCCTCTGTTTTTCTTTACCCTTCGCCCCAGCTTCAAACTAAAGGCTTTTTCTGTTGCGTATCTTTCAAACGCCCTGTCGGTGCGGCATTTCTCGCGGCAGTCCTTGCACATCTCAAAAATGCGCAGTTCGTTTTCCGCGCCCGCCTTGTCGTTATCGAACAGAACGCGGACAAAATAATCATCTTGAAAGCATTTGCCGCAAAACTCGCAATGTCCGAAGTCGTGATACATTTCTTGTGTGTCGGGAACTGGCATTATTGCACCTCGCTTACATCTGATAGATGTATTGCGTAAACCCTGCGGTCAATTTGTAAATCGGTGTCTTTTCCGTTCACAATCTCAATCTTTGTTATCCAGGCTTCAAGGCGATTCTTGGTATAGCCAAGCTGCAAATAACACCTTCTAGGCTCGCCTACTAAATCTTCGTGAATATCTGGAAATAATCGTTTCGTCCAATAATCTTTTACCTCCCGATACTCTATCGTCTTTTCGCCAAACTTGATTTTCTCATACCATTGTTTTTTTAGTGGAAATATCAGCATTATCTATTATCCCTCCTTGTCGATGAGAATTGATACACTCCATTTGTACATTCTAAATACAACGGTTCTCGCCTATAACTTCTTATGAAGTCAAAATCTCTAAAAGCCGTTCTTCTTGAAATTTCAAATTTACGCATATATTGTTCCAGTGTGAATTTTTTTTCCTCTCTGATAAAATCTATCCTTTCAATGGCCGCATAAGTCCCAATTTTCATTTTGCACCTCGGTAACTCTCCCAGTCCACAAAATCCACAATCTTGTCAACTTTGCGCTGGTAAAATAATTCGTGTTTTATTCGCAGAAACAAATAGCCTGTAAAGCTCTCTGTTATTGCAAAATCCTTTACCCGCAAATAGCGGGCTATTATGTATGTTATGGCGTTGTGCGCCTTTTCTTCCTTGTCGCACTGCGCCAGCTTTGCCACGGCCTTGTTTTTCTTCGCAACCGTGTTTATGTACCGCAGCGCGATAATTTCGCCCAAACGGTACATTTTATTTAACGCCTTTTCGTCGCCCTTTATCCTGTATTCATACTGCCAGTTCAGCAGCTTTTCGTTGTCGTTTTTCGGCGCGGGATAGTAGGGCAGTGGCCTTGTCGGTGGTAACTCGTCAAACTCAAAATCAAACTCCACTGTACGGGTTCCATTACTGGGCGGCGTTTCTGCGCAATGTCGCGCGGTAGCTTTGGCCTTTGAACTCAACCGTTTTCGCGCTCTCGGTTAAGCGGTCGGCGGCGGCAATTCCGATATAATTTAAGAAGTCGCGTTTTGTTTGGTTTGAGATTAAAACCGTAGGCTTTCGGCGGTTGTAGCGCTCGTTTATGATCTGATAAATCATATACTGTTCGTCAGTTCCAGCCACTCCGCGCCCGATTTCGTCAATAACAAGCAGCTTTGCCCGCCCGTAGTTCTCCAGCAGGTCGGCTTCTGTTTCTTTGGCCGTGAAGCTCTTTGCGCGTCGGATTTCCTCAACGATGTTCGGGGCAAGCCTATAAAGCCCGCCGTACTCGCGAACAATTCCGCAGGCAAGGTGTGTTTTTCCTGTGCCGACTGTGCCTAACATAATCAGCGTGCAAAACTTCCCGCACTTTACGGCTTCCAAAAAACGACGCGACTGCTCAAGCGCGTTTTTCTGTTCGTCCGTTTCTGCCCCGTAAGTTTCAAACGATTCTTTCCAGTATCGCTCGGGAACTGTCTTTTTATACCACGCCAGCTTTTCGGCTTCTGCCTGCTTTCGCTCCATTTCTTCGACTTCTTCGTCTCGCAGGCCATATTTTGACAAGTCGATGTTGAAAACGTCCTGTATTAATTTAATCTCGTCCATATCTCCGCACTCCTATACTTTTTGCCTTATATGCTGTTTATAATGTCCTCGGGTACTTCGTTTTCGTTTCCCCACATTCCGCCCGCTTTGTGCCGTTCGTCAGCGTGCCGCTTTTCCCACGTCCTCACGCAAGCCCGCCAGTCTTTCATTTTCACCGCGCCCACTTTCCAGCCTTTGGATTCGTAGAAGTCAAAGAACTGCTGCGCGTCTAGTCCGTTGCGCCGTTCCTTGCAATACCCGTCGATTTCCTCAACGGTAGGCTTTACAAACTGCGGCGCTTTCGGCTTTTCAGCCTTTGGCGCAGGCTTTGCCGTTTCGGTTCCCTCTGCGGGAACTTCTGCGGGCGTTTCCTTTTCGGGAACCTGCGGGCTTTCAGCTTTCGGGGCGTTGTACTGGTTCCCCGTGTGTTTTCTTCCAGCTGCGGCGCGTTTTTCTTTTACGCGCTCGTACTTTTCCCGCTCTTGGTCTATACGCCGCTCAATCTTTGCCCATAAGCTATATTCAAGCGTCCCCTGCATAAGCGGCGGCTGTTCGTCATTCAGCGCGTAGTTTATAGCGTACATTGCAAAGTCGGCTTTGTAGTCGTCGGGCAAGTCGGCTATATATTCCGCGTGAAATACAAAAGATTCTCTCACTTTTCCACCCCGTATTTTTTACTTTCTGCCGCGTAAATCTTGCAGCACAACTTTATTACTTTTCCCGTGTCCCCGCTTATATCCAGCTCGGCGTTACATTTTAAGCTGCACGTCATGCCGATATTAAAACGGTGGTCTATTACAAAATCTCCGTATTTGGCGCGGTTTGCAATCGTGTTGCCGATTCTGTGCGCCCCTTGTGGCTGGCCGTCGCGTAACGGTCGCCCGCAAACCTCGCAAACGCCGCCGCTGATTGCCAGTGCGTAGCGTCGCTGGTCTTTTTCCGCTTCTTTCATTCCAGCTCCTGTTTAAGCCATTCACGCGCATCGTGCACGATTCTCCACGCTACAAGCGCCGCCTGCTTCATACTCTTGGTCAGGTCTACCGCGCAATCTTGATTACTCATGATGTCAAGTATTGCTTCCGCTTGGCAGAGCTGCTCAAGGGCAAGCTCCTCTGTGTCAGTCATAAGCCACCATCCTCCGACAAATGAAGCTTACCCGCATCATCTTCATACACGTCCGGCATCGTAGCGAGAACACTGCAAATCGTGGCGCCTGATGCACCGCATCTTTTTGCAAGGGTGTACATACCCATCCCGGATATGCAGCCTGTTAAAATTTCGCGGATTTTCTCTTTCAACCCGCAAAACTCCTGCGTTTTTGAAATTGGCCGGCCTTTCATTTTTTTTACTCCCGCAAAATTATTCCGTGATGTGCAGCCCAAACGTGCGCCGCTTCAATCAGTAAGGCGCACTCGTCTGTACTGCACTCTTTTTCCTCTTTCGGCCATATATGCCCGTCGATTATCTCGTACGGGTAGCCCATTTCCTCAACGGCAAGCATTTTGACGCAGTATTTAATTGCGTCGTAACTGTTCCCCGTTTCGTTGCAGATTTGGATAATATGGCCGTTCAAGTGGTGGTTTTGCGAAAACGCGCCCGTAGTCCGTGGCCGCTTCGGCGGTTGCAGGGTAAGCAATACGTAGTCGTGGTGCTTGTCCCTGCATTTGCGCAGCTCGCGTTTTATAGCTTCCTGCGCTCCGCTGTCTGCTGGCGGTTCAAAGGCTATGCGCCCCGCAATATCCACACGTTTAAGCACATACTGCACCATACCGCCGCCACCTTAAAAAATGTCAAAGCCGTTTTCGCTCTGTTCTACGGGCTGTATTTCGTCAAAGCTCGACTGCTGCGGCTCCTGCTGTGGTGCAGGGGAAACGCGCTTCTGCAATTCGGCTTTGATAGCGTCGATTACTTCGCGGGCTGTGTAGTCCTTGCGCATATCGCTGTAGTGCTTCATTTCGTCTTTTGTGAAAATCGGCTGGCCGTTTGTGTACTTGCTGTTCAAAAGCGCTGCAATTTCCTTGCGTTCCTCGGGTGTTGTTTCGCCGCCCTTTGGCTCAAAGGCAAGTTTTGCAGGCTGCTTTTTTGGCTGTACTACTTCGCCCTTAAAAGCCTGCTTTACGGCTTCAACCTGCGGCGGCAGTGATTCTTTGTATTTGCTGCCGTCCCAGCGTCCCGCGTAGATGTCAGCAGCTACGCCGAGCATTTTTAACGCTGTGCTGAAAGCGTCAGTCACGGCCATTTTGTAGCCCTCGTCATTGCTTACGGCTGCGCCCTTTTCCAGCTGAACTAGGCGGCTGCCACCGATTCCGACAATAGGCTCGCTCCATTTGTCGCCGTCCTTTACGAATACGGCAACCTGCGCAAACGCGAGCTTTTCGCTTCCTGCGCCCTGCTCAGTCCATAACTTTTGTACTTCGTACTTCCAGCCGCAGCCGACAAGCCCAAACTTTTCCGTCATGGCCTTGTAGCGCCACTGCGGGTTTATATCTGTTTTGCCCTTGAGCTTTCCCGCTTCAATCTGCCTTAACGCATCTTTTGGCGGGCGTGATAATGATTCATAGATTTTAATTGCTTCGTCCTGTTTCATGCCGTACCCCCATTAAAACGATAAATCCTCGGGGAAGTCGTCCCCGCTGCCTGCTGGCGCATAGTCGCCCGCTGGTTCCTGTTGTGCTGCGTTGTTTTCGTTTCCGCCCAAAAGCTGCACGGTGTTTGCGACGATAACAACCTTTGAAAACTTCTGCCCGTCCTTTTCCCAGCGCTGCTGGTCAAGAAAACCGTCAACGGCAATCTGCTTGCCCTTGTGCAGATACGGCTTGATGTTTTCCGCAGGCTTTCCCCAAACGGTCACGTCAAAGTAGCTTACGCTGTCAGTCCATGCGCCGTTTTTCTTTACGCTGCGGTTTACAGCAATACTCAAGTTAAGGCGTGCTGTTCCGCCTGTTGTGTAGCCAAAATCACGCTCGCCAATATCGCGGGTAAGTCGGCCTATTTCGATAACATGGTTTAAGTCAGTCATTTTTATTTGTTCTCCTGTTCTTTTTTGTAAAAGCTGCAAAAATCTTTACACAAGCAATAATCGCCGCACTTTCTCGACACTGCGGGGCGGTGCTCGACGTAGTGGGAATTACCCAAAGCACCCGCGCAGGCTTCCGCGTCTACAAGCTGGTCGAAAACGCGCACCGCTGTTTTTCTGCCGTTTTTCATTACGGCGTACTTGTCGCTATCTGCCCAGCGTTCCTCGGCTGTGCATGGTGCTATTTCGTCGTCACTCATAAGCTCGGCGGCTTCGATGTCCTTTACTTTGTTTAAGATTCTTTCGCCCGTCTGCTGCAATTCCTCGGGCGTTACGTCAAACTCGTATGTAAATACTGGGCTTTGCGGGTAGCTTGCGTCTGTCTTGGCCTTGCTCTTGCTGTGGTCTTTAAGTAACGCAATAAAGCGGCAGCGGCGAACGTCAAGCCCGTTCTGCTTCAAAAGCCATGCGTAGGTCATGCCCTGCTTGTACCAATCCGAAAAATCGTCTTTCATAATCTTGTAGACGCTGGCGGTTTTCCAATCGTTTATAATGCCGCGCTCCATGTCGTAGCTGTCTACTACGCCCGTAACGCGGGATTTTGAAACGGCAATGTCGAACTTTTCTTCGTGGAAATTGCCGTCCTCGTATTTCTCCATGATTGCATGAACGGCCGTTCCGAAGGTCGCCCACACGCTGTCGGCCGCGTCAACTGTGAACTCGTCCCAGTGTCGCTCCTGCAAAATAATTTCTTTTGTGCCCTTGTTAAGGGTTGTAGCTGAATAGCAGCCCGCCTTGTTGTGGCGTTCTACACTTACGGCTTTGACGAACGCTTCGGGCAAGTGAAGCCTGTTAGTTACTTTCATTTGCTGCCCCCTGTTCCTCTGCTGGGTCTACTACTTGCACATTTACTGTGTAAGTCCCGTTTTCGTTCTGCTTGATTTCCGTAACTTCAAAATACGGCTCTGTGTCTGAATATCCGCGCAACTTTTCGCAGATTTTCATAATTGCATTTTTCATTTTTTCGCACCTCGTAAAAAATATTTTTGTAAGGTCGAACGCTGGCCAGCTGTTAACCTCTTGAAACGCGCGGGATTTGAACCCGCCTTTAAGCGCCCTCTGCGCGTGTTCCCCTTATTGCCCGATTTCGTCAAAAGGCAGGCTGTTTGCCGCGTCTTTTTCCGCAGCTTCAAGCTCGCGCCCAAGTCTTTCGATTATGTCGTCTATTGTTTTCATGGCTTCATACCAGCCCTTGCAAAAATGCAGGTCGCGTCCTTTTTCGCTGGTGTAAAATAACCAGTCTTTTTTTGTGTCTACTGCCTGCTGCCATTTTTCTTTAAAGTGCGCAAAAGTCTGTGTTTCCGTGAACTCGTCAATAACGCTTTTAATTACTCTCAATTCGGCAAGCTCTAAAACGCAACCGTCGTCGTCAAAGAACGAAACGCCGCGCTCTGTTGTGCCCTCGTATTTGATGTCAAACTCATAGCCGTTGTCGTGCATAACCTTTTTGTAATTACGCACGCCAGCTAAAAAGCCCTGTAAGTTCGCAACCTTTGCGCCGCTTTCCTCGCACTGCAAAACGGCTTCTTTCTCGTATGCAATGGCGTTAAGTTGTTTTACCAGTGTTAAAAATGCCGCTGGTGTTGGCACTTTCTCGATTTCTTCTTCTTCGTTTTCAAACATTGTCGCACCCCCTTAAATGCAATGTCTTTCTTTAAGCTTTTGCAGGAACTCTTCCCCGCTATGAACTACAAAGGCAACGCCGCCCTTGTGGTTTATGTCGTTTATTCGCGCTTCCTGTGCGGGTGACAATTTCCCGCCCACTGGCCGCTTACATTCAACCGCCAAAAATCGCCCGTGGTTGTCGTAGCCCTCAAAATCGCAGGTGCCAGCTTCGGCAGTTTTTACATAGCGGAGGTTGCGTCCCTCGCCAATTTGAAAGCAGCCTGTATTTATTCGCTGCAACTTCAAGCCCGTTGCTTTAATAACTGTTTTTACCTGCTGCACTACTGCGCTTTCGGGTATGTCTTTTAGATCCATTTCACACCCTCACGCTGTTTTGAAAAATCAACCTTGCGGCAAAACTCGAAAACGTTTTTTGCTGTTTCGTTGATATATACCCAGTCTTTACCTACTGTTTTTGTTATGAACTTGATTACGCCGTTTTTTATCGTTCCGACGATTCCGCGATAAGTTAAATATGTGCCGTTTTGGTCGGCGCTGCCTTTGCAGTCAAAGTTTATGCCGCAGCTTTTTTGCCACAAAGTAAACTTGTTGATAAATTGCTGTCTTGTGATTTCGCCAGCTCTGAACGCTTTTACGAGCTGCAATGGGTAGGAATTGTTTTTTGTCATAGCACACCTCAAAAAAAGATAAAGCCCGCTTCGGATTGGTGTGTTATCCTCTGCGGGCTTAATTTTTACGAGTTACCGTATAGCCACTCGTACCGAACAAGCGGCTATACAACACACCAAGATATAGCAGCTCGTTTGTTTGGTGTGCACTTTTTTGCTTAATGTTGATATTGTCAACATTGATTTGAAAAGGTGTACACCCAAGATATGCAGCGGCGATGTCCGCTGATGTTTTTATCATAGCGCCGTTTTTAAAATCTGTCAAGCGCTAAATTAAATATTTTTTTATTTCTTGCCGGTAATGCCGCCCCGAAAAAAAAGAAGCTGGGCTGCATTTTCTCAACGCAGCGCAGGCGCACGCGTAGCGCGTCGCCCTTATATATATTTAAACAAATACATATACATATACAAATACATATACATATACAAATACATATACATAGCGACAAAATGGAACAAATGGAACAAGTGTTCCAGAGTCTATATATTATAAGGATTTACAAGGGGCGTTTTTTACGGGGCGCGGCGTTTAACGCGCGTGCAAAAATGCGTTAAAAATACGCTGTTTTTTGCAATGGAACACGTGGAATAAATGGAACAAGTGTTCCAAATGTTCCAATTTGTACCAAGTTAATTAAAGTTTGTTCCGCTTGTCGCCGATTGTTACGGCGTGAATTACGAGTTACACGCAAAGAAAGTGCAGTATATACCGATGTGCTGCACTGGCAAAACCCGCCAGCGTTTCGGGATTTCGACTTTCTTTTTTCAGTCCGCGCCGAAAAGAAAACCCGCGCAAACGGCAGCTTTATTTATCACGGTTACAAGTTTAATCTGCTTACAGCTCGCGCCGCTTGCGTTTCGTTTACCCTGTGTTTGTCCGAGCGTTACGGGCTGCGGGCTTATATCGGCGGCAAGTATTACCCCATCGAGCTTGCCGAACCGCTTTGCGATATTGTGGGCGATTCTATGCCAGCAGTTGAAAAAGATTTAATTTACTGATATATTTACGCTGATAAACATAGCGGGCGGGCGACTGTCCGCGCAGGTTAATTTTTTTACACACTTTTTGAAAAGTCGTGTTATAATCTTTTGCGAGGTGTAAACATGAAAGTAAAATCTATTTTTGTATCTTTAATTCTTGCGGCTCTGCTTTGCTCATGTTCCAAGCAGCTTAATATTTCGCTTGAGTATAACTCACGCGATCCAAAAGCCGCGCCAGTGCTCTACTGGGTAAACAATGACACGGGCGCAGATATTCCCGCAATCACATACACGTTGAACGGTGAGTATTTTTACACCGACAATTTACCAGCGGGCGGCAATTCTATTGATTTTACAGATTTTACAAAAAAGAACGGCGAGCGGTTCAATATATACAAAGTAAAGCCGTTGAAGCTGGTAGCAAAAGCAAACGGTGCGACATATTCCGTAAATATCGACGATATACCGCTGAACCTTGCAACCGTTCCGAGCAGTGAGAATATATCACAAAATCGTGATGTTTTATCATGGTCTAAGGAAATAGCAGCCGAAAACAAAACAAGCGACGGCGGCAAGGTTTCGCTTTCCGTTGTGCTTGCTTATAACGATAAAAATACAGCTACGGAAATAACGGCGCAAAATGACATAATAGCTGTTTATCTTAAAAACCTTATAGCGCAGAAAACAACCGCCGACTTTTCGCCGTTTTCCTCGCAAATATATTCGTGGTAGTATTTGTTTTTCGTCTGCTGAATACCGCTTATATAAATATGCAAGCCTGCTACTGTTTCTATTGTCAGCGTTTCGCCCGCCAGTATTCCGTTGTTATAATATTCTGTGATTTGTTTAATCATTTCGTGCCCCTTGATTTTAAAAAGCTCCAGCTTGTTATTAAAATCTATTTTTTCTATGAACCGATTACAGCTGCAATTTTTCAAAATGCCGTTGTAACTGGTAAGCACCCGCAGCACCTTGTTTGCGCTCTTAACACTCTTGAGTGCGTCTGTAGTTGCTTTTTCAGCGACAAATAAACGGATTTTACGCGCTGTTCTCCGTTTCAAAATTGTTACAGTATCGCTTTTTCTGTTTTTATATGAATGATAGCCGACGGCGTTTATACCTTGCCGCGTGTTCTTGATATATGACTTTGAAAACGTAAGCCCCATTGTTTCCCACAAATAGCGCCGCACACGCTCGCGGGCTTTTACCAGTTCGCTTTTGTTGTTGCTGGCTACCATTATGCGGATAGGCTAAAAGTGCCTATCCGCTGTAGGGTTGTAGGGCTGTTTCCCTTTGTCCCCTTTTCCCGTAGTAGGGTGTCCGCTTGGTTGTGCTTACCCCTTAATATGGCGTGGCTCGGCAACCGCCCGAAAACCGATACCGTCATACAGCCCCAATGTCCCAAAGCTCCAATAGCACGCCCGCGAACCGCAGTGCGAACTATTGTCCCAGCTGCCACCAAGAATGACGCGTGTTTGCGGGTTTGAAGCGTCGCCTTTAACGTCTTTGTCGTGCGTTGTGTTGTAGTTAGTCTTCCAGTCGCTAGAAACGGTGTATCCGTTTTCCTGTCCCCACTGCCAAATAACGCCCACGCCGTCGAACATACCGCAGTATGAAATAATCTGCGTATTGTCGCTTGCAAGGTGTCCGCCTGTAGTAACTGGATTTGCAGCTCCTTTGATTGTCAACCCCTGCGGGCTTCCCAGTGTAAAGGCTGTGAACTCCTGCAAAGTCGGCAAGCGCTGTTTTTGAAAGCTCAAGATTTGCTCGCCGCGCAAACAAGGGAAAACGCGGCCTGTAGTTGATCCAGTTACAAACTTTTTGTTTGCTGCTGAAATAAGAATTATATTGTTTTTCGGGTATGTGCCGCCGTAGCTTGCAGCTGTGTCCGTCTTGTCAAAAGCACGCTCTGAAAGCAGATACAAAGAACCCCACTTGTTAATACAAGGATTGTAAAGCATACCGACGCTTGAACCCTCGGGGCGGTGGTACAAGTCCCAAACGGTGAACGGGTGAACGGCTCCCGCTGTATAATCTGTGAGCGGGTGCACCTGCTGGCCTGCTGCGAGTGCGTCGCAGTCTACAAGCACGGTATGAAAGCCGCCTATACACATACAGTTCTGTTCATTCAAAACCGCGCCGTCGACTTCTGCGTACGCCTTAATCGGTTTTGCGCCGCTGCCTGCAATGTCTGAATTACCGTATAAGCTGATTCCGTCGGGGTCGTTCAAACTGATTTTAAAGCCGAGGTTGTCTTTTGTGTTCGGGAACAAAGTCGGGCTGTAAATCAAATAAATAAAATAGTCTTTTCCAGCTTCAAACCCTGTGCAAGTGTCGTCGCAGTCGTCTACGTCAAGCTCTATGTCGCTTTCTGTGTGGAACTGCAAAAGCCCCACGTTTTCAACGTAGAACGGCGGCAAGGTTGCGCCCGCTCTAATAAATACGCTGTTCTTGCTGTAAAGCTGGTTATTCTGTACTACAAAGTCGGTATCTTTGTTTCTGTTTGCCACTGGGAAAACCGACGGGTAAAGATAACGGCGGTTAAGTATCAAGTTTTCGTTTGTGTTGATGATGATTGAATTATTGATACGCAGCCGTTTGTAAAAATAAAGGTCGCTGTTACTTACAATCTCAACGCTGTTGCCAGCTGCAAGCGTAACGGTTTCGTAAGTGTTTGCAGCGGTTAAGTAGCGAACCTGTGCGCTGCCACTTGTAAAGCCCGCCTGCACGGTGATTTTACAGCCTGCAAAAGTTGCGCGGCCAAGTGTCAAAACAATTCCGCTATTTGTAAGAACAAGGGTGCGGGTTGCTTCGATGTTTCCAGTGTCGCTCGTTTCGCTTACTAGTACGGGGCGCTGGAATGTAAACGGCAGCATAATATCTTTGCATACGTTTTCAGTGCTTACGCTTACGCCGTCGGCTTCCTTTGTGCCGAACTCGGGCGTAAAGTTTGTAAGCCCCGCAAGTCGCAATGCTGCCAGTGTTAAGTCTAATGTAGCCATAGTGTTTTACTCCTGTGTATTGTTATTTATATAGTCTTGTATAACTTCTGCGACTTTATCCTTGAACAGCTGCGTATCAAAAATATTGGTCTTGAAGTTCTGCAAGTCCTTAACCGTAAGAATGAAATAATCATTACTCTTTGAAAGGTTCGCCCACGGCACGCGGTTTATTGTGTGCTCGTAGAACGTGTCTACCGCTTCGGCTTCTGTAATATCTACTAAAAGCTCGTCGAGCATAAAAGAATTGCGGCTGCTATTGAGCACAACCGACAAAGCCGCTGCTGCTGTTCCGTAGCGGGTAAACTCTGCGGCGCGGTCGTTCAGTGCCACCGTGATTTTGTTTGCGCTTGCAATAATTCCAATATGCAGCCAAGAATTAGGCGTAAACGATACGCCGATGTCGGAAAGTTCGCGCTGTTCGCTCTGTGTCTGTCCGTCATGCTGCAAATAGCTGTGTGCGGCAGCTGGTGAGTTGAACGGCAGCGTTTTTTCGTAAAGTCCAGCCGCTAACAGTGTGTAATATGTGGCCGCCGTAACTGTTGCCACGCTCCAAACCTCAACGCCTGCGGTAGTGGTTTTCACGTAATAAACATAGTTTGCGTTGAACTCTTTTACTGCGATAGATTCAAAAGGGCACTCACCGTTTTCAGCTGCATTAAATGCTATTTCGTTTTCGCTTGCTTTGTTAAAAAGCACGTCACGCAACGGCAAAAGGTTATAAAGTCGGCTTTGTGTGATTTCGGCGTTAAATGGGATGCCGCTTTCGTCGTCTGCGCCCTTTTCAAAATAGCACTCGCCCGCAGCAATAATCAGCTTGATTTTGTCGCCAGTGTTTCCGATGTCAGATATGATCTGATTTTCTGCGTAGATATATTGCAGCCAAAAGTCAACGGTGAACTTGTCACAAGAACCATAGGCGGCAGTAATGCCGTAGCGTCCATAAAGTGACTTGCCGAGCGTTGCATAAGGCGCAATCGCAAGAATAGCGGGCGTAAAGTCTATATCGTCGCTTTCGTTGTCTTTTCCGACAAGGTTGTGGCCGCCGTCGATTTCTGCGTCCTCTACCGTTAAATCGTTTACGCCGTTTTGGTCGAAAATGTCAGTGTCAAAATGATACACTTTAGAAGCGCTGCTCAAATAAGCGTTTCCGATGTCGTAGCCCTGCTTGCGTCGCTCGGCCATGTCTTGATTTGTTATGAAAAGGGTATCGTCTGAAAATACCTGCTTTGTCATTACGCCGTTAACGTTCGAGCTTGCAATAGTCTGCCATTCGCTGTTTAAGGTTTCGCGGTGCTGGTAGTATGTACCGTTCGGGCTTATCTTTGTACGGTCAAGCGCTCGGTCATTTTCCTGTATGTACAAAATGCCGTTAATGCTGCTCATCTGTGACGCAATCTCAAAATTTCCAGCCTTAAACTTTACGTGGTAATTCTGCGGCACTCCGTTAACGATGTTGTACGGCTCAACCTCAAAGTATTCATCATCACCGCCGACACGCATTGCGCCCTCGTAGCGTGTGCTGCCGTCCTCAAGCGTGATAGTTGAAAGCGCCCAGCGGTTGTTCTCGGTACCCTCAAAAACGCCGCCCGTAATATATCCGAGGTTTTCTTGTATTGCTGAAAGCATACGCACGTAGATTTTGTCCGCTGTTACTGCGTCCTGCTTAATCTGCGCGTTACCTATTGCGTTTTCTACAATGTCGCGTATGCTCGTAGCGTGTGCAACGGCGTTAATTTCTGCCGCTGGGCTTTCGCTTGCTTCGTTGTACGCTACAACCATAAAGCCGTAGGTTGTATCTTCGGGTATCGGGTCGGCTAGATCCTGCCCCGCAAGTGGCAATGTCTGCGCGTAGCTACTGCC
>Ga0326511_10001077_pt1 | contig 23158 bp, 17 predicted proteins | sample 0_2496_0518_D_FD_203701 | JGI IMG/M metagenome (GOLD analysis project Ga0326511, IMG submission 203701) | Bovine rumen microbial communities from UC Davis, California, United States - 0_2496_0518 | ecosystem: Host-associated > Mammals > Digestive system > Stomach > Rumen | place: USA...
TCTCAGACTGGAGCAAATCGGGAAGGCTTGTCGGTTGAGGACATTAAAGGCTTTTCTTTTGACATACCGACTCTTTCCGTCCAGCAAAAAATGGTCGATTATTTGGACGAAAAGACTTCTGTCATTGATACACAAGTTGAGCTGTTGGAAAAGAAAAAGGATGCCTATACGCGCCTGAAGAAAGCAATGATCAATCGTGCCGTCACCCGTGGACTTGATGAAAACGTGAAGTTGAAAGACTCAGGCGTGGAATGGATTGGAATGATTCCGGAACATTGGACGATGGGCAGATTCAAGGATGTATATAACAAATCTAATGTTGGTGAATCTATAGACAAAGAGTATTGTACAGATAATGAAACAGACTTTTTATTTTATACAGCAGGAATTATTCCGATACATACTGATTTTGAAGAGTTTCCTCAATGGAAATATACTAATAGAAATGATCTTTTATTAGCGAGAAATGGAACGCCGTATGTATATTTGCCAAAATGCAATTCTGTGTATTCCGACCATATCATTAGAGTAGATATAAAAAAGAGTTTTTGTAGAGAGTATGTCCGCTTTTGTTTGCAACAGGCAATCTCGACAGAGATTGTAGATTCGGTGAGTATTACAACATGGTCTATTTCTATTTGGAATAAGCAATTGATGCCATTCCCTCCATTCTCAGAGCAGCAATCAATTGCCGCATACCTCGATGAGAAATGCACCAAGATAGATGCCGCCATTGCCAACATAGACAAACAGACGGACGCATTGAAGCGTTTGAAACGGTCGCTGATAAACGAAGTAATTAGCGGCAAAAGAATGATAGAGTAAGATTCATCGTTGCCATAAAAACTATAATGAATATGACTGAACAAGAATATATCGATCTTTTCTATCTGCTATGGAACCATGCAGAGAACGAAGTGGTTGAGTTCAAACGTGCCGAAAGCAACTACGACATCGACGACCTTGGCAAGTATTTCTCTGCCCTAAGCAACGAGGCAAACCTCCGTGAGCACGAGTTCGCTTGGCTCGTAATGGGTTGCTGGGACAAGAAACGCATCATCGAAGGCACCAGTTTCAAGGACAGTGAGGAATCGCTGAACCGCTTGAAGCAGGACATGTCGCAGCACACCACCGACAAGTTGATATTCCGAGAGATAGTACCCATCCATGTGGAGGGCAAGCGTGTGCTTATGTTCAAGATTCCCGCATCGCCCCGAAATATCGTGATGCACTGGAAAGGCATAGCCTACGGCAGAGACGGAGAGAGTCTTGTGCCACTGAACCAAGCCAAGCGTGACGAAATCAGGAACCAGCCGCCAATACCGGATTGGACTGCCCAGTTAGTTTCCAATGCCACGATAGACGACCTCGATGAATTGGCACTGGCCAAGGCCAGAATCATGTATAAGAAGGTGCATAATCGTATTCCTGCTGAAGAGGTGAATGCATGGTCGGTAGAAGAGTTCTTAAGTAATGCAGGTGTGATGATTGATGGAGGGATTACCCGTGCCGCAATCATACTGTTAGGTAAGCCAACATCGGTTTACAAACTCCGTCCCGCTGTAGTAAAAGTAACATGGACGTTGCGGGACGAGAGTGGGGATGTGGTGGACTATGAGCATTTTACCGTTCCGTTTATTTTGACTGTTGATAAGATTCTCGGAAAAATCCGTAATTTAACTATGCGTGAGTTGCCAGGTGGAACGCTTTTCCCCGATGTGATGCAACAATATGATGATTATTCGATGCGCGAAGCGCTGCATAACTGCATCGCTCATCAAGATTATACTATGCAGGAGAGAATCAATCTGGTAGAGAATCCTGGTTTTCTGTATTATGCTAACGGAGGCAGTTTTATTCCAGGCACTTTGCAAAAGGCACTGGCTTCATTGGGGCCACAACGTCATTATCGAAACGAGTGTCTCTGTAATGGTATGGTGAACTTTAATATGATAGACACTGTGGGACGAGGTATCCGAAAGATATTCAATGAACAAAGAAGGCGTTTCTTCCCCATGCCTGATTATGAGATAGATAATGATAAAAGAGAGGTGGCTGTACGTCTGTACGGCAACGTCATCAATCAGAAATACACGACCTTGTTAAAAGAGAAAAAGGAACTGACATTGGAGGATTGCATCTTATTGGATGCCGTACAGAAGGGACACCAGATAACCGAAGAGGCTGCACAAGAGTTGATGGCGAAAGGGCTCGTTGAAGGAGACTATCCAGAATTGTCTATTTCGCTGAACGTTGCAAGGCAAACGAAGCAACTGCCTGAGTACACTCGAGTCAGTGGACTGGAGCGGAGCAAGTTGAAACAGATGGCTTTGCAATTCATCCAAAATGCAGGAGATGAAGGAACAATGCGTGATGGAATTTATGAGTATCTTAAAGTTGCGATGCCTGGCAATAAAACAAAGGAGCAGAATCTTCGTTTGTTGGGCAATATTCTTAAAGAACTGAAAGAAGAAGGTTCTGTCTTTTTGAGTGGCTTGTCATGGTATGCGATTAAAGCGAATCCGACTAGAAGCGACTAAAATCCGACTAAATCCGACTAGAAGCGACTAAATCCGACTAGTAAACGACAAAAATTGGTCATAATTTGACTGAAAAATGACTAAAATGGCCAAAATATAGCCAAATTCTCGATTTGGCCAAAAGATGTGGCGGAAATGACTAGAAAATGACTAAATCCGACTAGTAAACGACATAATAGACAGTATCAAAAGATATGGACGAGAAGAAGATACAGCATGAATACGTAATGGATTTCCTTTGCCGCCTTGAAGAGCAAGGAGGCTTGGGCTACCGTAGCGTGAGCAATATCGTCGTCAGCAACGATTTGTTCATCCCATCCATTATGGGCGAGTTCGTTGAGAATAGTCAGCCTGAAACTTGGGCTCGTCTGCTAAAGAAGTTCGGTAATGACGAGCAGGCCTTGCAAAACGCCTTGAAGGACAAGGTAAAAGAGACCCTTTTGGATGCTCAGAATGTGGCTGTCTACATCAACGGCCACAAGTCCATCACCTTCGAGGGTGAAAAGGTTTGGCTGTTCTATGTCTCTGGAACAGAGTTGAAAGGAGACGAAGAGTTCAAGCAGAACATCTTCTGTGCTGTGGAGGAGTCGAGTCATACACTCAAAGTTGGCGAAACAAAGCTTTATACGATTCGCCCGGATATCATGTTCTTTGTCAATGGCATCTACATTGGCTACATGGAACTGAAATCGTCCACAAAAGGTCAAACGGCACGTGTCAATGGACGTCAGAAGGTGGCGAAAGACTATCTGGCAACGGTGAAGGCATTGACGGAGCAGGAGAAGCGTGACGCAAAGGCCATGAAACAACGCAAAGAGGTGATGGCCATCTACGAGAAAGCCATACACCTGACGGCCAGCGACTGCAACGAAACCTACGTGATGCGTGGCATCAGTCAGTTCTTCGACCTTGCTCATCAGGGATTCGCCAGCGAACCGGCTAAGACTGTGGAAGAATTGACCCCTGCTGTATTGGATCCGTTCAAGGTTTATCCTGTTACGGCTTCGGCACAAACAGAGAAGCAACGGTTTGAGGAAGTGATGCACGCTTTGTACGACAAGAAAATGATAGAGAAAGAGATTCTCTACTACAACTTCATTGAGTACAAATACGTAAAGAAGGAAGGCGTGAAAGAACGCACCTCCAACACGGGCCGTCTGATAGCACCGCGTCCCAAGCAAAAGTTCGGTTGCGACAAGATTATGGGCCGCATTACGGAGATGCTGGACCATGAAAAGGAGCCTGGCTACTATATCAACAAACTCCGCAATTATTTGCAGACGCAGGGGATTACGCCTCAAAAGATAGAGGAAATTATCCTGTTGCGCGAACGCTATTTCAACAACAAGTTTGTCTATTCGCTTTTGTTGCAGTATGCCGCAGGGTTCGGAAAGAGTAATATCATCGGATGGACGGCCTTACAGCTGAAGGATTTCCGCTACGAGGGCAAGTACGCCTACGACAAGGTGATGATTGTGGTGGACCGTTTGCAGTTGCGCGACCAGTTGGACACCATGATGATGAACATGAACATTGACAAATCGATGTTTGTGGAGGCGACCGACCGAGACACATTTATCGAAGCTTTGGATGGAAAACTGCGTATCATCGTCGTGAACATCCAAAAGTTCCTGGATTTGCAAGATGCCATGTCGGCTGCTGGTAAAAAGTTAAAGAAGATGCGTGTGGCGTTCCTTATCGACGAGATTCACCGTAGCAATTCCGGAGAGAACAATCAGGAAATGATTGACCTTTTCGCCCGTCTGCAAGAAACGTTCAATGTGGGAAGTCAGACGGTGGTGAAGAAGAATCTGTTGATAGGTTTCACCGCCACGCCAAGTGAGGAAACGCTGGCAAAGTTCGGCGAGTTCCGCAGTGCGTTAACGAAACCGATGTGGATTCCGTTCGACTGTTACACCATGCGCGAAGCCATTGAGGATGGTTACATCCTTGACCCTACAAAAGCCATTATTCCTTACGCTGTACCTGTTGATTTCCAACTGCCAGAAGAGCTGGAAGACAGCGATGAAGATGACATCGACATTGTTCTCCGCAAGGATAGAGTCTATTCCTTTGAGCCACGTATGCGCAAGATTGCAGAATTCATTGTGCATCGACTTGTGAGTCTGGTCTATAAGAAAATTCGTGGAGAAGGAAAGGCTATGTTGGCTGTGAGAAGTATTCCCAATGCCATCAAGTATTTCAATATCATTCGGTCGTTGTATGCCGAGAAATGCCAAGAACCTGCCTATGAAAAATACAAGGATGCTCCTATTGTTATCATCTATAGCGATGACCAAAAGCACGAATCATGTTCCACACTGAATGGAGGCTTGAGCGAAGAGAAAGTGCTCCAGAACTTCCGCCAAGCCAAGAATGGTTTGATTATCGTGGTGGATAAGTTGCAGACGGGATTCGACGAACCTAAACTTCATACACTTTTCCTCGACAAGGAAATCAGCGACATCAATGCCATTCAGACCATCAGTCGAGTGAATCGCATCTGCAAATATAAAGACGATTGCCATATTGTTGACTGTTCATGGCATAACGTGAATGTGGAAAACATCAAGCAGGCTTTCGAAAAGTTCTGTGATATGGCCATTTCTGATTTCAATCCGGAATTTGAAGCCAAGAGTGTGGCTAGCACTTACAAGCTGCTTCAGGGTAGTGAACCTTATCTGCAATGGTATTCACGCTATCAGCATGAACGCGAAGACACACATTTCGTGTTGGAAATGGAAGATGGAATCCGTCAGTGGATACAGCAATGCTTTTATCAAGAAGATCTTGCCAAGAAATATAATGAAGAGAATGGTTTGAAGCCATCGGATGCCGACTACCATGCAGAAATAAACCTTGCTCGCGACCTGCGGAATTTGGTGGGGCAATACTTTTCCGGCATTCGTTTGTTGGACGGCGTTTTCGTTATCGACAGAAAGTACTATGACGAAGTGTTTCTGATGTTTTGGCAGATCTATTGCCATATCTATCGTGAAGTGACCTATCAAACGGAGGACGAGCCATACGAGTACGAGGTGATTGACAGCAATGAGGAGCCAGGCATTATCTTGGTGGAAGGCGAAGGAGAAGGTGGCGGCGGAGGGCGCGGAGGTTCACGCGGCGGTTCTGGTCCACAGCCACCCAAAGGCAAAAGCATGGATGAGGTGCTGGCCATTTTGCAAAGGCTGCATGATACCGAACAACTGACAGCCGAACAAGCGCAAATCTGGCTGAAAGAAATCGGCTTGATGTTCGATTTTATTAAGGAAGACGAACAGTTCTGCGCCTTTGCGAAGGATGACAACTACACCGAAGAGGAAAAGCTGGCAGAATACAAGAAAGTCCAAGGAAAATACCGTCGTAGCTTGAAAAACCGTACCGATTTTCCACAGGTTGAGCAGTTCAAGCAGATGATAGCCGAAAACATTGAGCAATTGTTTGCCATCTTCATGTCAGACCTGCGCAATGTTGAAAACGGTGATTCCGACTTTGACTATGATACCACAAATCAAGAGCAACCCAGAGAAGGGTTCTCCATGGAAGATTTGATGGAGATGGTGCGCCGCAAGATTCGTCCGGATTATAATGAGGCCAACCTAAAAGAACGGATAGTCGCTTCCTACGCATCTCATTTCAATGGGGTGTCAAGATATATGCCAGCATTCGATGATACGGTGAACACTATGTTTAGAGTCTTGAATACGCCATCGTTGCCAGGACTGGATGGTATGGATAATGTGGTGAAAGATTCCCTTAATATTGTATGCATGGCAGAAGGCCTTTCGCTGTCAGATAAGCGAATGTATTTGGATATGCTGCTGATGCGCTACGAGGTATATCTAAAGAAACTCTTTTATCTCATTCATGGTGAGGAGCTACCTTCGAGAGAAGAAGGACAAGGAGCAACACTATCAAACGCTATCTTTGCCTTCCCTGCGCTTAGGGGATTGAAAAACAATCCGAAGCCTGAATATCAGGAGTTTTCACAAAGATTGTCATTATTGCGTCAATTGCGGAACCAAGAATCACATGGAAGCATTGAGATTAATGAGCAAGAGGTTGATGCTGCTATTCGTATCGTCATAGACATGTATCTGTTTGTGACGGGCATGAATGTGGACAATTTGAGTGAAGAAAATGAAACAACTATTGGAGGCGACATGACTCCTTTGCATCCTGTCGGCTATGAAGCGCACGAAGAGAACGATTGGCCAATGGCTGCTGAAGATGTCTTTGTTTATGGTAGCATACCTGTCGACTTGCCCAAAATCAACAGGATTGATCTGGTAGATAACAAACTTGATTTGGTTCTGATGTATGCCATCGGAAATCCAGCAGCACGTAAGAAAACGGAAGCGGCAGGAAAAATTGCTCTGGGCATTAAAGAATTGGGCCTGAATGAGATACAAAAGACTTCTTACAATAGTGTGAAGTATTTGATGTTCCATTATTGGAAGGATCCAGTGCTTTTCCTACTCACAAAAGCCCCTCGTCTTGTTGATGCAGAAGACGTTCCCGCCGACTTTTTGGTTAGGCAGCCCAATGATGCTGTAAAATACTTGCTGCTTGAATATAATCCCAATGAGCCTCGTGACACGGATGACATTGATATTTTGAAAACCCAGAGACGAGGGGAAATCAGATATCTGCCGTTTGTGACGACGATAGAGAGTATAACGAAGGATTGAGAACTTCAATGATAAGTATTTAGGTTGAACTCCGGATTGATTAATACTAGAGGAAATGGAAAAGCTGATAGTAAAGGCAAAAGTCAAAGAATTTGAAATAAAAGACCCGAATCAGCCTTTTAAAGATGACAGGCTGGGAAGGAAGGACTATGCCGAGATATTAACTGGTATTGTTGAGACATTTGTTGGTGGCGCTGTTATCGCATTAAATGGAGCTTGGGGGACAGGTAAAACCACGTTTCTAAAAATGTGGAAACAACACATGATGAATGAAGGTTTTCCTGTCATATACTATAATGCATGGGAAGATGATATTTGTGAGGAGCCAATGCTGTCAATGCTTCGGGAATTAAAAGAATTGAATAAAGAAGATGGATTAGACAACGTGTTTAGAACAGGTGCAAAAGTGGTGACTGGTGCATTGGCAGGAGCTTTTACAGCCGCTGCGGGAGTGTTAGGGGAAATTGCAAAAGGCGCAGTTGAAGGAGGAATGAAACAACTTGAGGATTCTGTGTATGAGTCATTGAAAGAAGAAAATGCCAGAATGAAATTGATGCAAGATTTCAAGGAGAGCCTAACAGATTATATGACGATAGTTTGTAATGAGGGAAAGCCAATGGTTTACATGGTGGATGAATTAGACCGTTGCAATCCTACTTTTGCTGTAAAAGTATTGGAAAGAATCAAGCATCTGTTCGATGTACCCAATGTGATTTTTGTGCTGTCTATCGACAAGAAGCAATTGGCTTGCTCTGTGAAAGGGTTTTATGGTAGTAATGAGATTGATGCAGATGAGTATCTTAGGCGTTTTATTGATGTTGATTACTATTTGCCTGAGCCAGATGCCGAATTGTTTTGTGATTATTTGTATGATTATTATGACTATGATTCGTTTCTAAAAAGTGAGAAGCGCATAGGACAAGACATTTATGGTTATAATAATAACATATACAAGGCCAAAGAAGATAAGGAAGAAATGCTGCGGATGGCAAAAACAATAGTAAAGCCCAAACACCTTAGCTTGCGTCAAATTGAGAGGGTTTTTGCAATTGCTCGGATTGGGTTGTGCTCAATGCCAATTAAAAGTGAGTTTTTGCCGAAGTTGTTTTTCTTCTTGTCGTATTTAAAAGTCTGTGAATCTGAAATGTTCGACAAAATTGCAGATTTCTCGTATGATTTGCAAGGATTAGTAGATGCTTTGGAGCGATGGGTCCCTTTAGATGTACTTGCTCCAGATTCTCAGGAACAATTGCTGTTTCATAATTTGATGGCAATTACACTTTCGTGCTATGCAGAGGGTTATTACAAGTTTATGTCAGCAACACGCGACCAAATAGTAAAACTATTCGATGACAACACACTAATGGTGAGTTTTAGCAAATTCGACAAGAATATGGTTTCAAGATGTATAAATAGTTATTATATAAATGATAAGGTTTATACTATTGGCTTTATTACTAATAGATTAAGAATGTTAGAACGATTGACAAATTGATGTATGGCAAATGACTATTTCACAAGTACATAGGAAGGATGTATCGAAATCAAATGGTAAAGCCTCAAAACCCAAACTTTTTTGAAACAATGGGCCTTACACTTGTCCGATAAAACGACAATAAAAACGGAAAAACCAAATCGAAATGAGGAAAATCGGCGACAAATCATCGATTTTATCGCCGATAACGGGATTTCAGACGCAAAATCCATTTCGAAAGCCATCGGCCTCAAACCTTCAAGAACCCGCGACTACCTCAAACAACTCGTGGACGAAGGCATCCTTGAGGTGGAAGGTGAATATAAAAGCAGGAAGTATAAAATTTAACAAAATTTCCCTACCTTTGCCGAAAATTGGAATTTATGTACAGCCTGAATTACAAAGTACACTTTTTCAAAACCTCAAACTTAAAACTTAACCCAACGCCATGGCAAGCAATCCCGACTTCGTTCAATACATCGCCGACCAATGCGCCAAAGCGGGCGAAATCACAGTGAAGAAAATGTTCGGCGACTACGGCATCTACTGCGACGGCATTATCTTCGGCCTCATCTGCGACAACCGCTTCTACTTGAAGCCGACCGAGGCTGGTCGCTCGCTATTGCGCAGCATCGAAATGCGTCCGCCATACGACGGTGCGAAAGACTACTTCTTTATTGACGATGTGGACGACTGTGATTATGTTTCTGAACTCGTCCGTGTGACTTGTAAGGAACTACCGATGCCGAAACCGAAACGGAAAAAATGAATCTCAAAACTGAATACCATGCCCAATCCAACCAACAAACAAGAACTTGTGGCCGCCATGACCGATGGCTACGCCAAACTGAATGAGCAAATTGCCAAGATGAGCGAAGAAGCCATATCGGCTCCTTTCGACTTCGCCGCCGACCCGAAGAAATGCGGTGTGCGCTGGCAATACGACCACTGCCTCCGCGACCTGTTGATCCACCTCTACGAGTGGCAGGTACTAATGCGCGAGTTCGTGAACAACATACGCGAAGGTCACCCGAGAGACTACCTGCCCGACGAGTACCGCAAGAACTACCACGAGATGGACAAGATGCTCGTGGAGAAGCACCAAAACACGCCTTTGGAGGAAGCCAAACATCTGCTGCAAGCGTCCCACGAGGAAATGCTCCGCCTCGCCGATAGCTTCACCGAGGAGGAACTTTTCACCAAAGGCTACTACAAAAACACCTACACCACTGATATGGCGGCCTACTTCGTGAGCGTCACTTCAAGTCCTTACGGGCAGGCGGTGAAACTACTGAAGACGCACCAGAAAAACCACAAATAGTGTTTTTATTCAAGAAAAGTTGTATTTTTGCTACGTTTCTTGAACAAAACGACTTAATTGAAAGACGACTTGTCTTCTATGCCCATGAACAACAAACCCACAGAAAATCCCAATGATGCGCTGTATGAATTTGATGCCATCATCATCCAAAACGAGGATATGGATGCCGCATACGTGGAGGTGCCTTTCGACATCAAGGCAATCTTCGGGAAAGGACGCTTGGCGGTTCATGCCACTTTTGACGGCGTGCCTTACGACGGCCAAATCGTCAAGATGGGGACGCCTTGTTTCATCATCGGCTTGCGGAAGGACATCCGCAAACAGATGGGCAAGACTTTTGGCGACATGGTGCATGTGACTTTTTATGAAAGACAACAGCTACACCGAAAGTGATTGGTATGAAAATTACAAATCGCTGACACAAAAATAACACTATGACGAATCTGGAAAAATGCAACGCTGGAATAGAGTATTCGTATGCCGATGAGGAACTGATTGCCCTCAAGACCGAGGCCATCAAGCAATGCGAGATCTTCAACGCCATCGACGGGCGCGACTACATGGCGCAGTACCGTCACCTGCAGCAGATGCTTGGCGCAGTGGGCGAGCGTGTGTGGATCGCCAAGACCTTCAACTGCGACCGTGGCAAAAACATCTTCATCGGCGACGACTTCACCGGCAACCACAACCTCACCATCCTTGATATCCGCGAGGTCTATATCGGCAACCATGTGATGATTGGCCCGAACACGCTGATTACCACCGTTGGGCATCCGCTATCTCCTAAAGGCCGTAGGGAGTATCACGCCTTGGCCAAGCCCGTGCGCATAGGCAACGACGTGTGGATTGGCGGCAACGTCACCATCCTGCCCGGCGTGACCATTGGCAACAATGTGGTGGTGGCGGCCGGGGCTGTGATTAACAAAGACGTTCCTGATAACACTTTGGTGGGTGGTGTGCCAGCGAAGGTTATTAAGACGATTGAGGATGATGTTTGAAATGCTCAACGGAAGCAACCTATCAGACAATCTCATCCACGTGGCGAAGACGTTTCGCAACGGCCTGCCATAAATAGCTATGTTTATATCAATCCCCTCCGTTTCATTTCAAAGAAGCATTTCTTGGTTGCTGTAATATCCGCCATGGCATCGTGCGCATCTTCAAAATCACAGCCAAATAATTTCCTGTGCAGCTCTATCAATTTTGGCCATTTATACCCATAAGCGCCAGGTATTTTACAATAGTCTGTAGCCGCTACCATTGTATCAAGACTTCTCGCAGTGCTTACAGTATCAGCAATTCCTAATCTATACAACTCCGCTCCAACCACTTTTTGGTCGAATGAAACATTATGGCCGACAAAGCACTTGATTCCTTCTGCATCTTTCATGAATGATTGAAGCACCTGCTTAAGCGGTTTACCCTCGCGCAAAGCAACTTCAGTGGTTATGCCATGAACACGGGAAGCATCTGTTGGAATAACATATCCTTCAGGTTTAATGATTTCATTCCCTGAAGAGATTTCGTTGCCGGATTCATCAGTCAGTATCCAACCTAATTGCACCAGCCTTGGCCAATTCCTTGTATTACTTGCTGGAGCATTGTAATCTTTGGGAACGCCTGTTGTTTCTGTGTCGAAGAATAGATAGTATGGTTTGATTAACAATCTCTCATGTGAATCATGCTGTATTACATAATGATTATTGGTCTCTACAAGCAATCTATGTAACTTAAATGGTAATAATGACTCAAACTTGCTTCTGGATCCCACAGGAATACGAATCTCTTTAAGTCTATCGCACCATCTAAAAACGTCATCTCCAATGTGTGTTATTGTTTCTGGCAAAGATATGGAGAAAAGATTATCACACATTGAAAAAGCTTCATTACCAATACAATGAACACCTGAAGGGATTATTATGTCTGTTAGACTTTTACACATGGAAAACGCACCTTCTCCAATATTTGTTATTGTTCCTTGAAAATAGATCTTTGACAAATTCGAGCAAGCCCCAAACATCTGTTTGCGAATCTCTTTTAATCCAGGTGGCAATTTAATTTCCGTAAGGTTACGGCAAGCAAAAAACGCTCTACTTCCTATATGAACAAGACTTGATGGAAAAGATATTGAGGAAAGGTTAAAACAATGTTCAAATGCGCTTTCACCAATATAAACTAAACCTTCCTGAAGAATAACCCTATTTAATTCACGACACCCAAAGAAAGCTTGGTCCCCAATGTGAGTAATGCTATTGGGCAAAACTGCTTCTGATATGGAACAACGTTCAATACCAGCACTAATATTAAACGCATTGTCTTTGATGACTTGACATCCATTTTTTATTTGGTATTCTTTAATCATCAAATTAGAACATTGTATCAAACTCACACCATTAGTACCATAATAAACATTCTGTTCGTCATAAAATCCATCAACATAATCATCCTTAGATACTTTAGTTGATATAGTTTTACTCTCCTGTACCTTTTCTTGTATTCTTTTCGTTTTTTCAATCGCAATGGCATCTCCAAGTTGTGCGGCGATGTAATACAGGTTTATGGCATCTTCTAAATTGTAGTTTTTGCTTTTGCCATCCTCATAAGATGAGGCTAGTGACAAGATGGCCTGAATGTCTTTGCGTCTGTGATTCTTTTTCAACCATTTTAGTGCTTCATTATAATCTTTATCCACGCCATACCCTTGTATATAACACCATGCAAGGTTAATCTGGGCAAGAGCGAACCCTTGCTCTGCGGCTTTTTTATACCATTTAACTGCTAATATACAGTCTTTTTCCACTCCCGAGCCTATAGAATAACAAAAACCTAAAGCATATTTAGCGTGAGCATTATCCTGGTCCACTGCTTTTTTTATCCAATAAAGACCTTGCTCATAATTCCTTTCCACTCCTATACCTTCCACATAACAAGTTCCTAATCGTACTTGTGCAGCATCATCGCCTTGCTCTGCGGCTTTTATAAACCAATACACTGCTTTTTTTAAATCTTTCTTAATGCCGTTTCCATCATAATATCTATATGCTAATTGGGTTTGTGATGATGATTTACCAGTTTTGGCCAACCTTAATAAATCAACTATTTCCGTCGATAACAACTCAAAATCATTTTCTTTTATGTTGAGTATATAGTCTCTATCACATTCATTTACTTGGTAAAATAAAAAGCAAAGTTTGTTCTCATCCTCTATGCTGACAAACAATAAATCCTGTTCTCCTTTACGAACTTCAAGGTTGAAGTATTTGCCAGGTATGGCAATGCCTTTTTCCTCGTCGAAAAGGTACACTTTGCATTCCTCTTCTGTTTTGATATGTAATACTGATGTTGCCATGACTATTATTTTTCACTTTTCAATCGTTTTCCCCTATAATTATCGAGAAACAAATACCCTTCACTATTATATCAAACTCCGTATTTATTTACCAAAGACACAAAATTCTGATACTCTAATAAATTTGTACAATGATGCATAAATATCGGATTATGATCAAGACTAGATTTCAAAATTCTATTTATCATCTTGAAGGACTTCGCTTGTTGGTTTGTAAAACTATCTATATCATATTTTATAAAATCTTTCAATCTATCACAAAACTTAAAATAGCGTCCGAGTATTGCAACAATTAAATCTGATACTTGTATTAGGGCGTTTGTTTTGGAATCAACAAAACAATAATTCTTCATTTGTTGACCATTTAATCCTATTGAATTGTTCATGAAAAAACTCTTCACATCATCTTCGCTGTCAAATACATGTTTTGCATTTGGCAACATATATATCTTTTGCATGTAAAAATCGCCTAATCTTTCAATAGGTTCAAGATCGGTATTATGCTGAATAAAAACTAATTCGTTTTGATTCAAACCTTTTTGAAGATGTGATTTTAACAACAATAATGGAATTTTGAAAATAGAATGATGTTGCGAATAATTGTCAATTAATAAAAGAATATCGTTGATAAATGATGAACAATCTTCATCTTTTAAGTTGGGGTAATTGTATTTATACAAAACAGAACTACTTGACGATAAATCATTTTGAACTACCAAATATAGCATCGTTTTAATGTCATCAATATAAGGAAGCATATCGTCATCATGGATAGAATCAATAATATCTACCAACGAATAATACAATATATTTAGGTTAAAGAAGTGAACAAAGCAAGACTTATCAACAATTAGTTGCAAAAAGTCACATAATTTCCCAGATTTCAAAACATCAACAAACTCACCTTTGAAAACAGATTTGTTAGTTGATTTTATTTCCAAAATATATGGGTCATTTTGAAATCCCCATATACTCTTTAATTCATCTATAGTAATATGGAGATTAGTAGTGATACCGCCCAATATAAAATGACTATTAGCTGCAACATTAAACCCTTGCTCTTTAACTCTAAACTTTTTTACATTATCCGTTTCATCGTAATAAAAGGTTTCGTTTGTTTCAAAACAAATTGGATTAATTGAACACTTTATTTTTGCTAGTTCAATTCCCATATTTCGAATGTTTGTATAGTCTTCCATAATCGTTTTCCTATTGCTTTACTCATTTAATTTCCTCTTTGCTCCCTCAACCCCAAAATAATCCAACACATAAACAGGAAACGCGCTTAACACAGCCACTTTCGGACATTTGTGGTTGATGTGTTTTTCCAATTGTTTCGCGAAAATGGTGTTTTGTGTCTCCAACTTGGCGGGCTGGTCGAAAACATCATTCACCAGATAATTCATTTTAGACAGATGGGCGCGAATGAGTTCTTGCCAGACTTCCTTCGTGTATTTGTTGAGATTGACCAGTTGCGGGAGACAGTCTGCTGCCGAAACAGTCTTGTAATGAGGTTCATTCATACAGGCTTCCACATCCATACAGTCGGCTTTGTACGGACAATTGGAGCGTTTGCATTTGACGGTAAGGTTCTTGAAACTTTCCATGTCCTTGTAATGGCGAATGGCCTCCAACATAGGATAACTGACATAGAGCAGTCCGTTTTCAGTTTCGTTGTTGAAGAATTTAAGCATCTCCATGAGTTTGTCATCGTCGGCCAAGGTTGAGTGTGCATCATAGTCAAAGAACAAGTAGATGTACGCAAAACTGTCGCGGGTATAGTCGCGCAAGAGTTCTGCGTTTTCCTTGCTGCGCTCTTTGAGGAGATTCACCATATCGAAAGCAAATTCTTCGGCTTTCAATTGCTTGTACAACTGGTAAATCTCGGCATCATAGACACATTTCACCGAAATCCTTTTGCCAAGGAAATTCTGCTCCAGCTTGTCCACATATTTGGATTCAGCCCGAACACCCTCAAACACAAAAAGATGTAACTCGCTACTCGACATGGAACGCATTGGCTCTATAGATTTTCTCAATGTTATGTCCAAACCTCAACTCTTTCTCGGTGCAAGCCTGAAGCGGCTTGATTTTGTTGTTTTGCAAAATGAAGTTGCAATCGGGACGCAAAAGGTCATTCGTCATTAAATAAGTGTTGTGCGATGAAGTGAAGACTTGGCAATCCATGTTGAACAGCAGCTTGCATACTTCAAACGACAACTTGAAATGATAGAAAGCGTCAAATTCATCAATAAAGACAAACGAAGCAACCGACATCCGCTTGATCCACACATAGAGCAATTCCAAGGCTTTTGTCCCAGTTGAAGCAATGGACAAGAAAGGTGTTACGTTGCCTCCTATTTCGCAAAACAAAATTTTGTCGCCTTCTTTGGGAGCGGCAAACTTGAATTCCTGTTCGCTCACCTTGGCCAGGAATTGGGAGAAGTCATCGACGTAGTTGTTTTGGATGATAAACTCCTCCAAACCAAAGCTGGCAGTTTCAAGGCCAATAAACTCACGGCTGTCCAAATTCTTGAACCACAGCATGGAATTGACAAACAGCATCAACTTGACAATATAATGCTCTTGCGGCAAGGGATAGGAAGCCGTGATGAAGTTGATGACAGAAACGCTGTTCACATTCTGCTTGAAGTTCTCTTTGACCGTGCCGTCTATCTTAAATTGGTCATCGTCAATCTCGAAAAAAGCGGCATCTTTCTTGAACACCAATTTGTGATTCACTACTAACGATTCCGCAACAAGCAGTCCAGCCGAGTTCTTTGAATATTGGTATTCCAAAAGGTCATCGCCAAACTTGAAGACGTACTCAAATTCCACGGGAGCTTTGGGATTGCCCGCATAGACGAAGTTGGAATAATAATCTGTCTTTTTCCATTTCGAGGAAAGATGATTCTCGATGTCAAAGATAGCCAATGCAAAGTTTGACTTCCCTGACCCATTGGGACCATAGACAATACCATTCTTGATAATGCCATCCTTTACAGCGTTTTTGTTGAACTCATAATTGCTTGGATGCGACAAGTCCCATTCTATCCTTTCAGCAAATCCACGAAAGTTTTTTACGGCAAATTTGACTAACATGACACTTTTGGTTTGAAATACGGTGCAAATATAGACATAATTTCTTAATTGCCGTAAGTTTTTTACGGAATAATATACTTTTTTGCGTTTCAACGAAATTCCCTATCTTTGCATTTTCACAAATACCACATCATATATGAAAAAAATCATCATCATCGACGGAGGCCCGCGTGCCACTTTCAACACGGCCTCAATGCTCAAGAAATTCGCTGAAGGAGCCGGTTCCGTCAGCGACGAAATCAAGGTGAAGACCATTCGCCTCTATGCCCTCGACTACAAAGGCTGCATGTCGTGCATGGCCTGCAAAATCAAGGGCAAAGCCTCGCAGGTGTGCAAATACAAGGATGCCTTGACTCCTGTCTTGGAGGAGATTGCACAAGCCGATGGCCTAGTTTTAGGTTCGCCCAACTATTTCGGCGAAATCACTGGCCAGATGCGGGCTTTTTTGGAGCGCTTGGCCTTTCCGTGGCTCTCCTACAACGATTACAGCATCACCGCCCCGAAGCGGATGCCCGTGGTGCTGGTGGAGACGCAAAACGGTGGCGTGGGAGGCAGCAACTGCAATGGCTACGGCACTATGGAGCCTTGCATCGCCAAAGCCCTCGGACAGCCAGAGAAACTGTTTGCCAACAACACCTACCAAGTGAAGAACTACGCCAATTTCGAGTTGGGAGGATTCTCGGAGGAAGCCAAACGCAAGTACCGTGAGGAGCACTGGGAAGAAGACCTGCAAAAGGCCTTCGATGCTGGAAAGCGTATGGCGGAAACAATCATTAAGGCGTGATGAGAAAGCTGTTACTGATATTTGCCATAGCCTGTTCCTTCAACCTTTTTGGCCAAACCATCGACACGGTAGCGATGCGCTCGGCCATCGAGAGGCAGTTGGCCACCTATCCCGAATCCACATTGCAGGACATCTACAAGAGTTTCTACCAAGAGCATTTCGGTCCGGGCCATATCATCAGCGACACGGCCTCGGCGCGACGTTATCTGATGCGCGAACTTTCGGAAATGGGCAAAACCCAATCGCCTTATTTTGAGCCTACGGGCAGCCAAGGTGATTACATTCGCGTCTGTCTCTCCGCCATTGCCGACAGCCTGATTACCGCCGAGCAACTCTTGGATGCCTTCGTCAGAAGTGCCAATTCGAGGCAAGAGCCGACCGTTAGTTGGATGGAGAAATGGGAAGCCATCGTGAGCATCATCCAAGCGAATAAGATTGAATTAGAAGGCTTTGAGACCGACCTTCCCCTGCTGACCGAAGCCGCCCGAAACAGCCAAGCCGTTCACCACAGCCGCCGCTACAACGAAACGTATCACCCGCATTACCGCATTGTCGAACGCGGTATTTTTGAGCGGGAGTTGAGGCAGGCATTGAAATAGGTTGTTTATACGTTTAATGGATAGGAGTATTTTGATGGTATAATTATTTTTTAAAAACCTCGTTTCCAATAATATATCCGACAACAAACGTTTAATCAACGGGTAGGTCTTGACAAAGTTTGCATCTTTGCGACGTAAAAAGCAAAGATATTATGGCAAAACAAACTAACGACAAAGAAAACCCGAAAGAAACGATAAACTTCGGTCCTATTTATACCCAGTTTGAGGGAAAGGCCAAAGAAGCCATGGAGCACCTCCGCAACGTCAAGACTGGAATCTGTATTCATGCCTTCAAAAGAGATGATATTGGGGATGTTGATATTGCTTGGGGACAACCTAATGACCCTAAAACGGGAAAAGGCGGATATGGCCTTTCACATATTCTTACAGATCACGGCGATGAAATCAAGGATTTTAATTTTGACCCGATAGACTTCATTCTTCTGATTCTTAACTTTGGTAAATTAAATAGTCAGGGGAAGAAAAACCGAATCTATCTCGAAGGTAAAGATTATAGGCTGATTGTTACTACTGAATGGTATGGGGTGAAACAGCAACTTCTGCTCACCGCCTTTGACCTTCGTCCCATTTCGAGGAAGAACCCACAGCGAGCCAAAGAAATGAGAAAAGCCTCTAAAAGATAGAGGCTTTAGACTTCGTTATCTCCGCAAGGATACTCGTAGGATCGATTTTACAGCCAACCCTGTTTATTGGCCAACGACAATGCAAAAATACAACTTTTTCACGAACCCGCAAGAAGAATGGAGAAAATTCCGTTTTCCGCTAAGGATAATTTGTCCGTTTTGGAACTTATTGATAATAACCAAGAACAGAAACAACAATTATTTCAAGGGATTTCCCTATCTTTGCCATCGTTAAACCATTGTATAACCCATAAAACATTATTTCCCTATGAAACAACCAATTAAAGTAACCGAAGCCATCTTCCCGATGCCCGTTTTGCTCGTGGCAACCTACAACGAAGACGGCACTATTGACGTGATGAACGCCGCTTGGGGCACCATGCTCGACCGCGACCGCGTTGCCCTCAACCTGACCGAAACCCACAAGACCGTGGAGAACATCAAGCAACGCAAGGGCTTTGTCGTCCATATCGCCGATGCCGCTCATGTGGTGGAAGCCGACTATTTCGGCGTCGTTTCGGGCAAGACCGAAAAGGACAAGTTTGCCAAGAGTGGCCTCACCGCGACAAAATCCGCATTAGTTGATGCCCCCATCATCAACGAACTGCCTATCGCCATGGAGTGTGAGTTCATCGAATACCAAAGCGACGACACGGGACTTGGCGTCATCGGCAAGGTGCTGCAGACCTCCGTCGATGCCGACAAGATGAAGGACGGCAAGGTTGATATCGAAGCCCTGCAAGCCATCACTTTCGACCCCTACACCCACGGCTATTATCAAGTCTCAAAGCGCGTCGGCGAGGCCTTCAAGGACGGCTTGAAACTGAAGTAATCATCTGTCAGTAACCAGACCAAATAACACCATGCGCAAAAGCCTTTTTATTTTAGCCTTTATGACCCTATCAGCATTGCCCTCCACGGCCCAAATCGACCTCCACAGCCACGCCATCACGAAAGGTTACCTCGATTACATCAAGGCCAATGGTTCCGAGATGGACGAAGGTTTCCCCATCCCTGCTTGGGATGCGGAACAACATATTGCCTTTATGGACAAGGCGGGCATCCAAACCGCTGTGCTTACCATGCCTGCACCTCAACCTTGGTTTGGTGACGCGGAGGCTTCTGCAGCAGTGTGTCGCAGTTATAATGAAGAATGTGCCGCATTGAAAGCACGCTATCCTGGGCGTTTCCTTTTCTGCGCCGCGCTGCCACTGCCAGACGTGCCGCATGCACTGGAGGAGGCACGCTATGCTTTGGAAGTTTTGGGAGCCGATGGCATTAAATTGGCGACAAACAGCTACGGCCAATACCTCGGCGACCCTGCTTTGGACACGTTGATGGCCTATCTCAACCAGCAGAGCGCCGTCATCATCTTGCACCCGCACAAACCCTCAGCGGTCAATGCACAACTGATTGCTGACGTGCCTTTGGCCAGTTATGAATACTTGGCCGAAACCACGCGCACGGTGCTCAATATGGTGGCACACAATGTGTTGGTGCGTTATCCGCATCTGAGAGTCGTGGTGCCGCATTGCGGCTCGTTCCTGCCGAATGCTTTGCCCCGTTTTCGCTCACTGATGCCCGTGATGGTGAAGCAAGGCATAATGCAGCCTGTGGATGTGGATGCCAACCTTTCTCGCTTCTATTACGACCTTGCAGGCGCACCCACCGATGAAGTCCTCGATGCCCTCCTGACCATCACCACACCCGACCACATCCTTTCCGGCAGCGACTATCCGTATGTGGCCGAGCCCGTGCTCATCAGCGGGAAGCAGGCTTTGGAGTGCCGCCTCGCCTCGCACGGATTGAATCCGCAAGATATATTCACCAACAACGCCCGACGCCTTTTTGGTGAGAACCTACCATTGCGGCAATATGGAGAACGCATCGTCCGCCTCGCCGAAATCGAAGTGGAGCCCGAGCATTTGGAGGAATATATGGCCTTCGCCAAGGAAGTCGGCGAGACCTCTGTGAAGGTGGAACCCGGCGTGCTGACCCTCTTCTCGATGCAAACCAAGGAAAACCCTTGCAAGATCTACATCTTGGAAATCTACGCCGACCAAGAGGCCTACCAAAGCCATATCCAGACCGCCCATTTCAAGAAATACAAGGAAGGCACGGCCAAGATGGTAAAATCGTTGAAACTGATTGATGTCAATCCGCTGGCGGGGATGATACGTTGACTAATTTGAAAAAATCCCTGAAATCTTTGAACTATGGTTTTCAGGGATTTTTTTCGGCGTAGTGGAAAAAAACAATTATCTTTGCAGACGCATTTGTTGGGAAAATGACCGAGACGAACCGCATAGAATTCAAGCGCGAACTGACCCGCGAACTCGACATTGAGCGGGAGGTTGTGGCGTTCCTCAATTATCACGAGGGCGGTATGCTTTATATCGGCATTGATGACAGCGGGAAACCTATTGGCGTACAAGACATTGATGGCGATATGCTGAAGATTAAAGACCGCATACGCAACGGAATTTCCCCTTCGCCGATGGGCTTGTTTGATGTTATGGTGGAACGCATAGACAACATCCCCGTGATTAAAATTTTCGTTGCAAGCGGAAGCGAAAAGCCTTACTACAAAACCAAATTTGGATTGTCGGAACGAGGCTGTTTCATTCGAGTCGGCACGGCTGCGGAGCCAATGACACCGAAGCAAATAGAAGATTTGTATGCCAAGAGAGTCCGTTTGTCGCTGAAAAACATCCCATCGCCTCACAAAGAATTGACATTCCGGCAATTGCACATCTATTATGACAGTCAACATCTGACCTTAAATGAAAGTTTTGCCCAAAACCTTGACTTGTTGACGGCGGATGGAGGCTACAACTATGTCGCCTATTTGTTGGCTGATACCAACAGTATGTCCATCAAATTGGCCAAATATGCGGGCACGGACCGAGACGAATTGATTGAAAACAACGAATATGGCTATTGTTCGTTATTGAAAGCGACGGATCAAGTCCTTAATCGATTGCAAGTCGAGAACACGGTCAAGAGCAGCATTGGCTATCCCTATCGGACGGACACTCCACTTTGGAACGAGCGTGCTGTGCGCGAATTGGTCATCAATGCCATCGTACATAACGATTATTTCAATGAGGTCTCGCCCAAGTTTGAACTTTTTTCTGACCGTTTGGAAATCACTTCGGCAGGCTCTTTGCCCAATGGGATGAGCAAAGCTGATTTTTTTAACGGCGTAAGCAATCCCCGCAACAAAGAACTGATGCGTGTCTTCAGGGATGTGGATTTGGTGGAATCGTTGGGTACGGGTTTGCAACGTGTACTCAAGGTTTACAATGAGGAGAGTTTTGTGTTTATGGACAATTTTATGCGGGTGGTAATCCCGTATGCTTGGCTGCCTTCAAACTCAGAGGATGGAGAGGTAAATGTCCCAGTAAATGTCCTAGAAAATGTCCTAGAAAACAGCGAGAAAAATTTAATACAATTAACTGAAAGACAAATACATATAATTTTTAGACTAAAAGAAACAGGTAAAATGAATGTCCTAGAAAATGTCCTAGAAAACGAAAAGGAATCATCCGCATCGTTGGCTGAGTATTTTGGTGTAAATGAACGAACAATAAGACGGGATTTACAGTTTTTACAAAGACAAGGACATATCCGCCACATTGGTCCCGACAAAGGTGGCCATTGGGAACTAATTGAAAAAGAATGAAATACATAAACAAAATGAAGAAAATAGCAACAACCCTTTTGTGCGCCCTGGCCTTCGCCGCCTGCACAAACAACCAACCTGAAGACAATCAAAACAATCAAACTAATACGAATATGGAAAACACAGCAAAAGTCTATCTGACGCGCAACATTAGCCCCGAGGCTTTGGTGGACATCTACAAGGCTTTGGGCGTGGAAGCCAAAGGCCGCGTGGCCGTGAAAATCTCGACCGGCGAAGGCAGCAACCCCAACTACCTGAAGCCCGAACTCATCAAAAACCTCGTACACGAGGTGGACGGCACCATCGTGGAGTGCAACACCGCTTACGGTAACGGCCCCGGCGACGAGAAGGACGAGCGCAACAACTCGGCAGTCCACTGGGAAGTCATCCGCAGGCACGGCTTCACCGACTACTTCCCCGTTGACATTATGGATGAGTACGACGAAATCCGCATCCCCGTGAAGGACCAGTCGCACATCAAGTATGACATCGTGGGCGGCCATATCGCCAACTACGATTTTATGATTGCCCTCAACCACTTCAAAGGTCACCCGATGGGCGGCTACGGCGGTGCGCTGAAGAACCTCAGCATCGGTTGCGCCAGCAGCAACGGCAAGGCTTACATCCATTCCTCGGGAAAGATGGAGAAACTCGATATGGCCAAACTTTGGACACCCGAATACATCGGCGACCAAGACGGCTTCCTTGAGAGCATGGCAGCGGCGGCCCAAGCGGTGACGAACTATTTCCAAAAGAGGCAGGGCATCATCTACATCAATGTGATGAACAATATGAGCATCGACTGCGACTGCGTCGATCATCCCGCCCCCGTGAAACTTGAAGACTACGGCATCCTCGCCAGCACCGACCCCGTCGCCCTCGACCAAGCCTGCGTGGACATCATCAACAACCAAGAGGTGACCGCCACCAACGACCCCACCGACCTGCTCAGCCGCATCGACAAACAAC